>Ga0065709_1006119_pt1 | contig 18757 bp, 16 predicted proteins | sample Hoacrofraction14_2_FD_59096 | JGI IMG/M metagenome (GOLD analysis project Ga0065709, IMG submission 59096) | Hoatzin crop microbial communities from Cojedes, Venezuela, sample from fiber fraction 14 v1 | ecosystem: Host-associated > Birds > Digestive system > Esophagus > Crop | place: Venezuela...
GCCTTATCGATGCCGACATGTACTGGCATTTCAAGAAGGGATATGAAAACGAGATGGTGCACCGTGGCATCGCTCTGCATAAAATGATAAGGCTCGTTACTGCCGGAGCTATCAACGGCGGTTACCTTAATTTTATGGGTAACGAGTTCGGTCATCCTGAATGGATCGACTTCCCTCGCGAGGGCAACGGATGGAGCTATAAGTACGCGCGCAGACAATGGCATCTCGTCGACGACAAAGAACTGTGCTACCACTGGCTCGGCGACTTCGACAAGAAGATGCTCGAGGTGATAAAGAGTGAGCGCAATTTCCAGAATACTCCCGTTCAGGAGATATGGCATAACGACGGCGACCAGGTTTTGGCGTATATGAGAGGTGATCTGATATTCGTATTCAACTTCAGTCCGTCGCGTTCTTATACGGATTACGGATTCCTGGTTCCCACAGGTTCGTATGACGTTGTTCTGAACACCGACGCGAAAGAGTTCGGTGGCAATGGGCTGGCAGACGATACTGTAACACATTTCACCAACTTTGACCCTCTCTATGTAAAGGATCATAAGGAATGGCTAAAACTTTATATACCAGCACGTTCGGCTGTGGTGTTAAAGAAAAACTGAAATGAATTACAATAACCCTGAGAGACATGATAGCACGATGGTGATGAGAACCATCTGTGCTATTGTGTTTTGTATCTTCTCCTTAATCTACCTGTATTTCTATCAGGCGGATATTATCGCAGTGGCCCAACATGTGCTTAGTGGCGGCAAGACGGTATACAACAAAACTGTCGGGACGGTAATCATTACGGCTGTCCTGATGTTGCTGCAGATGGGTGTATTCTCGATCACAGGACTCAGGCACAAGTCACATTTTCTGACTTACGTACCCTCGATGTTCGCCTTGCTTTTCATCACCGACATCAGTTCTGATTTCAACAGAAGTCATTCCTTCGGATGGTGGTGGGTGGCACTGCCGGTATCACTGGTCGTATACGCTCTGCTCGTGATAGCAGCCAGGAGATACCAGTCGTATGAGAGGGCCGACGACAGCCGACACGACTTATTCTTTTCCCGCATTGTCGGAATCAATCTATTTATGATGGCGCTGATGATATTCACGGTGGGCTGTCTGACCAACAGCGACAAGGAGTTTCACGCTCGTGCGAGGATGGAGCAGATGATGAAAGCCGGTGACTGGATGGGAGCGATGACAGTGGCGCAGAGGCAGACGGCCAATACTCCGAAGCTCACGATGCTCAGAGCCTACGGCCTGTCTAAACTGGGAAAGATGGGTGAGAAATTTTTCGAGCATGAGGTGACGGGTGGTTCGGATGCCATACTGCCGTCTGGAGAGGATGTTAGGATGGTTATTTATCCGACAGTAAACTTGTACAAATATCTCGGTGCAGTGCCGGGACGACCGATGTCCAATATCACTTATCTGAATATTCTTGTAAAGACAGGGAAGGGGAAGGCTCCGGTGAAAGATTATCTTCTCTGCGCTTATCTCATGGATAAAAATCTTGATGCTTTCGCAAATGAAATCGGCAAGTATTACGCTATTGATAACACCCTGCCGAAACACTACAAGGAGGCTCTGGTGCTTTATTCGCATCTGAGGTCGGATCCTATCGTGGTGTATAAGGATAACGTGATAGAACAGGATTACAAGGACATGAGGGATCTGCAGCGTAAATATACAGATCCGGTGCTTAGAAGGAGTTTTATCAGAAAATCCTACGTTAATACGTATTGGTACTACTATTTATACGGTAGCACAAATACATAATTTCATACATGCCGTTTCAGGAAGATGCTGTCGGTGATACATTCTGGAAGTTCCTCCTTGTAATGTGTCACCATTATTATTGTTTTGTTCTTCCTCATGCAGAACGCATTGATGATATCCTTGACAAGGCGGCGGTTGGTATTGTCAAGACCGTGGAGAGGCTCGTCGAGGATCAGCAGTTCGGGATCTTTCACGAAGGCTCTCGCAAGGAGTACCAGTCTCTGTTCTCCGCTCGACAGCTCGAGGAAATTGGTATTCTCCATCCCCTCGAGACCGAAGATATCCATCCACCATTTGCAGATCTCGTATTGTCTGTCGTCGGGTTTGAAATAGAGTCCGACACTGTCTTTCAGTCCGCTGGCCACTATCCTTATCGCCGGCATGTTGCGGTGATAGGCGCGATGCATCTCGGGGGATACGTATCCTATATGTTTCTTGATATCCCAGATACTCTCGCCTTGGCCTCTCTTCCGTCCGAAGAGTGAGATGTCGCAAGCGTAACTCTGCGGGTTGTCGGCACAGACAAGACTCAGCAGAGTGGATTTTCCCGAACCGTTCTGTCCGCTCAGTGCCCATCTCTCGCCGTTTTTCACTGTCCAGTCGAGATTTTCGAGTATCGTCCTTTCCCCGTATCTTATCGACACGTGATTCATCGACACCACTTCGGCGGCATTGTAATCACTGTCTTTAAACGGAAGAGACAATATCGCACGCTCCTTCTCCTCGGATAGCACACGGGTGGGGAAGGGAGGCCTGTTTTTCAAATATTCCTCACTGTTGACTTTCGGATATACGGTCATATCGTTTACTTCGACGATATGTGTGATAAAATCAGGGATATCGTCGGTTTTCGACAATACGAGGATTACCTGAAGGGCTCTCTCTTCGGAAATCGTCTTGAGAAGATCGCGCAGCTGTGTCCTCGTTTCCGCGTCGAGACCGATGAAGGGATTGTCCATTACCAGCACTCTCGGATTGGAGAGTAGCACCTTGGCCAACTGAAACTTGCGCAGCTCCCCGCTTGACAGAAGTATGATATATTTGTCGAGGAGATGGCGGATATGGAAAAGGTCGTATAGATGATTCTGTAGTTTCCTTCTTTCCGGAGTATCCTCTCCTGCGAAATTATAAGCCTCTTCGAGGAGTACGCCGGCTGTGGGAGTCTCCTTGTCGATCTCCATCTGATTCCATCGCTGCTGGAGGAAGTACTGTCCGTCTTTGTCTCCGTAGCTGTCGCGGAATGTGATATATTTGATATTGTCCGATACGAGTGTCTTTTTGCTTGGAGCGAAATCGTATGCGGGATTCTGCAGCGTTGCGGTGTCACTGCCGGCAGTAAGCACGAGGGGATGACTTCCGATGATGGTATTCACGAGCATCGTCTTACCGCCCCCGTTGGGACCTACGATGGCGATATGCTCCCCGTCGAGGACTTCGAAGTTCACCGGTTGTTTCATCCTCCACTGCGGCATCCTTGTCACACCGTCTTTTATCGAAATTATCTTCTGCATAATCAATCCTCTTTGTTTTTTCTCTGCGATATCTTAGACTGGTTCTTGTTTACGAAATCCTTCCATCCGCTATAGTGAGCCTGACTCTCGGGACGTCCCATCTGCATGAAATGACAATATGCTGCACCGAGGGCGTCGGTGGCATCCATAAACGAGCCCATCGACTCGTCGGGGATATGCAACAGACGTTGCAGCATCCCGGCCACCTGTTCCTTCGACGCCTGTCCGTTGCCGGTGATGGCCATCTTGATTTTCAGTGGGGCATACTCATGGATAGGCACTCCGTGATGTATCGCCGCTGCGATGGCGACGCCCTGTGCACGGCCCAGTTTCAACATCGACTGAACGTTCTTGCCGAAGAATGGTGCTTCGATGGCCATCTCGTCAGGCAGATACTCGTCGATGATGCCCGTCACCCGTTCGAAGATATGACCGAGCCGGAGATACATATCTTTGGTCTTCCGCAGATCAATCACTCCCATGGATATCATCTCTGCCTTGTTGCCTACAACTCTTATCACCCCGTAACCCATGATATTTGTTCCGGGATCGATGCCGAGTATTATCTTTTCTGCCTTCATCACCTATTAGTATATGCCAAGACTGCCGAGATAAGGATTGGAAAACATCTCCTCGCGTATCGTGGTCTTGTCGCCGTGGCCGGGATAAACGACGGTATCCCATGGCATCTTGGCTACCGTGTTGTGGAGACTGTCGTCCATAGCTTCGGCATCACCCTTCTCAAGATCGGTTCTTCCTATGCTGAAACGGAACAATGTATCACCTGAAAAGGCTATCTTCTCATCAGCACAATAATAGAACACCGAACCGGGAGTATGGCCGGGGGTGGGGATGATCGTAAATTGATGGTTGCCGAATGTGATTACATCGCTTTTTTTCAGATACTTCTCCACTGGAGGATATTCCTCTGTATCAATCATTCCGAAATATTCGTTGGGCTGTCTGGAGAGTTTGTTCATCAGATACTCGTCATCAGCACTTACTTCCGGTTTTAGCCCCAGCCTGTCAAAGATAAATCTATTCCCGAAGTTATGATCGATATGTGCATGAGTGACAAGAAGATGCTTCGGTGATAACTGTTTCTCTCTTATATGTGATTCTATCGCATTTTTCTCCTCATCGTAATATGCACCGCAGTCGATGATGACACACTCTTTGGTATCATCGCTCACCACGTAACAGTTCTCCTGCAGCATATTACATACGAATCTCTTTATTTCTATCATAGCGGAAGATAAATTATATGTTTTTCCTTAAACCATTCCTCTTTGAAATACTGGTGGATATCAGTCACGTCGACGATATTCTTATATGGTCTCGTCTCAGCCTGCACGTCACCACCCTTGAGACAGAGGAGTCCGTTGGGGAGGGCGTTGTGCTGGTCTTTGGCGATATTTTTCTTTACTATGCGGCACAAATCGGGCAGTGGCATCACAGCTCTGCTCACCACGAAGTCGAATTTTCCTTTCTCGTCCTCTCCGCGGAGATGGGCTGCGAGAACATTCTCAAGACCGATGGCATCAGCCACCTCGCGGGCCACCATCACCTTCTTGCCGGTACCGTCGATAAGTTTGAAATTGACTTCGGGAAAGAGTATCGCCAGAGGGATTCCCGGGAAACCGCCTCCCGTGCCGAAGTCAAGAATGTTAGTTCCCGGGCGGAACTGGATGAGTTTCGCGATAGCCAGAGAATGAAGTACGTGGTGTTCGTATAGATTGTCAATATCCTTACGCGAAATCACGTTGATCTTCGCATTCCAGTCATGGTAGAGTGCGTCGAGTTTCTCAAACTGCTCCAGCTGCACTTCGGTGAGGTCGGTGAAGTATTTTTTTATTATTTCCATGCTGTATTGAGGATATCCTTTACGTCGTCATAACTGATTTCGAGAACTGTCTTCCCCTTGGAGTAGGGAGCGATCTCGTAAGGATTGTAGATGAAGATAATCTTCTCCTTGCCGAGGATGAAGTTCTCCGTGGCAAACATATCTGAATTTACGAGGAAACCTTCTGCATTGAGCTCTTTCACATTCTTGGCGTTTCTCGCTTTCAGAAGGGCGTTGAGCAGTATCTCATTGAGTTTCTGCTGATAACCGGGTGCGAAAACATCGCTTAGGGTGATCTTGTCGCCTGTCTCGGAATTGAAATTCATGATGAGTTGCATATTCATGGGATGAGCTCCTCCCTCGTAAAACTCTTGATTTATCTTATATACCACGATGTTGTAAAGACCATTTTCGATTTCACTCTTGCAGTTGAAGTAGAACTCATATTGTTTCTTGATATCGTCGGTCTTGGCACTCTCCTTATAAAACTTGCCATAAACTTCCTGATAATCGGCAACGAACTTCTTTGCGGCGGAATCCACAGCCTGAGGGAGTGTCAGGCCGCCCATCACATAATATATGCGGTCTGCCAAAGCATGGCTGATTTTCTTAGCGGCAGAGTCGTTGGCATAGGGATACTGCATCTGCATATCGAAACTGCATTTCGGAGATTCAGCATCGTTGGGATCGATATTCGCCGTTATCTTTACGTTCAAATACTTAAAAGCGATAACTTCAAATTCTTTTCTTGAACCAGAGTTACCAGAACAAGATAAAATAGCAATGGTTAATAATGCTAAAGCACTAAATTTCAACAGATTTTTCATTCTATTATAAAGTTTTCATTTAATAATTTATGATCTCATTTAATATTGTCTCAATGCTGAGAGAAGTTCGGCATTCTCCGGCTTAGAACCGATAGTGATCCTGAGACAATTATCACAGAGGGCGACACGCGAACGGTTTCTCACAACTATTCCTTTGTCGATAAGATAGTCATATACCTTCTTCGCGTCATCCACCTGTACGAGGAAGAAATTTGCATCCGTGGGGTATATTTTCTTGCAGATGGGCAGGAGTTTGAAAGATTCTATTACTCTTGTTCTCTCCTGAAGCAGCAGTTTCACCCATTTGTCCACCTCGAAAACATTCTTCACCGCCTCGATACCCTGGTTTATCGTGAGCAGATTGACATTATACGGATATTTCACCTTATTATAGATATCGATTATTTCTTTCGAAGCGAATGCCATGCCGAGACGTATCGCCGCGCACCCCCATGCCTTGCTGAACGTGTTGAGTACTATTAAGTTAGGGTATTTGTCGAGATCTGCCCTCATGGGAGTCTGCTGAGAGAAATCCGAGTATGCCTCGTCGACAACCACGATACCGTCGAAGGATGTTATCACTTTCACCATTTCGTCTCTGTCCATATCGTTGCCGGACGGGTTGTTGGGGGAACAGATCCATATTACCTTGGTATTCTCGTCGCAGGCAGCAAGCAGATTGTCTGGGGAGAGCTGGAAGTTTTCGCCAAGCATCACCCTACGGTACTCGACATTATTGATATCGGCGCAAACCTTATACATACCGTATGTGGGTTCTATAGCGACGACATTATCTTTTCCCGGCTCGCAGAATATTCTGTAGGTGAGGTCGATAGCCTCGTCAGAGCCGTTACCGAGGAATATCTGTTCCGGCATCACCCGTTTCACCCTGGCGACCATCTGTTTCAGTTCTGTCTGAAGAGGGTCGGGGTATCTGTTATACGGACTGTTGTACGGATTCTCATTGGCGTCGAGGAACACGGTGGCCACCTTGCCACTATACTCATTCCTGGCACTACTGTAGGGGGAGAGCGACCAGATATTGGGTCTTACGAGTTGTTGTAAATCCTTCATGTATCTCTTTATTGTTTCTGATTCAATTTATTCAGTCTCACCGACATAGCATTCTTATGGGCGTCAAGTTGCTCGCTCTCGGCCATGATTTCCACGGCTCGTCCGATACTTCTGACACCCTCGTCTGAAAGATGCTGGAAAGTGATCTTGCGGTTATAACTGTCGAGATTTACTCCGTTGTAAGCCAATGCATAACCGTGTGTAGGAAGGGTGTGATTCGTTCCGCTGGCATAGTCACCGGCACTCTCACAGGCATACTTCCCGAGGAACACACTACCCGCATTAACTACTTTTTCGCCCATTTCATCGAAGTTTCTGACGTTAAGCACCAGATGTTCAGGAGCGTAAGTGTTACTGAAGTCCATCGCCTCTTCGATATTGTTTACAAGAATGAACAAGGAATTATCCAAAGCTCTCTGTGCTATCTCTTTACGCGGAAGGATATCCAGTTGTACTTTAATCTCCTTTTCCACCTTGTCAAGCATTTTCTCAGTATCAGTAATCAGCACTACCTGCGAGTCGATGCCATGTTCCGCCTGGGATAAGAGGTCAGCGGCAACGAACTCCGCTTCGGCATACTCATCCGCGATGACGCATACCTCCGACGGACCGGCCGGCATATCGATAGCCACGTCATGAAGACTTACCTGTTGCTTCGCGGCCATCACATACTGGTTTCCGGGACCGAAAATTTTATATACCTTAGGGACACTCTCCGTACCGTAAGCCATAGCTCCGATAGCCTGTACTCCGCCCGCCTTGAAGATCTTGTTCACGCCGGCAATCCTCGCAGCCATCAGTATTGCCGGATGCAGTTTCCCTTCCTTGTTGGGAGGAGAACAGAGTACGATGTCGCGGCATCCAGCAATCTTGGCGGGCGTGGCGAGCATGAGAACCGTGGAGAAGAGTGGGGCAGTGCCGCCGGGAATATACAGGCCGACCTTCTCAATAGGAACACTCTTTTGCCAGCATACTACGCCCTTCCGCGTCTCCACCTTCACCGGCTCGAATTTCTGAGCCTCATGGAATTTCGCGATAGTATCGTGAGCCAGTTGCAGAGCGTCCTTCAGTTCGTCAGACACCAGTCTTTCCGCCTCGTCTATCTCATCCTCCGTAACAGCCAGTGATGACAGTGAGCAGTGGTCGAATTTCTCCTCGTAGGCTATTACGGCCTTGTCGCCGTTATCCCTGACCTGTCGGAGCACCTCGTCGACTGTCGCATTCAGTTTCGACACATCGAGATGTGGGCGCTCGGCGAGAGCCTTCCATTCTTCTTTCTTCGGATATTTTACTATTTTCATAATATCATTTTTTCGATAGGTACGACCAGGATACCCTGCGCGCCAAGTTCTTTCAGTTGTCCGATGATATCCCAGAAACGTTTTTCGTCAAGCACGGTGTGGATGGAACACCAGTCGTCATCAGCCAGAGGGATGATTGTGGGGCTCTTGATGCCTGGCAGCACCTCGATAATCTCTTTCAGACGGTTTTTCGGGATGTTCATCATAACGTATTTCTTGTCCTGTGCCGATCTTACGGCATGAATCCTGAACAGCAGTTCTTCCAGAATCTTCATCTTCTGCCCGTCGAGCGACTTGTTGCGGATAAGTAGAGCCTCGCTCTTCATCACCACTTCCACTTCGCGCAGGTTGTTGCTTACCAGCGTGGAACCACTGCTGACGATATCGAATATACCGTCGCTAAGACCGATGCCCGGACTGATCTCGACACTACCCGTAATAACATGTATATCGGCCTTCACATTGTTATTCTCGAGAAAACGCGACAGGATATTCGGGTAACTCGTGGCAATCTTCTTGCCGTTGAACCATTCCACGCCGGTATACTCATATTCCTTCGGGATGGCGAGCGACAGACGACACTTACTGAATCCCAGCCGGTCGACGATTTCCGCATCCTCGCCCCGTTCCGAATACTCGTTTTCCCCCACGATGCCGAGGTCGGCGACACCGGATGCTACACTCTCGGGAATATCATCGTCGCGGAGATACAACACCTCTATAGGGAAATTGGAAGACTGCACCAGCAGCGTTCTCTTGCTCGTGCTCACCTTGATGTCGGCTTCGGAGAGCAGATTCATCGTATCTTCAAACAATCGTCCCTTTGATTGAACTGCAATTCGTAACATAATTCTTATACTTTCTAAAAATTCTCGGCAAATTTACTCATTTTCTCGTTAATATCCAAGAAAATAGTTACTTTTGCACCAAAATTCGACATTTTGAGAAAATTTATTCTTTTTATATTAGTTATATCCGCTGTTTCCGCATGTCAGAAAAAGAAGACTGCGGAATACACCCCGTGGGGCGAGGCTCTCAGCGACAGCATCAGGGAGGAGGAGAAAGGCGAAGGCTTTTCCCTCTCCGACATACAGGCCAACGGAGAGTTGATCATCCTCACGATGAACGGCCCCGACACCTATTATGAATATCGCGGAAGAGGCTTCGGCACCCAGTATCTGCTCTGCGAGAAATTCGCCGAGAGGATAGGGGTGAAGGTGCGTGTCGACGTCTGCAAGGACACTATGGAAATGGTCGACAAGCTCATCTCGGGCGACGCCGACGTGATTGCGTTTCCTCTAAACAAGACAAAGACGAAATCGAAGCAAGTGGCTTTCTGCGGTCCGAAGGTAGACTCCGTCGGCGTGCAGTGGGCTGTGAAGAAAGGAAACACCTCCCTTGCCGATACCCTCAACCGATGGTTTAAGCCTGAAATGATCGCGCAGGTGAAGAAGGAGGAAGACTTCATGCTCAGTACCAAGAGCGTGACGAGGAAGATCTATTCCCCGATGCTCAACAAAGCCGGAGGTATCATCTCTCATTATGACGAGTATTTCGTGAAGGCTGCCGCCGTGGTGAGATGGGACTGGCGCCTTATCGCGGCGCAGTGCTATCAGGAGTCATGCTTCGATCCCCAGGCGAAGTCGTGGGCCGGCGCCTGCGGACTGATGCAGATCATGCCCTCTACCGCCGACAGAATCGGACTGCGGAGAGAAGATCTTTTCAGTGCGGAGAAAAATATTGCGGCCGCAGCCAAATATCTGAGTATGCTTCAGGGACAGTTCAAGGATGTGAGAGATACGAGGGAAAGGACAAACTTCGTGCTGGCTTCATATAATGCCGGTCCCAACCATATCCGCGATGCCATGGCTCTCACGGAGAAGTACGGCGGAAACAAATACAGATGGTCGGATGTGAAACAGTATGTACTGAATCTCATGAAACCGGAGTTTTACAATGACCCGGTGGTGAAATACGGATATATGAGAGGTACGGAAACCGCCGGGTATGTTGATAACATCTACGCCCGATGGCAGGGCTACAAGGGTACTGCCAGAGCGCGTAGCATCTCGGCTCCGAGTTTCAACGGAGGAACCACCGATTTCCGCACCCCTCACAAAGCGAAGAAGAAAAACCGGTTCTCGCTGTAATCAAAGCGCTCCCTTGGTGCTCGGCAGCTGGTAGTGATAGATATCCCTTTTCACCGCCATCTTAAGCGAACGAGCCAGCGCCTTGAAGATGCCTTCTATCTTATGATGCTCGTTTTCCCCGTCCGCCTTGATATTCAGATTCATACGGGCGGCATCGGAAAAACTCTTGAAGAAATGGAGGAACATCTCCGTAGGCATTTCGCCGATCTTCTCCCTTCTGAACTCGGCATCCCATACGAGCCACGGTCTCCCTCCGAAGTCGAGGGCCACGCTGCACAGACAGTCGTCCATCGGCAGACTGTATCCGTATCTCTCGATTCCCCGTTTGTCGCCCAGTGCCTTGTTGATGCATTCGCCCAATACTATCGCGGTATCCTCGATGGTATGATGCTCGTCGACTTCAAGATCTCCTTTGGCATGGATGGTGAGGTCCATCATACCGTGTTTGCCAATCTGTTCCAGCATGTGATCGAAGAATCCCAGTCCGGTGGAGATGTCGCAAGTGCCGTTGCCGTCAAGATTCACTCGTATGTAGATATCCGTCTCCTTAGTCGTGCGGTGCACCTCGGCGACTCTCTCCGATGCGAAGAGAATCTCGGCGATCTTATCCCAGGTGACGCCCTCGTCGGAGAGGATAAGACTCCTGCAGCCGATGTTTGCCGCAAACTGTCTGTCGGTTTCGCGGTCGCCGATCACCCAGCTGTTTTCTATATCGTAATCGTCATTATTCATATATTTCTCAACAAGTCCGGTATTGGGTTTCCTCGTGGGGGCGTCGTCTTGGGGGAAGTGTCTGTCGATGAGTATCTCGTCGAATTCGACGCCTTCTCCTTTCAGCGTCTGAAGGATGAAGTTGTGCACCGGCCAGAAAGTGTCTTCCGGAAAGGAGTCAGTTCCCAGTCCGTCCTGATTGCTTACCATGACGAAGCGGAAATCGAGCCGGCTCCGGATGAAAGACAGGTTACGGATGACGCCCTCCACGAACTGCAGTTTTCCGAACGAGTCGATCTGTTCGTCGTCGGGTTCCTTGATGATTGTCCCGTCTCTGTCGATAAAAAGAATTCTTTGTTTCATGTTGTTTCAGAATCGTCTTTCAGTGTTACGAATTTTCAGATTTTCTGATTCTCCAAGTTGCTGACACTGTCGTCGTAATGCTGTTTCTCCTTCACTTTCTGTTCAATGCTTCCTCCGACATAATATCCGACGATGCAGGAATAAACGGAAGTGTAACCGATTATGAAATAGGTGATGGCGCCGGTGATGACGAAGATATACCAGAACCATGTCGGCAGACCACTCGGATCGCCTGACATAGTACCAATCGTATCCATCTGCAATGCGCTCGACAGGATCACCATGGGAATAGTGACCACCGTGCAGATGACGGTTATCATTATTCCGAGAAGGAGATAGGTGATGAAGATGAAGCCCCAGTATCTCAGGCCCTTACCGAATGTGGCTTTGAGTACGCTGAAAAAGCCACCATACTTATATGTGACAATATAATGGAATGCAGTGTAGATCAACGGGAGGAAGAACACGCAGTATACGATGGCCACAGCGCAGAATATCAGCATATTCCTGATAATCGCCGGATCGGCTGCGGGACTGTTAGGGTTCATGCCCAATAAAAGAACAAAGGCGACAATGAGGGGTATCATAAATATGAACATCCATATATACATCACTATCATCCTTTTTATATTCTTGACAGTGATCTTCCTGTCCAAAGCCGCGTTCTTTGCCGGGAACACATCGGTTTCGTAATGCACTCTCAACATATTGTACACCCTTCCGTAGAGTATACAACATGCTACAACCGTTACAACTAATCCGGCCAATATGACTGAGAACGAAGGTACGTTCACCAGTGCCATACCCAGTGCAAACAGGAGCATCCATATCCATGTATGCTTGAAGATGGATTTGAAATTATCCTTGAACAAGTCGTATCCGCTGCTGATACAAGCTCCATAACTGCGACTCTTCTTCGGAGTCAAAGACGAAACATTTTCCATAATTAATGATGATTTTTAAAATTTCATTGCAAAGTTAGTAAAAATATTATTATCTTTGCACGTAAAAAGGAAAAAAGTGCAATGAAATTTATAAATTGGGGGTTTATCGGTTGTGGCGAGGTGACTGAGAAGAAGAGCGGCCCTGCTTTCAACGAGGTCAACGGTTCAAAGGTCGTGGCTGTGATGAGCAGGCAGGAAGACAAGGCCCGTTCGTATGCCGAGCGCCACAACGTGCCGAAATGGTATACCGATCCGCAGAAACTTATCGGCGATCCGGACGTCAATGCCATATATATCGCAACGCCGCCGTCGAGCCACGCCACATTCGCCATCATGGCGATGAAACAGGGCAAACCGGTATATGTGGAAAAACCGCTGGCAGCCAGTTATGAAGACTGCGCCAGGATAAACATGGTGTCGGAGAAGACCGGGGTGCCGTGCTTCGTGGCCTACTACCGCCGCTATCTGCCATACTTTAATAAGGTGAAGGAGATCATCGACAATAATATCATCGGCCGGATACAGAACGTGCAGATAAAGTTCACCGTTCCTCCCCGCGATCTCGACTATAAGAGTGGCAAGGAACTGCCGTGGAGACTTCAGCCCGACATCTCGGGTGGGGGATACTTCTACGATCTGGCTCCCCATCAGCTGGATCTCGTGCAGGAGCTCTTCGGAGTGATAATACAGGCCGAAGGGATGTGTGCCAACCGCGGAGGACTCTATCAGGCGGAAGATACCGTAACTGCCTGTTTCAGATTCGAATCCGGAATCCTCGGGGGAGGCTCGTGGAGCTTCGTCGGTCATGAGAGTGCCAAAGAGGATAGGATAGAGGTGATAGGCGACCAGGGCATGCTGTCGTTTTCCGTTTTCAGCTATGATCCCATCCAACTGGTCACTTCCGAGGGCTCTATGAGTATCGTCGTGCCAAACCCGGCTTACGTGCAACTGCCGATTATCAAGTCTGTGATTGAAGATCTGCAGGGATTCGGGAAATGCGGTTCCACCGCAGTATCAGCAACACCTGTCAACTGGGTGATGGACAGAATATTGGGTAAATTATAATAAATAAAATATGAAAAAGATTCTCTTTTGCGCCTTGCTCTTGTGCAGTACGATAATGCATGCCTCGTGCTCCAATAACGGCAGACAGGATGTCGGAAAGGAAAACGTGACAGTAAACGGCTCTGCGGATGATCTCGAGAAGACACCTATAAATATCGACTTCGACTACATCTGCTCCGCATCGGATTCGGCCAAGGTCGTCTGCCTTCTTACCGAGGCTCCCGACGATACGGCGACAAACTATATGATATACTTCGCCGAAAAGCTGCTGGGCATCCCTTACGTGGCCCACACGCTGGAAGTGGGGGAGAAGGAGTCGCTCGTCGTCAACCTCCGGCAACTGGACTGCACGACATACGTGGAGAGCTGTACCGCATTGACTATCTGTAAGAAAAACGGATGGAACGACTTCGGACATTATATAACCACGCTGAAGAATCTGAGGTATCATAACGGAGAAATAAACGGTTATCCATCGCGGCTCCATTACTTCACGGAGTGGATAAAACAAAACAGTTCGCGCGGGCTCGTCGAAGAGATTCAGGGCCCTAATCCTCCGTTCACGGCGGTCCAGACCATCGACTGCTATTTTATGACTCAGAATCCAAAGTATTACAAGCAGCTGAAAGACGATCTTTCGCTGATAAAGAATATCCGCGAGAACGAGGAGGGTATCAACGGGGAGAAATACAGATATATACCAAAGAACCTTATCGGTAACAATGAATTGATGCGGAAGGCCGTTAACGACGGTGATATCATCGCCATTATCACAAGCAAGAAAGGACTTGACACATCACATCTCGGCATTGCCCTATGGCACGACGACGGACTCCATCTGATGAACGCTTCGCAGATAAGAAAGAAGACGGTAGACGAACCGAAACGATTCGTCGACTATCTGAAGGAACATCCCACGCAGACGGGTATCAGAGTGATAAGACTAAAATAATAACTTATTGTAAATCAGTAAAATATTGCAATATATTAAAATAGAAACTTAAATATACAAATGATAGAAACACCAAACGCGGAAGCACTGTTGAGCGACCTTAACGACAGCCAGAAGCAGGCTGTGATGTATTGCGACGGACCTTCGCTCGTCATCGCAGGAGCAGGATCGGGAAAGACCCGTGTGCTCACCTATAAAATAGCATATCTGCTACAGCAAGGATACAAACCATGGAACATCCTCGCACTGACATTCACGAACAAAGCGGCACGTGAGATGCAGAGCAGGATCGCGAACCTTGTAGGACCGTCGCTGGCTAACCATCTGCTTATGGGAACCTTCCACTCGATATTCGCACGGATACTAAGGGCCGAAGCACGACACCTCGGATACGAACCGAGTTTCACCATCTACGACGAGTCCGACTCCAGATCGCTGATAAAAGCCATAGTCAAAGAACTTAAACTCGACGATAAGGTATATAAACCTGCTACTATCTCCGGAAGGATATCAATGGCTAAGAATCATCTCATTCAGGCAAAGGATTATCCGAGGCACGTGGAACTGATAGAACGTGACAAGAGTACTAACACTCACGCCACCTACCATATTTACGAGATATATCAGGAACGGCTGCAGCAGGCTAATGCGATGGATTTCGACAATCTGCTCGTAAACACATGGAAACTCTTCAGCCAGTTTGAGGATATCAGAAGAAAATATTGCGACAGAATTCATTTCGTCCTTGTTGACGAGTACCAGGATACCAACTATGTGCAACAACAGATAGTATGGCTGCTGACGAAGGAAAACCAGCACGTATGTGTTGTGGGAGACGACGCCCAGAGTATTTATAGTTTTCGTGGAGCGAATATTGACAACATCCTAGATTTCAATAATTTATATAAGGGGTCAAAACTTTTCAAGCTCGAACAGAACTATCGAAGTACCCAAGTGATTGTCAAGGCTGCAAACAGTCTCATCAAACATAACAACAGACAGATAGACAAAGACGTATACAGCAAGAACGAGCAGGGCGAAAAGCTCCGTCTGAGACAGGTGTCGAGCGACAGGGAAGAGGCTATGGTAGTGTGCAGGGAGATAACAAAGATAAAGCATGACGACCATGGCGACTGGAATGATTTCGCCATTCTCTACCGTACCAACGCCCAGAGTCGTGCTTTCGAGGACGAGATGCGCAAGCAGGGTATACCTTATAGAATATACGGCGGAATGAGTTTCTACCAGCGGAAAGAGATAAAAGACATCCTCGCATATTTCCGTCTTGTGTGCAATCCCGACGACGAGGAGGCGTTCAAGCGGATCATCAACTATCCTGCAAGAGGAATCGGACAGACTACCCTGCAGAAGATTATCGACTGCGCCCAGACTCATAACGTCAGCCTCTGGAGGGTCATATCACAGCCCGTCGTATTCGATTTCAAACTGACAAAGGCTACAGCACAGAAGATACAAAACTTCCACGATCTGATACAGAGTTTTATCGATGAGACAGACAAAGACGCGAGAACCATCGGACAAGATATTATCCGGCGCTCTGGAATATGGGCGGAACTGTCTGGCAAGCACGACATCGAGGGAGTAGAAAGGATGCAGAATCTTGAGGAGTTTACCAATTCTCTTCAGGAATTTGTCGAGGACAAGCGCGAAGAGGGTAGGATGGAGGAGATATTCCTGACCGATTTTCTGCAGAATGTATCCCTTATGACGGATCTCGACAGTGATGACGACAAGGATGCGAAAAGAGTGTCGCTGATGACGATACACAGCGCCAAAGGACTTGAATTCCCGACTGTCTTCGTCGTCGGTCTCGAGGAGAATATCTTCCCGAGTCCGATGTGTCAGAACAATCCTCGGGAACTCGAAGAGGAGCGACGTCTTCTATATGTGGCTATCACGCGTGCAGAGAAATACTGTTATCTCACCTGTGCCGAGAGCCGATACCGCTACGGGAAGATGGAATTCAGTAATCCGTCTCGTTTTATCAATGATATAGCATCGGAATTCGTGTCCGGAGGCGGCGGATCGTCAATCCGGCAGAAGGAATACCGCAGCTACGGTTCGATGGGTGGCTTCGGCAGCGACAGGCATCCAGGCATTGGACGGGGTATGCAGAACGAACATCCCGTCGGGTTCCAGTTTATGGCTGATCCACAGAGGAAAATCACCGGAGGACTGGAAAAAGAATATGGCGACAAACTCTACGAGAAGCCGTTGCGTGAAAAGATGAAGGAAAAGGGATTCAAGGCTCTCGGGGCGGCACAACTGAAAAGTGTGGCTCCCCGCTCGGATATGAGTGAGATAAAAGAAGGGTCGGTGATCAAGCACCAGCGTTTCGGTATCGGAAAGGTTATAAAAATCGATGGAACCGGGGAAAATAGGAAGGCGACTGTGGATTTCGAGAGTACCGGCCGCAAACAATTATTGCTAAAATTCGCCCGTTTCATCGTTATCAGCTAATAAAAAATATAATATATAAGATTATGGCACAAATCATCAATCATTTCACAGACAACGATGCCTATACCTTCAGTTGTCAGTATTATATCCTTCAGACTTATCCCAGGGCTGAGGTGGAATATACCTTCTTCGACCGGAACAAGACTGTTTATCCAAAGGGTTTCTCCGATCTGCTCAACGAACAGATCAGTCTTATGCCGCGCGTGATGATAACTCAGGAGGAAATAGAATTCATGCGTCGCAGGATGTATTATCTCCCCCAATGGTATTTCACCTTCCTACGTGGTTATCGTTTTAACCCTCACGAAGTTAGCGTGAGTCAGGACGAAGAGGGACATCTAGATATTTCCGTGCGTGGCAAGTGGTATTCCGCTATCATGTGGGAGATGCCGCTACTGTCGATTGTATCCGAGCTGATGCATACTCTGAATGGTGACATAGACCGTTATAATGCTGAGAGAGAGAAGGAGAGGGCTGCCGAAAAAACAAGACAGATTCTTCGAGGAGGTCTTGTTTTGGGTGATATGGGCACCCGGCGCCGTCTTTCGTTCGACCATCAGGATCTGGTCATCAAGACCATGAGGGAGGTGAACGAAGAGAGAGGATACAAAGACGACAATGGCGAGTTCCATCCGTGGGAGGGTAAATTCACGGGTACAAGCAATGTGTTTTTCGCAATGAAATATGATCTTATTCCCATAGGTACTATGAGTCATCAAATTATTGAATTTGAGGAGAATGTGAGCGGAATATTTGAGTGTAACTTTAATGTTATGAAGAAATTCTCTGATGTATATGACGGTGATAATGGAACATATCTGTATGACTGTTTCGGAGATAAGGTATTTTTCAACAATCTATCCAAGCGCATGGCGATGATGTTCACCGGACTGCGTGTAGACAGCGGGGTGGAGGAGGAGCAGATTGAAAAGATCATTGAGAAATATAAGAGTTTGGGTATCGATCCTGCTACGAAACAGGTGATTTTCAGCAATGGCCTTAATGTCGACAGGGCTATAGAGATACATAATTATGTGGCCGGACGTGTTCAGGACAGTTATGGTATGGGTACTTTCATCACTTGCGACGTGGAAAACTGCAAACCGATGAATATTGTGATCAAGCTGACTAAGAGTCGCATTACCGAGAAGCGTGAATGGCATGACTGCGTAAAACTCTCGTGTGATAAGGGTAAGACTCTCGGTAATCCCGAAAAATGTGCTTATCTGCTGAAATTAATCGGTTAAAATTATTTAATTTACAATATTATGATAAAAGGTTTATTAATGTTAATGTGTACCGGTTTCATCAGTGTGAATACGATGGCACAACAGATCAGTCTGCCGGCTCCCAAAAAGGATTCGAAGATGACGCTGATGGAGAGTCTGGAAAAAAGGAAGTCTGTACGTGAATTCAGCGACAAACAAATCAGCGACCAGACGATGTCTGATTTGCTGTGGGCTGCATGCGGCGTTAATCGTCCTGAAGACAAGAAACTTACCGTTCCTTCAGCCATGAACCGTCAGGATGTTGAGTTATTCGTATGTCGTCAAGATGGTGCTTTCCGTTATGACGCCTTCAACAATACGCTGACACGGGTTACTGACAAAGATTTGCGTCCGATGATGGCGGGACGACAGACAGCAACAGCCGAAGTTCCGGCCGTGCTAGTATTGGTCAGCGACAAGAAGAAATTCGAGATGATCGACAGAGATTTCTGTGATCTCGACGCCGGATATGTATC
>Ga0065709_1006094_pt1 | contig 18727 bp, 14 predicted proteins | sample Hoacrofraction14_2_FD_59096 | JGI IMG/M metagenome (GOLD analysis project Ga0065709, IMG submission 59096) | Hoatzin crop microbial communities from Cojedes, Venezuela, sample from fiber fraction 14 v1 | ecosystem: Host-associated > Birds > Digestive system > Esophagus > Crop | place: Venezuela...
GGAAAGAGCCGGATCGCGGTTTTGATGATGGTGATTTTGTGCGCGCTGGCGGGGTGCGCCGCGGCGGAGACGGCCAGGGAACTGACCTCGGAATGCGAGTTCACGCCGGGATCTGCTATGAAAAATTTCGAGAAAGCAACGGACGGGGATTATGCCACGCGCTGGCAGAGCGCCGGCGGGAAGAAAGCGTATTTTGAGGTGCGCGTGCCGGACGGTGAGGAAGCCGGGGGTATCTGGTTCCAGTGGTACGATCATGAGCATATGGCGGCCGTGGAAATTCAGGATGAAAACGGCGAGTGGGTCGAGTGTGGGCGGACGGAAGGGGCCTATCTTTCCGAATATGTGGCCCTGCCGAAAGGGACCACATATTTCCGCGTGGCGAATCCGAAGGACGCGAAGAGGTCCACACCGATTGTGCTGGCGGAGGTTCATGTATACAGTGCGGGAGAGATGCCTCCTGAGGTGCAGGTGTGGCAGGCGCCGTGTGAAAAGGCGGATTTGCTTCTGATCGCCACGCATCCGGATGATGAGCTGCTTTGGTTCGGCGGGGTTTTGCCTTATTATGCCGGGGTGGAGCATAAGAATGTGCAGGTGTGTATCATGGTGCCGACCGTGCCGCGCAGAAGGCTGGAGGAGCTGGACGGGCTGTGGACTTGCGGGGTTCGGAATTATCCGGCGTTCGGGTATTTCCGGGATTCCTTCAGCAACACAAAGGCGGAACAATATAAAAAGTGGGATAAATACGCTGTGCTGAAGCTGGTGACGAAGTGGTTCCGCAGATTCAAGCCGGATGTCGTGGTGACGCATGATATCAACGGAGAATACGGGCACGGCGGGCATCGGGTGTGCGCGGACGCGGTGATTCAGGCGCTGGAAATTTCGAATAATGAAAAGAAATATCCGGAACTGTATGAGGAATACGGCGGATGGGATGTGCCGAAGTGCTATATCCACCTGTATTCCGAGAATGTGATTCAGTTTGACTGGCGCGTGCCGCTGGAGGAATTCGGCGGGCAGACCGCGCTGGATGTGGCGCGGGCGGCGTTCGCGTGTCATATTTCCCAGCAGCACACCAATTATTCCGTGGAGGATTCCGGACCGTGCGACTGTCGGCTGTTCGGGCTGTATCGGTCGCTGGTGGGCGATGATCAGGAACATAATGATTTCTTTGAGAATTTGTCTGGCATCGTGAAGGATGAAGATGAATAAACGAAGCCACAGAAAAGTGACCGCCCCGAATGGGACGGTCACAGGTGGTTTTGGTGAAATCAGCGCGAAAGGGAATCCGCGCGGCGGGCCATCGCGAACCCGAACGCCGCGCCGGCGATGCCGCCGATGATGTGCGCGGTCTGGGAAATGTTGTCCTGACGGAAAATGGTGAGCAGTTCCCGCCCCAGATACAGCACCGCGACGAGCAGGAAGGTCAGCGGGATTTCCCCGGCTTTCGCGTCCGTGATGGAGGAAAGCAGAATCAGGGCAAAGATGACGCCGCTCGCACCGAGAAGCATGACGCGGGGAAAGAAGAGGATGCTGAAGAGCCCGGTGATGACGGCGGTGACGACGATCAGCGCGGCCAGGGCGGAGGAACCGTATTTCTCCTCCAGCATGGGCGCGAGGATCAGGAAAAGCATCATGTTGCCGATCAGGTGCTCCCAGGTCGCGTGGCCGAAAACATGGCACACGAGCCGGAGCCAGAAGAGCGGATTCAGGGCGGAGGAACGGTAGACGCTGAANAGTGCGACCGTGGACGAGTCATCCGTGATGACGCCCAAAAGATAGGCCAGCAGACAGATGGCCGTAAACCCCAGCGTGACCGGCGCGTTCAGCACGACGCGCCCGCGGAGAAAGGAAATCGTTTTGCGCATAGGCACCTCCAAGGGAGAATGATACAGCCATGTTACCACAGATTGGGGAAAGAAGGTTTCGTTGTTCAGTTAGAAATGTCAATTATCTCCGGAGTTGAATTCGACAAGCTTTTCCCAGTTAATGCTGCCATCTTCATTGCAGAAGTCTATTGAAAATTCTCTTATTAGTCTATTTGCAGCTTTGTTATAGGCCTCTTTAAATTCTCCAACATATTTTTCTGGTAATTTTCCCATATAGCCTATTATTTTTATATAGAAATCCTCATCTCCGGTGATTTTTTCCCAAAATTGTTTTCCTGCTAATTCCTGATACATTTTAGGCCTGGAGCGGGTAGAACTTTTTTTGGCTTTACCATAACAGTATCCAATGAGTGCTTCCTGACGCATTTTGGCTTGACTTACCAATTTTCCTGCTTTAACAAAATTTTCTTCTTGCCTCTTTTTACTGTCTGCATTAAAAACGGATGTACCGCTTTTGACGGCGACAGTATAAATTGTATTTGGTTCTCTATTTCTAATTTCTAAGTCGATACCTTCAGAGAGAGATTTTTGCCCTTTGCTTGCTGCAATCGCAATAGGTTCAAAGAAGCAATTACCGAAGATGGTTTCTTCACTTGAAGAAATAAATGCATTGAGCACCGAATTTACAATCTCAGAAGCATTGTCCATAGCTTTTGCTCTGTAAAGATAGGGATTTTTTCGGGCCATGATTTTTTTTATATTGAGGTCGTTGATTTTACCTATAAGTGCAGTATAGAATTCATCAAGTGCTTCAGCAATCGCTTTTATTACTTCATTTTCGTCATAATACATATTATTCATCATTAGAATGGCCTCCTAATTCTACAGCGAGTTGAATTTTACTATGGATTCCGGTCCCTCTGAACCTTTTGGTAATGATAGTAGAATTGTTTTCGGCGGTAGCTATAATAGCTTTTCCCACGGCTTCTGCGAGACCGACCGGCACGGCGTTTCCTATTTGTTTGTATTTTGCAGCGGTAGTTCCAGTGAGTTCCCAATCTTCAGGAAATTGTTGAATCCTGGCATATTCTTTTACGCTAAGAGGCCTATCTTTGGTAGGATGGCAAAGCATCGTGGCTTTTTGCGCGGGAGCCGTAGTTATAGTAGGAGAGGGTTGGTTGTAGGAAAGTCTACGATAGAACCCTACTTTTCCTCCGCCTGATTTATATGCACCGCCCATTGCACTTTCAATTAAGTTATCAGGCAAATCGCGCCAATTTCCGCCTTCCGGTACCATGCGTAAATATTTAAGCCTTTCTTCTCCGAATGTACCGCATTCTCCAGGGTCGTTTTCCAGATCTTTAATAGCTTCTCCTAAGGTTTTCCAACGATATTCAGGATTTTGATGCTTATAGAAATGGGTTGGAATTGGAAGAAATATATCTTCATGATCGCGGCTTCCAATTAGCACAAAACGTTCCCGGAATTGAGGGACTCCGTAATTGACGGCATCTAAAATTCCGTAAACAGTTTTGTAATTCAGCTTGTTAAATTCAGATAATATTACATCTAAAACTGTGCCAAGTTTTTGTTCGGGATCGCTATCGTCTCTTTCTTCGGCAGAAACATGTTTGAGAGGAGCGGACATGATGCCTTTTACATTTTCCATCACAAAGAATCTTGGGCGAATATAATCAATCATTCTGATAAAATCCATAAAAAGGCTTCCCCGGGGATCATTGATTCCCAGACGCTTTCCTGCTGTAGAAAAAGGTTGACATGGAGGCCCACCGCAAATCATGAAAGGTTCGCCGATTTTAAGATTGGTTAATTTTAAGAGATCGGGCGCCGATATTTCCCGAATATCTCCACCAAGAACTTTTCGGTTGTTTTTTTTCATTGTTTCGACACAAGCGGGTTCGAAGTCTTGCCCAATAATGACATTTAAGCCGGCTTTTTCAAGACCTAAATCCAAGCCCATGGCCCCTGAAAATAAAGAGATAACATCTCTGTTGGATTTGTATCGATCGTAATTTTTTCTTCCCATCTTTCTTGCCTTTCGTGATCTAAAAGAGTTTTGATCAATCTTTTATCACAAGGGAATAATATCAAATTTGAGCTATTTTGCCAAGTGCTTTCCAGCTTAATGAGGTTGACATATCAACTTGCGTATATTGACAACAATTTGAGAACGGGGTATACTTTTTTTACCAAAACGAATTTCACCTAAATTGATTTTGGCAAAACTGATTTAGGCTGGCAAAATGAAGGAAAATCAAGGAGGGAAGCGCATGGGACGGAAATTTATCGGAAGAGAGACGGAACTGACGGCGCTTCGGGAAAAGTACCGGCAGGACGGGTTTCAAATGGCGGTGATTTACGGTCGGAGGCGGATCGGGAAGACGACGATGATCAACAAGTTCATCGACGAGACCGGGGGCCGGGCGATTTCCTTTGTGGCAGTGGAGCGGCAGGAAAAGGATTTGCTGAAGATGATGGGGGACGCCGTGATGGGCGCGCTGCATCCGGAGCTGGCCGGGATGGCGGGATTTGAAAGCTTTGAAAAGATTTTTGACATGGTGGCCGCGGAAGGGAAAAAAGAACGGATCATCTTTTTCATTGATGAGTATCCGTATCTGGTGGCGGCGTGCCCGTACATGAATTCGCTGATTCAGAAATATGTGGACTATGACTGGAAGGACACGGAAGTATTCCTGATTCTGTGCGGATCGCTGGTCAGTTTTATGAAAGATGAAGTGCTGAGCAAGAGCGCGCCGCTGCACGGGAGAAGCACGCTGGAATTCCGGCTGCGACCGTTCGGATACTATGAAACGGGCTTGTTTTTTCCGGACAGGACTGCGGAAGAGCGGGCGATGATCTACGGGCTGACGGGCGGCGTGGCAAAATACATTGAACAGATTGATCCGGAAAAGAGTCTGGATGAAAATATCGCGGATCAGTTTTTTTCCTCCACGGGATATTTTACGGAAGAACAGATTAAGACGGTGATTACCGGAGAAAAACAGTCGCCGGGCGTGTACAGCGCGATCCTGGAGGCGATCGCGAACGGGCATACCGCGTATAATGAGATCGCGACGGCGGTGGGAATGCAGGAGATTTCCTATTATTTGAAGATGCTGACGAAATCTGAGTTTATTGAGAAGCGGGTGTCCGGGCATCCGTATTACGTGATTACCGACGGAATGCTGATCTTCTGGTTTCGGTACGTGAGCCGGGCGGCGAGCCTGATCAACGCCGGAAAGGGGAAACTGTATTATGAAAATGTGGTAAAAGGTCGGCTGCACGAATTCATGGGCCCGGTGTTTGAGGACATGGCAAAGGAATACATTTGGCGAAACATCGGGACGGATGGGATTCCGCTGATGACCGAGATCGGGGAATATCAGGCATCGGTGAAGGACGCGGAAGGGAAAATCCGGCAGATTGAGATTGATCTGCTCGGAAAAATGGACAAAAAAATTGTGCTGGCCGGGGAGTGCAAATTCCGGCAGCAAAAATTCGGCAAGGCGGATTTGGACGCGTTTAACGAAAAAATTCGGTTCTTACCGGCGGACAATGTGACAAGGATGCTGTTTTCCCTCAGGGGATTTACGGACGCGGTGGAAAAAGAGCCGGACAATTTGATTCTGACGGATCTTCATCAGATGTACGTATAAAGATGCCCCCGGTCAGTCCTGACCGGGGGATTTCATATGCTCCGCGCGGTAGGCGGAGGGGGTCTGGCCGAACTGGCGGCGGAAGACCTTGACGAAGTAATTGCTGTCGAGGTAGCCGACGGCGGCGGAGATTTCGTGGACCGGCATGTCCGTGCGGCGGAGGAGGTCCGCGGCGCGGCGGCAGCGGAAATAGGCGATGTACTGGGTGACGGTGCGGCCCGTGTCCCGGCGGAAATGGGTTGAGATATGGGCTTTGGAATAATGCGTGAGATTCGTGAGCGCCTCGATCGGGATGTTTTCGCTGTAATGCAGGTGAATGTATTCCAGAATCGCCTTGGTTTCGGCGCAGGCGCCGCGGGACTCGAGCTGAGTTTCGCGGACGCCGTCGGTGAGGTCGCGCACAAGATTTCGCATGAGGCGGGTCTGCTCTTCCTGCGGGAGGTTCTCACCGGAGGCAACGGATTGGCGCTGCGTCAGGCGGTCAATCGTGAACGGGGAGAGACCGCCGTCCTCAGCGGCCTTGCGGATCAGGGCGCGGAGGACGGCATAGGCGATGCGCGGGTCCCGGTACTGCTGATGTTCCTTCATATAGGATTCCCCGTGGGCGGCCATGCCGTCAAAGGCCACGAGGGCGTCCGCCGTGCGGCCCTGACGGATGCACGCCAGGAAATGATTTTCCACGCGGTAACGGTCCGCGATGATTTGCAGGTGCTCATCGTCCGGGGTTTCGGGCAGATTGGTTTTCATGGCGGCCTCCTTTGGGATTTTTCGGGACTTTTCTTGAATTTCTGAAAGCATTATACAATAATTCTATTTTTCAGACAAGGCTTCTAACGAGAAAATGGAGAATACGGTACAATTTCATCAGTGAAAAGACATTCCATCATAAGGAGGCTTTCAGAATGAAGAGGGAAAAGATTTCTCAGAGCGAATTGGACGGCGTTCAGTACCGGCGGGCGAAGCTGTGGCAGATTATTCTCTACGCATGCAGCGCGCTGAGCAACATGGCGGTGTACATTCTGATTCAGCAGAGCAGCTATGCCGCGAGCATCGGATTCGGGATTTCGACGACGATTATCGGCGTGATTCTGATGGGTACGAGACTGTTTGACGCATTTACGGACTCCATGCTGGCGTTTGTGTATGACCGGGTAAATACGAAGTTCGGAAAGATCCGCGTGTTGCTGATTGCCGGATACATCATTGAGAGCTTCGGCATTCTGGCGATGTTCGACATTTTCGCCAGCAAGGGACTGAGCGTGATGACCTTCTCGATGAGTTATGTGGTGTACATCATCGGGTACACGCTGGTGAACATGACGGGTCAGACCATTCCCGCGCTGATGAGTAACGATCCCAAACAGCGGCCGCAGATCGGCGTGTGGGTGACGGCGATGAACTACGTTGTGCCGATGGCGCTGAGCATTGTGCTCAACACCGTGATTCTGAAGCGGGTTGGCGGGGAATACAATCAGGCGTATCTGACCATGGCGAGCCGCCTGGTCGTGGCGATGAGCGGAATCGGCGTGCTGCTGACCTGCATCGGGGTGAGTGAGTACGACAAGCCGGAGAACTTTGAAGGCATCGGAAAGCATGAGAAGCTGGAGCTGAAGGACATGGTGGAAGTGCTGAAGCATAACCAGCCCCTGCAGAGTTACATCGCGGCGCAGGCGTCTGACAAGCTGGCGCAGGTAGCCATGAGCCAGAGCATCATCACGACCATGCTCTACGGCATCGTGATCGGCAACATGGGACTGGCGACGATTTTGAGCGTGGCGGGTATGTTCCCGTCCATCATCTTCGCGATTGTCGGCGCCAGATACGCCGGGAAGCATGGGAGCAAGAAGGGCATTGTGAACTGGACATGGGCGTGCATCGGGGCGGCGGTGCTGATGGCGGCGTTCTTCATTCTGCTGCCGGATCCGACGCAGATTGCGAAACTTGGCAGCATTCCGATGATTCTCTACGTCCTGCTGACCTTCGTGCTCAACGGAGCGAAGATGGGCGTGACGACGAGCTCGACTTCTTTCATGTCCGATATCATTGACTACGAGCTGGACCGGAGCGGAAGATATATTCCCGCGGTCGTGACCGGCACGTACAGCCTGATTGATAAGATTATTTCTTCCTTTGGCACCGTGATGGCGACCGGGTGCGTGGCGCTGATCGGCTACACGCAGACCGTGCCGCAGCCGGGCGACGAGCTGACGAGCGGCGTGTTCTGGATGACAATGGGGCTCATGTACGCGCTGCCGATTATCGGATGGGTGGTGACGCTGATCGCGATGAAGCCCTGCAAGCTGGATAAGGAAGAAATGGTCGAAGTGCAGAAGCGCATTGCCGCGAAAAAGGAAGCGGCGTTGGCGGCGGAAGCGGCAAAGGAAGTTTAAAGGGGAAAATATGAGAAAGATTGTGGATTTTTGCGGGGGATGGCGGTTTCAGCGCAAGGAAAACGAAGCGTGGGAAAGCGTGAATCTGCCTCATACATGGAACGCGGAGGACGGGCAGGACGGCGGAAATGATTATTATCGCGGCGTCTGTTTGTACGAAAAGGAGTTCGGGAAGCCGGAAGGAGAACGGGTGTTCCTTGAGGTCGGTGCCGCGGGGCATACCTGTGAGGTGGTTCTGAACGGGGAAAGCCTCGGGACGCACGAGGGCGGATATTCCGCGTTCCGGTTCGAGATGACGGAAAAGCTGCGGGAAAACAATATTCTGCAATTGAAGGTGGATAACCGGGAAAACGACCGGGTATATCCCCAGAAGGCGGACTTCACCTTCTACGGCGGGGTGTACCGCGCGGTGAAGCTGATTATTGTGCCGGAGGAACATTTTGAGCTGGTCAAGGACGGGACGCCGGGCATCAAGGTGACGCCGGAGCTGAATTTGGAGACCGGCATGGCGAGCGTGAAGGTGGAAACCTGGCAGAACGCGGAAAATGTGATCATGGAAGTGAACGGGGAAAGCCGGCGGGTCGTTTCCGAAAACGGGCATGCTGAAACGGTGTTCGGGATTCCGAAGGCGCGGAAATGGGATGGCACTCGGGACCCGTACATGTACACGGCAAAGGCCCGGCTGGACAGCGGGGACGAGGTGTCCGCGCGATTCGGGTGCCGGGTGTTCGGCTTTGACCCGGAGAAGGGCTTTTTGCTGAACGGGCGGAGGTATCCCCTGCGCGGCGTGAGCAGGCATCAGGATCGGAAGGGAAAAGGAAACGCGATTACGAAGGCCGACCATGAAGAGGACATGCGACTGATTCGCGAGATCGGCGCGAACACCGTGCGGCTGGCGCATTACCAGCACGCGCAGGAGTTTTATGACCTGTGCGACGAAAACGGCATTGTGGTGTGGGCGGAGATTCCGTATATCACGATGCACATGCAAAACGCACGGGAGGACACGATTTCGCAGATGCGGGAGATGATTACGCAATGCCATCATCATCCGAGCATCGCCGTGTGGGGGTTGAGCAACGAGATTACGGCGGCGAGCGCGGTGAATGAGGATCTGATGGAAAACCACCGCGCGCTGAACGAACTGTGTCACCGGATGGACCCGACGCGGAAGACCGTGATGGCGAATGTGTTCATGCTGGAGACGGACAGCGAGCTTCTGAAAATTCCGGACATCAACAGCTATAACCTGTATTTCGGGTGGTATCTGGGTGAATTGAAACAGAACGATGAATTCTTCGACGGATATCACCGGAAATATCCGGAGTGGGTGATCGGACTGAGCGAATACGGCGCGGACGCGAATCCGGCCCTGCACAGCGGGAAACCCGAGCGGGGGGATTATACCGAGGAATATCAGTGTGTGTATCATGAGCACATGCTGAACATGATTGAGGAACGCCCGTGGCTGTGGGCGACGCATGTGTGGAATATGTTTGACTTCGCGGCGGATGGTCGGGACGAGGGTGGAAAGCACGGGGAAAACCAGAAGGGGCTTGTGACCTTTGACCGGCAGACCCGGAAAGACGCTTTCTACCTGTATAAGGCCGCGTGGAACCGGGAAGAAGCCTTCGTGCACCTGTGTGCGAAACGGTATGCGCACCGAGCCGGGGATGAAACGGAAATCAAGGTGTATTCCAACCAAAGCCGGGTGACGCTGTATGTGGACGGAAAGCAGACCGGAGAAGCGGAAGGAAAGACCGTGTTCCGTTTTACGATTCCGTTGACGGGGGAACATACGATTCGCGTGGTCGCGGACGGCGCGGCGGATGAAATGGTAATTCGCAAAGTGGCGGAAGAGGATGAAAGCTATCATCTGACGAAGGTCAGCGCGGAGGTCGAAAACTGGTTTGACGGGGAGATGCTGGAAGACCATTACAGCGTGCGTGACACGCTGGGTGAACTGCGGAAGAACCCGCAGGCCGCGGCGGTTGTGAACGCGATGATGGAGAAGGCGAGCGCGAGCCGCGGAGACGTGGCGGACGCCGTGAAGGATAACCCGGGGCTGCAGAAGATGCTGGAGCGGATGACGCTGGTCAGCTTGCTTAAGCAGGGCGGAGCCGATGAGGAAAGCGTGAAGCAGCTGAATCGGATTTTGCAGGGGATAGCGAAATGTTAAAAGCAGTACAGCAGATCATGCTCGGAAGCGTGACGAAAAACGAAACACAGGCCAGAGAGACCCTGCGGCGGATTTCCGCCGCAGGGTATGATGGCGTGGAGCTGAACCGGTTTATGATTCACCCGAGCGGAATGATGGTGCGCGCGCTGACGAGGATGGCGGGCATGCCGACCGGGAAGGGCGGGCGTCTGGACTGGGAAACGCTGATCCGGGAAAGCGGTCTGAAGGTGAGCGCGCTGCACACCGATCTCGGATCTTTGGAACAGAATCCGGAGGAAACGCTCGCGGACGCCGAAAAATTCGGGACGGACGTGATTGTGATTACGGGCATGTACCGGTTTGATTATTCGAACGCGGAAAACATGCGGAAACTGGCGGAACGCCTGAATACCGCCGGGGAAAGTCTGCGAAAGAGCGGGAAGCGACTTCTTTATCACAATCACAATATTGAGCTGACGCGGACCGGTGACGGACGGCGGGCATTCGAGATTCTGATCGATGAAACGGACGCGGAGAACGTGAATTTCGAGTTTGACAGCTATTGGTTCGCCGATGGCGGGGCTGAACCTGCGGCATGGGCGCGGAAACTCGGGAAGAGAATGCAGGCATGGCATGTGACTGATCGTGGATGCCGCGTGAACGGGCAAAGCATGACACCGATTCTGAAAGAGGATTCCGTCGAGCTCGGTTGCGGGAACATGGATCTGGAAGGATTGATGGAGATTGCCCGGGAAAACGGCACGAAGACCGTGGTACTGGAAAGTCACCGGAACTGGGTGGAGAAAGACCCGGTGAGAAGCCTTGAAATCAGCGCGGAATGGCTGGACGTTCATGTGAGGTGAAGGATATGCTGAAAAAATGGGAAGCGGAATGGATCAGCCCCGAGACGGAAATTACTCCGGACGTCCGACGGCCCGCGGGCGTGCTGCGGACGCGGTTCGAGCTGGGAGAGACGGATGGACTGACCATTTTTGCGACGGCTCACGGAATTTATGAAGTGTATCTGAATGGACAGCGTGTGGGCAAAGATGTGTTTGCGCCGGGGTGTGACGAATATGAAAGCCGGCTACAGGTGCAGGCCTATGACGCGAGCGGGTACGCGCGAAGCGGAGAAAATGAACTGATCGTGATGATCGGGGACGGATGGTGGCGCGGGTGCGTCGGGATTGACAGCACGCGGAATCTGTTCGGAGAAGACATCAGCTTTCTGTGTCAGATGGAGCAGGATGGGCGCGTGGTCGCGAAGACCGGGGAGGACTGGGAAGCTTCTTCATCCGGCCCGGTGCGGGAAAACGACCTTGAACAGGGCGAAACATACGACGCACGGATGGAATACATCACGGAGTGGCATCCGGCGCGGAAGATGGAATTCGGTATGGAAAACCTTGTGGAAACTTCGGCACCGCTACCCACGGAGAAGGAATGCTTTGAAGGGAAATTGATCACCACTCCGAACGGGGAGACGGTGTTTGATTTTTCCCAGAACCTGGCCGGGTACACGGAACTGGAAGTGACGGCGGAAGGCGGGGAGGAAATCCGTATTACACACGGCGAAACGCTGGATGAGCACGGAAACTTCACCACGGCGAATTTCCAGCCCGGGGAGCGGAACCGGGAGGGCGGCATCCGGCAGGAGATCCGGTACATCTGCAAAAAGGGCGAAAACCGGTATCACCCGCGATTCAGCCTGTTCGGGTTCCGGTACGCGAAGGTGGAAGGCGATTTGCCGGCGGAGAAAATCCGCATGCGGGCGCGGGCCGTGTATTCCGATATGAAGGAGCTTGCGGAGTTCGCGTGCGGAAACGAAAAGGTGAACCGGCTGTTTCAGAATTGCGTGTGGAGTATGAAGAGTAATTTCTGCGATATTCCGACGGACTGCCCGACGCGGGAGCGCGCAGGGTGGACCGGGGACGCGGGGGTGTTCGCGCCGACGGGCCTTCAGTTGATGGACTGCGCGAAAGTGCTTCAAAAATGGCTCGAAAACGCCAAAATCTGTCAGCGCGACGATGGGCGGATGGCGTATATTATTCCCCGGAACGGCCCGGGAGGACAGATCAGCGAAATGTTCAGCGCGAGTGTCGGATGGGGTGACGCGAGCGTGATTGTGCCGTGGGAGATTTACTGCGCGACGGGGGACATCTCCGTGCTGGAAAAGAATTACGGCATGATGAAGAAATGGGTGGATTTCCTGCGAAACCGAGCGATGGAACGCCGGCCGGGTGCGCCGGAGGGGCCGTACAGCGATGTGATCATCGACACGGGGATGGACTACGGCGAGTGGTGCGAGCCCGGGGCGAACGTGATGGAGACCATGCAAAGGGCGTACATGTTTGGACAGCCGGAGGTCGCGACGGCATACTTCAGCCATTCGGCGGAGATTTTGAGTCACGTGGCCGCGTTGATCGGAAAAGAAGCGGACGCGAAAGAATACCGGGCGGTCGCGGAGAAAGCAAAGGAAGCGTACGCGTGGGTGTGGCGGGAGACGATTGAAGGTAAAAGCCGGAGACAGTGTGAGTATGTGAGACCGCTGGCGTTCGGACTGCTGGACGGGAAAGGCCGGGAACAGGCGGCGAGGGAGTTGGACACGCTGGTGCGGGAGAACGGATATAAGCTGAACACGGGATTTTTGAGCACGCCGGATTTGTGCCGAGTGCTTTCGGAAAACGGGTACACGGACACGGCGTACCGGATGCTGGTTCAGGAAGAATGCCCTGGATGGCTGTATGCTGTGAGCAAGGGCGCGACGACGGTGTGGGAGACCTGGGACGGCATCCGGGAAGACGGCACGGCGCACGATAGCCTGAATCATTATGCGTATGGTGCGATTGCCGGATGGCTGCTTCGCGGCGTATGCGGGATTCGGGCGGATATTTCCGGAATCCGGATTGAGCCCCTTCCGCATCCGCTGTTGGGATTTGCCAGGGCGAAGAGGGAAACCATGTATGGCGAAATCGTCTCGGCATGGGAAATTAAAGACGGAACAGTTGTTTATGACATCACGGTGCCCGCGGAGGCCGTGATCTGTCTGCGCGGAGAAGAAAAAACGGTTTCCGCGGGAACATACCGGTTTGAGGAGGTGTATTCATGAAGTTTTCAAAAGATTTTCTGCTCGGCAGCGCGACGGCCGCGCATCAGGTGGAAGGAAACAATGTCAACAGCGATTACTGGCTGATGGAAAACATGCCGCACACGAGTTTTGCGGACAAGAGCGGGGACGCGTGCGACCATTATCACCGGTATCCGGAGGATATTCGGCTGATGGCGAAAAGCGGGCTGAACGCGTACCGGTTTTCCATTGAGTGGGCGCGGATCGAGCCGGAGGAAGGGAAAATCGACGAGGGTGAGATTGAACATTACCGGGATATGATCCGCGTGTGTCGGGAAAACGGGATTGAGCCGATTGTGACGCTGCACCATTTTTCCAGCCCGGCGTGGCTGATTCGTAAAGGCGGATGGGAAGCGGAGAGTACGGTGGAGGATTTCCGGAGATACGCGAAGACCGTGATCGGGCGCCTGGGCGGAGAACTGAAATATGTGTGCACGATCAATGAAGCGAACATGGGCGTGCAGATCGCCGCGGTGATGAAAAAATACCGTATGGCGGCCGAGCAGGAGGCCAAACAGCAGAAGGCGGACGGGCAGGTTCAGGTCGGACTGGATATGCAGAAGATGATGGAAAATATGAAGTTCGCCGCGATGGAGAACATGGAAGCCTTCGGGACACCGCAGCCGCAGATTTTCGTGAGCGCGCGGACGGGCGCGGGCGAGGAAATCGTGATGCGCGCGCATGAGGCAGCGCGGGATGTGATCCGGGAAATCAATCCCGGAATCAAGGTTGGGCTGACACTGTCCCTGCACGATTTGCAGTGCGTGCCCGGCGGGGAGAAGGAAATGGAAAATGCGTGGGAAGAGGAATTCGGGCATGTGCTTCCGCATATCCTGAAGGATGATTTCATCGGCGTGCAGAATTACACGCGCGCGATGTACGGGCCGGAGGGGCAGATGCCGGTGCCGAAGGGCGCGAACCTCACCCAGATGGACTATGAATACTATCCCGAGGCGCTGGAACATGTGATTCGCAAGGTGGCAGCGGAATTCCCCGGGGATATCATTGTGACGGAGAACGGCGCGGCGGTGAGCGATGACCGGGATCGGGTCGAGTTTATCCGGAGGGCGCTGCGCGGCGTGGAAAGATGCCTGGAGGACGGCATCCGGGTGAAGGGATACCTGTACTGGAGCCTGCTGGATAATTTCGAATGGCAGAAGGGATTCGGGATGACCTTCGGGCTGGTCGGAGTGAACCGGGAAACGCAGGAGCGGACGCCGAAGGAGAGCTTGAAATATCTCGGGAGCTTTTTGGGGTAAAGAAAAAGAGGATCGCACGGATCCTCTTTTTTTCATGCCTTGGAAATCAGAACTTGAAGGGGTCGGAGAAATCACTGACGGAGCCGCCGAGGGCGCCGTCCACGGTGTAGCCCGCGGGGGAACCGTCCGGGTGGAAATGATCCTGCCCGCCAAGCATCCCGTCCAGAGAATATCCCGCGACGCCGGACTGATCGCTGTAATGTACGGTGCCGCCGCCGAAGACGGACTCCTGACCGTAGCCGACATGGTTGTTGTTCGCGTCAAAATAATCCGTGGTGCCGGGGATGATGCCTTCCGAGCTCCAGCCGACGGTTTTGCCGGTTTCGTCCTTGTAAATCGTTTCGCCGAAGACGCCTTCGATACCGTAAATGCGGGACATGGGCATGCTCCTTTCTTTCCTGTCAGGGACAGTGTATCACGATTGAACGGGCGGGACAATGGTTAAACCGGTCAGGGCAGTTCCGAGAGGAACGCGCCGATGTCAAAGGCGGCGGTGCCGTCCCGGAGTCCCGTGAGCTGTGCTTTGTCCCCGTCCCGGCGAAGGGCCAGGGTCAGGGGGTGGGACGGGAGAAGCTCGTGATTGTAGTGAATGGTGAGATCGCTAATGACATGGGAACGCATGGTTTCGATGCCGAGGGTGTTGACGAGGAAATCCGCGTACTTCGTATTGTTGACATGTCCGTTCGGGTCGAGATCCGTAAACAGGGGCTCGTAGGCGATTTCTGTCGCGGGGGTTTCCAGTGCGGAAATCGCGCCCGGCAGGGGCAAGGGCTCCGGCGCGTCGGAGTTATCCAGCAGCGGAATCGGGAGCCGGTCGGCCGAGACGCTCTGGCGGGTCTCAAAGTCCATGAGGAGCCAGAGACTGGAAGCCGCGCCGATGGTTTCGCCGGAGGCGTCCGTGATGACAAAATAACGCGGAAAGAAGCGGTGGCGAACCGGGCGATGAAAGGTACGGAGGGTGATGGTTTCCCCGGTCGCGGGGTAGCGGTTCATCTGCAGATGCAGGCGGGAGAGAACCCAAACGACGCCATGGGCGAGAAGTGTGTCCCGCCCGGCGTCCATCGAGGAGCAATGGTCGCCCGCGATTTCCTGCATTTCGACCAGAATCGCGTCCGGACGCCAGAGATTGTTCACATCGCATTCGCTGATACGCAGAGGAAAGGTTTTTTCAAAATAATGCATGGCGGTAAACCTCCTGAAAAATTAATTGGATGAATCCGGGATTTCCGCTTTCATCCAGCCGGTGTAGGTCAGCACGGCCGGGGCGGGCATGCGCCCGGCCTGCTTCCGCCAGACGGACGGGGTACAGGACAGGGCCGACTGGAAATGACGGTTGAAACTGCTCAGGGACTGATAACCGACGCGCTCGGCGATTTCCGCGACGGGCAGATCGGTCGCCCGGAGGAAGGTGCAGCTTTCGAGAATGCGCGTCTGATGCAGAAAATTCAGCGGATTGGTGCCGATTTGCGCGCTGAAGACGCGGCGGAAATGTGTCTGGCTCATGTGGCAGAGGTCCGCGAGATGCTTCTGGGTGAAGGACTCCATATAATGGTCATGCACATAGTCCAGCGCGGGGGCGATGGCGTGAATGTTCCGGTCCGCCATGCGGGAACCGCTGGACTCCGTCCAGACGCGGAGAAACTGAACCATCATGGCCTGAACCAGACCGCGGACCGCCTCCGGGTATCCCGGGGCGCCGGAGGTCATTTCATCCAGAATCATGTGGACGAGCGGCGTCAGGCAGGGGACGTCCTCCCCGTGGATGACCATGTGGCAGGAAGAAAGCATTTGCTCGTAGGCGTAGTCGTTGCGGAGGCTGTCCGGCGCGTCGCCGCGGAGCAGGCCGGTGGGCTGCACCATGATATAGCTCCAGAGGCTTTCGGAATTCTCATCCGAGAAGGTCGTGTGCGGGACGTTGCGCGCGATGCAGGTGATGTCTCCGGCGCGGAAGGGAACCGGGTCTTCGTGGAAGATCAGGGTGCCGCTGCCGGACCAGCAGATGCCGATTTCCAGACAGTTATGGAAATGCAGGTGCTTGCTCGGGACATGGCTGATGTGCCAGACGTCGCCGGTGAGCACGAGAATCGGGAACGCGGCGGGAAATTCGTAATTCCGGTACTCCAGCACCGCTTTTTTCGGACGGGCCACGGGGGAGCCTCCTTTCCGTAAAAATTCTTTTCTGCGTATATTATAGGGGAATGGGAGCGGGAGAGCAAGCGAAAAAGGTCGAAACTGCACATTTTTTCTGTAAAAAAAATCATTGCAGACGGGGCGGGGAGCGTACAATAAAAGTGGGTAAAATCGAAATATGACAGGAGGTCACTCAAATGGCTGGAATCCGTTTTGATGAAAAGACGCTGCTGGACGCGATTGACCGGGTCGCGAAAATGACGATGAACATGGATATGATCTGGGACTGGCCGTGCGGAGTGGCGTATTACGGCATGTGTCACGCGGCGAAGGCGACCGGAAAAGAGGAATATCTGCAGATGGTCAAGGACCGGGTGGACGAGCTGATTGAGCTCGGCGTGCCGGTGTGGAATGTGAATACCTGCTCCATGGGGCACGCGATGCTGAGTCTGCACGAGTGGACCGGGGACGAGAAGTATCTGGACATCGCGAAGCAGAAGATCGACTATCTGCAGAATCGCGCGCTGCGCTTCGGGGACCGGGTGCTTCAGCACACGGTGAGCGCGAATAACGATTTTCCGGAGCAGGCGTGGGCGGACACGCTGTTTATGGCCGGGTTCTTCATGCTGCGGGCCGGTGTGGCGTGGAAGGACGAGGACCTGATCAATGACGCGCTGAACCAGTATTACTGGCATATCAAGTATCTGCAGGATCCGGCGACGGGGCTGTGGTACCACGGATACCGGAATCAGGATCAGAGCCATATGAGCGGCTTTTACTGGGGACGGGCGAACGCCTGGGCCGCGTATACGATGAGCCAGGTCGGGATCGTGCTGCCGGAGTGCTATTTGTATCCGAAATATATGGACGTGGCCGGATCGCTGGCGGAGCAGCTGAGCGCGCTGAAGAAGCTGCAAACCGAGAATGGGCTGTGGCGGACGATTCTGGATGATCCGGAGAGTTATGAGGAAATTTCCGCGTCCGCCGGGATTGCCGCGGCCATGACCGCGAGCCGGAATCCGCTGTACATCAAGTATGTGGAGAAATCCATTCAGGGAGTGCTGGACAATATCAGTCCTGAGGGACGTGTGCTGAACGTGAGCGGCGGGACCGCTGTGATGCGCGACCGGGAGGGATACCGGAACATTTCCAAGGACTGGATTCAGGGCTGGGGACAGGGCCTGGCGCTGGCGTTCATGGCGGAAGTGCTGATGAACGCGAAAAAATAAGAAAAGCGGGGAAAGCGGGATGAAAAACGAAACGGGAATTCAGGTGCCTGCGTCCGGGGATTTCACATTGCCGGGTGAATCCGGATATGAGGGATTGACGCTGGAATTGGCCCGGGAATGGGGCGCGGACGTGATCCGTGACAGCGACGGGACAAAGCTGTCCGACGACATTCTCGGGGCCGGGTATACGATTTATTCCACGGTGTGTGTGATCCGGGAGCACAACGAATTCATTTCCGCGCACCCGGACACGCGGCAGGAAACCTTCCTGTCCTCCGAACCCGTGATGGCGGATGGAGAAGAAGTCTGTATTGACCCGATGGCGGGATTTTTTCGCGAACAGTTTGAGGTGAACGATTCCGAAGACGCCATGAGATACTGGCAGGTGTGGGACCGGACTCAAGAGAAAACCGTGCCGGAGGGACAGTGGAGCTGGGACGGAAGGCGGGTGATCATCCGCGGGGCCGAAAAGTGGCACCGGTACACCGTGTCCTTCCTCGCGTGGCGCGTGTGGGAAGAGATTAACATGTACAACCACACGACGAACCACTGGACGAGCGAGCACCTGATGCAACTGGATCCGCGGCACCCGGAGGCGTGGGCGTACCTGAAGGACTGGATGCGCAGATGGTGCGAGGAGCACCCGGCGACGAACGTCGTGCGGCTGACGTCCCTGTTTTACAATTTCGTGTGGATTTTCGGGGATGCGGAGCGCCTGCGGACGCGGTTTACGGACTGGGCAAGTTATGATTTTACCGTGAGCCCGGCGGCGCTGGACGCGTTCCGGGAGGAATACGGGTATGAACTGTGCGCGGAGGACTTTATCCGGCAGGGGAAACTGCAGGCGACGCACATGCCGCCCACGGCGCACAAGAAGGACTATATGGACTTTATTCAGCGCTTTGTGGCCGAAAAGGCGAAGGAGCTGGTG
>Ga0065709_1029505_pt1 | contig 18714 bp, 14 predicted proteins | sample Hoacrofraction14_2_FD_59096 | JGI IMG/M metagenome (GOLD analysis project Ga0065709, IMG submission 59096) | Hoatzin crop microbial communities from Cojedes, Venezuela, sample from fiber fraction 14 v1 | ecosystem: Host-associated > Birds > Digestive system > Esophagus > Crop | place: Venezuela...
CCCTGTGCCATGTAGCGGAGCAGTGTGGAGTTGGCATAGTTGCGAGCGCCTTTGGACACTTGCAGGATGACAGGCGAGCGCAGGTCGCTGGAGGCCTTGATGATGGCCTGGAGCTGCTCGAGGTTATTGAAGTTGAAAGCGGGGATGGCATATCCGCCGTTGATGGCGCGTGCGAACATCTCTTTGGTGTTCACGAGGCCGAGTTCTTTGTAACTTACCATAGTTTTTTCTTTTTATATAAAGTCGATCTTTTCTTTTTGCTGATGCAAAGTTATGATTTTCTTTTATGAAGGCAAAATGTTGCGCAGTTTTTTTCGTCTTCCATCGACCTCGGGCCCATAGGTTTGGCGCTTGCGGCGCGGGGCGCGTGTGTTTTTGTCAAACACGCTTTACAATTTTCCGTGCAAAAAGGAGCACGACGGCATATCCGATCAGGGGAATGACGAAGGGAAGCGTGAGGTTAAGCGACTGATCGGCAATGAGTCCCATGAGCAGGAAGCCGCATCCGCCGACGGGGGTCATCATCAACAGCGACGAGGCACTCTTGGTGAGGTTGCCCAATCCGCGCAGGGCGAGGGAGAAAATGGTGGGGAACATGATGGCCTCGAACAGGTAGTTGCACACCAAGGCGACCATCGACAGACGGCCGAGAGGCAGCAATACGAGGCAGATGCAGCAGACGGTGCCGATGGCGCAGTAGTATAGCAGGCGCTCGGCGGGTATGCGTCGCATGATCCAACTGCCCAAGAAACGACCCACCATGAAGAAGGCGAGGGCGCAGGTGAGCACGATGGAGGCTGTCGTGTCGGCCATCCAACCCATGCCTGTCACGTAGTTGATGAAATAGGAGTTGATGGATATTTCGGCCACTTCGTAGGCTAGCAGTGCCATGAGGCCGAAAATGAACATTTTGTGGTGCCAGAGTTTCTTCAGGTTGTTGCCCTGCTGGCGGTCTTCTTCGGTTTCTTCGTGCTTGATTTCGGGCAGGTTGACGCGCGAGAATACGACGGCTATGGCGAGCACAACGATGCCGAGAATGGTGTAGGGAACGGCTACGCTGCTGCTCTCTTGGTTGCCACTGAAGAGGAACTGGCCCACAACGAAGGTGGCAAAGAGGCTTCCGAGGCCGTTGAACGACTGCGAGAAGTTGAGCCGGCTGGTGGCAGTGTCGCGTGGTCCGAGCTCAGTGACGTAGGGATTGGCCGCTGTTTCGAGGAAGGTGAGGCCGCATCCGATGATGAAAAGGGCAAAGAGGAAGGCATAGAAGGTGCCTATCTGGGCGCCGGGGATGAAGAGCAGGGCGCCAATACCAAAGAGAAGGAGTCCGAAAACGACGCCACGCCGATAGCCCCAGCGATTGATAAAGATGCCTGCGGGTATGGCCATGAGGAAGTAACCCAGGTAGGTGGTCACCTGTATGAGCGCCGATTGCGTGATGGAAATGTCGAGGGCGTTCTGAAAATGTTTGTTCAGCACGTCGAGAATGGCGCGCGAAAAGCCCCACAAAAAGAATAAGGTGGTCACCAGAACGAAGGGAACCACGTATTGTTTGTTAGTGAGAGAGGCTTTTTGATTTGTTTCTTTCATGTTTTATAATGAAATATTGGAAATCGGGTAGGGCGCGCTTGTTGGGCTGGGCGACCACTCGATTTCGCATAAAACGGGCATTGCCGAGAGCAGCAACGAGGTTTTCTCGCCTGCTCCCGGCATGCTCTATTATGGTTAAGTTTTAGTCTTCTTCAGCTGGTTCAATCACTTTCCAGATGATAGCAGCGAGTGCACCACCAACGAAAGGACCTACGATGAATACCCAGAGGTCGCTCAGGGCTTTGCCGCCTTCGAAGAGTGCGGGGCCGATGGAACGAGCGGGGTTCACGGATGTGCCCGTGTAGTGGATGCCAACGAGGTGGATGAGGATGAGCGAAAGACCGATGGCCAGTCCGGCGAAGTTGTTGGTTGCGCCGTTGGTTTTGGCTGTTGCGCCGAGCACTACGAGCACGAAGAGGGCTGTGAGCACGATTTCAACGATGAGGCCGTTGGTTTGCGAGTAGGCGCAAGCGTTGGCTCCCGTGGTTGTTCCTTCGGCCAGTCCGGGGCAAGTGGCCACGATGCCAGCCAGCACTGCGGCAGCCAGGATGGCTCCAATCACTTGGAAAATCATGTACATAGCGCAGTCTTTTGCGTTCATTCTGCCGCTCAGGAATACGCCGAGCGTGATAGCGGGATTGATGTGGCAGCCGCTGATGCCTCCAATGGTGTAGGCCATGGCTACTACAGAGAGACCAAAGGCGATGGCCGTGCCGATGACGGAGGCGGGATCAACACCGCAATTCAAACTCACGGCAGCGCCGCAACCCAAGAATGTAAGCACGAATGTGCCCACTAATTCTGCTAAATACTTTTTCATAATCTCTTTTTTTATTAATGAATGAGTTGACTTCTTTGGTTTTATAACGCAAATTTAGATGTTTTATTTTAATTTTACAACTATTTTGTAAAAAAAAGTTTTGCATTGTAGGAGTTTTCGTGTTTTTTGCTGATAATTATTCACTGTGTTGCGTGTCTTTGTGTGGTGACATAAAAAAGAAGGAACTGCGGTTTTGTGTTGCAGTTCCTTCTTGATAGGGGTCCTATATATATAATAGGTGTAGTCGTTGATTAGTCGAGCCACTTCACGTAGCAGAAGTCCTGACGGTGGGGCAGTTCGGCGTTCTTGGGATACATGCGCACGCAGCACTTATAGGTGCCTGCTTCGTCGGGTTCTACATCGGCCTGGAAGGTGAAGAGGTTTCCTTCGCGCTTCACCACCTTGAAGGGACGCACGTTGAAGACCTGTTTGTCGCCGCCCTTTTGGTCGTTGCGCAGGATGACGAGCTCCAGTCCGATGGCATCGTCGAGGCCTTGCTCGTCGATAACGTAGGTCACTTTGTAGCCAACACCGGTCTCGGTGGGGTTATAGAAGATGGAGTCGTCTTTTGAAACCACCTTGATGGCGTCCCAACGTTCGGCCACTGTCTCTTTCCATTGTGCGATGTCCTTGGCCAGGCGGTTGTCGTTGGCGCTGAGCTTGGCAAAGCGTTTGGCCTCCTTGGTGTAGAACTTGCTATAGTAGTCGTCGAGTTGGCGCTTCATGGTGTAGTGAGGTGCGATGGTGGCGATGGAGTTCTTCACCACTTGAATCCAGCTCTCGCTGTAGCCTTTCTTGCCCTTGTTGTAGTACATGGGGATGATTTCGTTCTCCAGCAGTCCATAGATGGTGGCTGCGTCGAGTTGGTCTTGGTAGCCTTGGTTCTCGTAGGTACGCTTCTGAGGCAGTGCCCATCCGGCGCCTTTGCGATAGCCTTCCACCCACCATCCATCGAGCACGGAGAGGTTAACCACACCGTTCATCTCGGCCTTTTCGCCTGATGTACCCGATGCTTCGAGCGGACGGGTTGGCGTGTTCATCCAGATATCGACGCCAGAAACGAGACGGCGTGCGAGCTGCATGTCGTAGTCTTCGAGGAAGATGATTTTTCCGAGGAACTCAGGACGCTGACTGATTTCGAAGATGCGTTTGATGAGACCCTGTCCGGCGCCGTCGGCGGGGTGGGCTTTTCCTGAGAAGAAGAAGAGAACGGGATGCTCGGGGTCGTTCACGATGCGTGAGAGGCGATCGAGATCGGTGAAGAGCAGGTGGGCACGTTTGTAGGTGGCAAAACGGCGGCAGAAGCCAATCATCAGGGCGTTGGGGTTGATGCGCTGCAGCAGCGATACCACACGCGAGGGATCTCCCTGGTTCTTCAGCCAGCTTTCGGTGAACTTAGCGCGGATATATTCGATGAGTTTTTTCTTCAGAGCCATACGAGTTTCCCAGATTTCTTCGTCGGGCACGTTGTAGATGGCATGCCAGATGTCCTCGTTGCTCTGGTCGCTCATGAATTTCTTGTCGAAATATTTGTCATAGACTTTGCGCCATTCGGTGGCAGTCCAGGTGGGGAAGTGAACGCCGTTGGTGACGTATCCCACGTGGTTTTCTTCGGGATAATATCCGTTCCAGATAGGAGCGAACATCTTTTGGCTCACCCATCCGTGGAGCTTACTTACGCCGTTCACCTCCTGGCAGGTGTTGCAGGCGAAGATGGACATACAGAATTTCTCGCCGTGGTCGTCGGGGTTCTGGCGTCCCATGCCGATGAATTCGTCCCATGTGAGGCCGAGGCGCTGGGGATAACCGCCCATGTATTTTCCGAAGAGAGCCTCGTCGAAGTAGTCGTGTCCGGCGGGCACGGGCGTATGAACGGTATAGAGCGACGATGCGCGCACGAGTTCGAGGGCCTGGTTGAAGGTGAGGCCGCTTTCCACGTAGTCGCAGAGGCGCTGCAGGTTGCAGAGTGCGGCGTGGCCTTCGTTGCAGTGATACACTTCTTTTGTGATGCCGAGCTGTTTCAGGGTGAGGATACCGCCGATGCCGAGCAGGATTTCTTGCTTCAAGCGGTTCTCCCAGTCGCCACCATAGAGGGAGTGGGTGATGGGCTTATCGAACTCGGAGTTCATCTCGTTGTCGGTGTCGAGCAGGTAGAGTTTGATGCGTCCCACGTTGACGCGCCATACGTAGGCGTGCACCTGATAGTTCATATAAGGAACGTCAACGACCATAGGATTGCCGTCGGCGTCGAGTTGTCTTTCGATGGGGAGCGAGTTGAAGTTTTGTGCTTCATATTTTGCCACCTGCTGACCGTCGATGCTCAGCGACTGCGTGAAATATCCGAAGCGATAGAGGAAGCCCACGGCGCACATATCGACGTTGCTGTCGGAGGCCTCTTTCAGATAGTCGCCGGCGAGCATTCCGAGGCCACCGGAGTAGATTTTGAGCACCTGGTTGAGGCCATATTCCATGGAGAAGTAGGCCACCGAGGGGCGATTCTTGTCGGGTTCCACGTCCATGTATTTGCGGAACTTGGCATACACGTCCTTCACTTTCTTCATGACGGCCTTGTCTTTCACGATGGCTTCCTTGCGGTCGTAGCTCAGACGTTCGAGCAGGAGCACGGGGTTGTGTCCCACTTCTTCATAGAGTTCTTCGTCGAGACTCTTGAAGAGGTTGCGGGCCTCGTAGTTCCATGCCCACCAAAGGTTGTGGGCCAGTTCGTCGAGACATGTCAGTTGCTCTGGCAACCGGGATTTGATGGTTACTTCCTTCCACTGGGGTTGGTTTGTGTAATCTGCCTTAATTTTCATTTTCTTATATGTTATTTATGAGTTTTTGATGTGTGATTGTCTTTCGTTTTTGGCTCTCAGGGCGAAGTCGTAGGCGTCTTCGTAGTGCTTGATGAAGTGGGTCCAGAGGGCTTTCTCCGACAAGTTGCCTGCGTTTCGGCGTGCTTTCTTCACGTCGGCATCGCTCATGTTGGCAAACTCAACGACGGTGTCTTTGATGGCATCGGCCACTTCGGAGTAGTTATAGTCGGTGCGGTGGATCACTTTCACACCGTCGATAATCTGGCTCTCACCGCCTTTCACGCTGTTGGCCCACAGTCCGAAGCCCGCCAAGTCGGTGGTGATGCAGGGCACTTTGAAGGCAATGGCCTCCAGTGGCGTATAGCCCCAGGGCTCGTAGTAGGACGGATAGATGCAGAGGTCGTTGCCCAGCACCACGTCGTAGTAGCTCATGTTGATGATGCCATCGTCGCCCGTGAGGTAGCAGGGCAAGAAGATGAGCTTCACCTTGTCGTCTTTTCGGTTGTGCATGTCGAGGAATTTGAGCATGCTCAGCACGTTGTCGTGGCTCATGTTGCGGAGCCAGTGGGTGATTTCGGGCACTTCCAGCGGCGTGTCGAACTGCTTGCGGCTCTTGAGTCGTTCCTGAAGGTCCTGGCGAGGTTCGCCCACCCAGCCCGGCACTTCTATGAAGGCAAGGATGGTTTTGTTGAGACGCGTGTCGCGGAGCAGTCGGTTCATGGCTTCGATGTACACATCCACGCCTTTGTTTCTGAATTCATAGCGTCCGCTGGTGGATACGATGAGCGTGTCGTCGCCCAACTGCGTGCCCAGCAGTGCGTTGGCCACGTCGAGCAACCGCTTGCGAGCCTTGCGCCGACCCTGTGTGAATCGGGCGCCTTGAGGCACAAAGTTGTTCTCGAATCCGTTGGGAAGAACGAAGTCAACGGGCTTGTCGAGCAGCTCAGCACACTCGCGCGCCGTGATTTCGCTCACCGTAGTGAAGCAGTCGGAGTGGTGAGCGGCCTGCTTCTCAACGGAGTGTTTGCTCTGCACATTGAGCTCCTGAGCCATCTGGTCGCCGTTGTAGGCAAAGAGATAGTCGTAGAGTGGCTTGCCGTTTCCAGCGATGCTGCGCCCGATGGTCGTAGCATGAGTGGTGAAAACCGTAGCAATTTGCGGCAGACGATGGCGAATGTAGAGCAGTCCGAGGCCTGTCATCCATTCGTTACCGTGATAGACCACGTTCTTCGTATCGTCGAGATAGAATTGATACATGCTCTCCACGACGCGCGCGGCGGCGTATGAAAACATCGAAGCTTCGTCGTAGTCGCCGTAGGCATGCAGGCTATCCACCTGGTAGAGTTCCCAAAGTCGGGTGTAGATGTCATTCTTTTTTTCGAAGAAAGGCGCGAAGTCAACCAGCACGGCGATGGGTTCTCCGGGCACGTTCCAGCGTCCCACGCGCACATGGAGGTCCTCCTGTGCGGCCTGAGCCTGCCAGTCGGCAAACAGTTGCTCATCTTCCGTGAAATAAGGGCATGGCTGCGACTTCCAGCAGTCGGGCCCAATGAAAACAATGTGGTCGCGCATCCGATCCTGAAGTGTCTTGGCTCGTGTGGAAAGCACGGTGTAGATGCCGCCAACTTTGTTGCAGACTTCCCAACTGGATTCAAAAATAAAGTCGGGAAATAATTTCTCTTTTGTCATAATTTATAAGAAGAGACGCCCCTTGTCGATTTCCATTCGTCGGTCAAATTTTATCTTAAAAAGGCTCCCTATTGCAAACGTTTGTATTTTATTGCCGGCAAAAATACTATAAAAAATCTGAAATCCCAACGTTGAATGTTATAATTTTCATAAAATCATGCCATTAATTGACGAAAAACAATAACTTTGCAGCAGAAAACTTTATACAGAATATGAAAAGAATGAAACTCGCATCGCTTCTCTTGTTGTTGCTCACGGCCCTCCCCGCGATGGCCGATGGCGCCGACAGCACCACGTTTAAGGGGTATCTGTATAATGCAGAATACCAGGTTTACATCGATATGGACTTCTACGGCAGCAGCGTTCTCGTGCCGCAGCAGGAGATTTTCGGCGAGCTGCCAGGCTATTTCGGCGCTGTCAGAGACAACCGAAAATGGCCTTTCACCGATGCCGAAATAACCGGACCCGGCACCGCACGCCTCGAAATAACCAACGACTACGGCAGCGAAGACCTCGTGGCAACGCTCTCGCTGAATGAGAATGGCACCTACACGCTCAAGCAGGAAAGCGGCAGCACGCTCAAAATTGCCGTCAATCGGAAGTGGGTGAAAATCCCCAAAACGCTCGTCTTTGAGCGCCGCACAGAGCGCGTGCCCACGCCATTCGACTGAAATGGCCCGTCAACACGCGCGGCGAAAGCAAAAAAACAAGATTTCTTTTGTTTTGTCTTAGGTTTACATTAATTTTGCAGTCAAATCATATTAAAAAAGAGAACGAAATGAAGAAAAGATTATTCATAGTCCTCTGTGCCTTCCTTCCCCTCGTGGCCGTGGCACAAAGCACGTGGGAGCGCCCGCAGCAAACCGTCTCCACAGACAACGATCAGAAGAAAAAAGCCCTCTTCGAGAAGAACAAACAGAAGACCGACCCTAAATATTTGGCCGGTGCCGTGCCCGTGGTTGACGGCAAAGTGACGTTCACACTCGATGCCGATGCACCCGGAAAAAGCGCCCAGCAAATTTACGACGCCATCTATCGCGTGCTCGACGACATGACAAAAGAAGAGGGACAATTCAAAGAAAGCCAAGTGGCCCTCGTCGATAAACAGAACCATAGCATCGCCGCCCGATATAAAGAGTGGCTCGTCTTTCAGAATACGCTCCTCTCGCTCGACAGAACCGTGTTCAACTATACAGTCTTTGCCGACTGCACCGACGGCCATGCCCACGTGACCATCACGCGCATCAGCTATATGTATGAGATGGAACGAGGCGAAGACGACGGCATGATGACCGTGGCCGAAGGATGGATTACCGACGACAACGCACTGAACAAAAAGGGCACGAAGCTCGCAAAATACTCAGGAAAATTCCGTCGTAAGACCATCGACAGAAAAGACATCATCTTCGATAACATCAAAAAGGCTATCCAATAAACATGGACAACAACAACATCGAGAGAAGACACAGAAACGAAGCCGATGACAACGGGCAGGACAGATTCTTCAAAATACGAAACATCCTGAACATCATCTTCATCCTGGGCGCCGTCGTCGGCCTCCTCGTGTATTTCTTCGTAGCACAAACTCCAGGCACCATCATCATCCTGGCTGCCATGGCTTTCAAGATTATTGAATGCGCACTCAGATTTATGCATTGACGCGCCGCCTCGCCGTCGTCGCCACCCTGCTCCTCGCATCGACAACTTTTGCCGATGCGCAGGTGTCTGATGACTACAACGAAATCACCTCCGACGGCAACATAACCACCGCCAACCAACGACGCAGAGCGCAGAACGACTCCCTCGGAACCGACCAAGAAATTCCCATGGGACTCTATGTGTGGACCGTAGATCAACGCTTCGGCGACCGACAGCGGGCCATACCCGACACCGTGCCCGACATGTTCATGAACACCATCTTCACAACGGGCCTCCGCGGAGAATACAACACCACGGGCAACCTCGGCACACCGCGCATCAACCGCATTTTTATTGATCAGCCAGAGACCGAACAATTCATCTTCACTCAGCCCTACGACTATTTCATTCAGCCCGTAGAGAAATTCCATTTCACCAACACCCTCTCGCCCTTCACCAACCTTTCTTATAACACCTGCGGCGACCGCACCAACGGCGAAGACCATTTCACCGCCAAATTCGGCGTCAATGCGGGCAAGAGAATAGGCCTCGGATTCCATTTCAACTATCTCTACGGCCGCGGATACTATCAAAATCAGAGCACCGCCCACTTCAACTATACCATGTATGGCAGCTATCTCGGCGACCGCTATCAGGCCCATCTGCTCCTCTCCACCAACCATCAGAAGGTGACAGAGAATGGAGGCATCACCGACGATAACTACATCACCCACCCCGAAAGCTTCAGCGAAAACTATCAGACATCGGAAATCCCCACCGTTCTGGAAGAGAATTGGAACCGAAACGACAACCAACATCTGTTTCTCTCGCATCGATACAGCGTCGGATTCAACCGCAAGGTGAAGATGACCGAAGAAGAAATAAAGGCCAAGAAATTTGCCATCGAGGCGCAAAAAGACAAAAAAGCGCGTGAGGCCAGAGACCGCGAAGCACGTGATGCCAAGCGAGAAGGTCGCCAACCCAACGAGAAACCCGAAGAAGAACAGCAGTTCGCTGGGCGCCCCGACGATGCTAAGGTGGTGGAAGACAAAGAGATGCCCACGCCCGATCAACAAAAATCGGAACGCATATCGGTGACGAACAAGGCCCAAGCCGATAGCCTCCTGAGGGCCGAACACAAGAAAGAAAACCCTGACACGGCGTGGCTCAAAAACGAATATGTGCCCGTCACGAGCTTCATCCATACGCTCAAAATGGACAACTATAAGCGCATCTATGAGGCCTATCAGACGACCGACGATTTCTATGCCAACACCTTTTATAATATAGGCAGACTCACGGGCGACTCCATCTACGACCAAACCAAGCACTATCGCATCAAAAACACCTTCGCCATTTCGCTTCTCGAGGGCTTTAATAAGTGGGTGAAGGCGGGCCTGAAAGGCTTCGTGAGCAGTGATTTGCGCCATTTCACCCTGCCAGACTCCCTCGGCGGCACCTCCACATGGAACGAACACAACCTCAGCATCGGCGGACAACTGAGCAAGACGCAAGGGCGAACGCTCCATTTCGACGTGATTGCCGAGACGTGGCTCACCGGAGAAGACGCCGGACAGTTGAAAATCGACGGCACGGCCGACCTCAATTTCGCCCTCTTTGGCGACACCGTGACGCTCGCAGCCAAGGCTTTCGTACACCGACTGCAGCCCACTTTCTATTTCCGTCACTATCATGCGCGCCATTTCTGGTGGGATAACGACGGCTTAGACAAGATTTTCCATTCGCGCATCGAGGGCGTTTTCAGCTATCAGAAGACCAACACAACGCTCCGAGTGGCCGTAGATGAGATAAAAAATCACACCTATCTCGCTCAGAGTTATACACTTGCGGAGAATCTGAACCACCTCTATACAGACGTGAATGTTCGTCAGTGCGGCGACGCTATCAGCTTGATAACGGCCTCGCTGACGCAGAATTTCAAGTTTGGCCCCCTCAACTGGCAGAGCGTCATCACGTGGCAGAAGTCAACAAACGAGGACGTTCTGTCCGTGCCCGACCTGAATATTTATACTAACTTGTTCCTCAATTTCAGGATAGCCCGCGTGCTTCGCTGCGACTTGGGCGCCGACTTGCGTTGGTTCACCAAGTATTATGCGCCCGACTATAGCCCCGCGCTCGGTCAGTTTGCCGTGCAGGAAGGCGACAACCGCACCGAAGTGGGCAACTATCCCATCGTGAATGTGTTTGCCAATTTCCATCTCAAACACACGCGCTTCTTCGTCATGATGAGCCACGTGAATGCAGGAATGGGAAAAATGAACTATTTCCTCACTCCCCACTATCCGCTGAACGAGCGACTACTGCGCTTTGGCGTGAGTTGGAATTTCTTCAACTAAAGCAGAAAGCAATCGCCATCGACAGGCCAAAAATAAAAATATTGCGTGCCGTTTGTGCGAGAATGTCGTTCAGTTCCTTTACCGTTGTCGATTTGCTCATCTTCAATGAAGTGCGCAAGTGGAGGAAAAAATAAGGGAAAGACGCAAACATCGCCCAAAACATATCCGTATAGAAAAAAGCTATCTGCATCAGTACGGCCACAGTTCCCACGGCATAATAGACCCAGAGCGTTGCCTTTCGGCCGATGATGGTGGCCAGCGTGTGCTTGCCAACCATCTTGTCTGTCTTTATGTCGCGATAGTTGTTGACGAGCAATAGCGTGTCAACCACGAGCCCGCAGGCTACGCCTTCCAAGATGACATACCACGGAAAACCGCGCAGTTCGGGCGGAAGCACCAGATAGTAGGTGAGGCATACGGGTACCAAACCGAAGAAAATCAGCACCAGCAGGTCGCCCATGGCATACTTAGAGAAAAAGGTTGTATAGAGGAAACAGCATACAACGCAGGCCGCTCCCACATAAACCATCTTCCAGCCGCCATAGAACACGAGCGGCAGACCTACGGCACAGGCCAGCAAGGTCGTAATGGCGATCGCGATGATCATGGCTTTCGGCGTCACCCAACCCTGTTCGCAAGCACGCGGGGGACCCATGCGATGCTCGTCGTCAACGCCGCTTTTGAAGTCAAAATAATCGTTCACAAAGTTCGCATCTATCTGCATAATAAATGCAAAAAGGAAACAGAGCACCGTGGGAATGGGCTCAAAATAGGAATAACTGCCAAGAGCCAGCCCCGCACCCAGCATGACGGGCACCGAAGCACAGGTGAGTGTCTTCGGGCGAGCGGCCAACAGCCAGGCCTTGGGCGAATTAACTATAACGTTTTCTGTATCGATCATGTTCGGTCTTTTTTGCTAAAAGATAACTTGCAAAATTAAATAAAAAAGCGTATATTTGCAAAAAATCTTGCTTTTTATGATCGATTCCCAACTAAATCTTGAGTTGATGCACTTCGTTGAAACCAACATCCTGCCCAAATATGCGTCGTTCGGACCGTCGCATGGCATTGCCCACGCGCAGCACGTGATTGCCAGCAGCCTCAAGTTGGCACGCTCCACGGGCGCCGATGTGAACATGGCCTACGTTGTGGCAGCCTACCACGACCTGGGGTTGAGCGGTCCGCGGGCGATTCATCACATCACGAGCGGCAAGATTTTGGAGGCTGATTTGCGACTGAAAAAATGGTTTTCTGATGCGCAAATCAAGATGATGAAGGAGGCAGTTGAGGACCATCGCGCCTCCGCAAGCCGCGCTCCACGAAGCATCTACGGCAAGATTGTGGCCGAAGCCGACCGCGAAATCGACCCCGACACGGTGTTCCGACGCACCGTGCAGTATGGACTCGAGCATTATCCAGAGAAAAACAAGCAGGAACATTGGGCGCGTTTCGTTGAGCATATCAACAACAAATATGCCGCTACGGGCTATATAAAACTCTGGATTTCCAATTCTCCCAACGAAGAAAAACTAAAAAAATTGCGCTCCATCATACAAGATGAAGCGCAACTCCGCAAGATTTTTGATGTTATCTACGACGAAGAAGTCACTCGCTCGGCGTCTCCCGCTCAAACGTAAGTTCTTCTTTGTCAGCAACTTTTCCTACTTTCACCGTATCACCGGGCTTCACTCTCTCCGTGAGAATGCTGTCCGACAATCCGTCTTCGATGTAATTCTGAATGGCACGCTTCAAGGGGCGGGCGCCAAACTGCACGTCGTAGCCCTTGTCGGCCACAAAGTTCTTGGCCTCGTCGCTCACGTGCAGCGTGTAGCCCATGGCCTCGGTGCGTTTCGAGAGCGATGCAAGCTCGATGTCAACAATCTGAAGTATGGCCTTTCTGTCGAGCTGATCGAAGGTCACGATGTCGTCAAGACGGTTCAAAAATTCGGGCGCAAACTGCTTGCTGAGGCTCTTTTGAATGATAGCGCGGGCATACTCCTTGTCTTTTTCGTCCATGTTGGCCCCCAGGCGTCCGCCGGCATTGAAGCCGATTCCACGTCCAAATTCCTTCAGCTGGCGCGTTCCCGTGTTCGAAGTCATGATGATCACCGTGTTGCGGAAGTCCACCAGACGGCCGTTTCCGTCGGTGAGTCGCCCTTCGTCGAGCACCTGCAGGAGCAGGTTGAACACGTTGCTGTGGGCCTTCTCAATCTCGTCGAGCAGGACGATGGAGTAGGGGTGGCGACGCACTTTCTCCGTCAGCTGACCGCCTTCCTCATATCCCACGTAGCCCGGAGGCGCTCCCACGAGGCGCGACACGTTGAAACTCTCCGTATATTCGCTCATATCTACGCGGATGAGAGCATCCGTTGAACCAAACATTTGCTCCGCAAGCTGCTTGGCCAAGTGGGTTTTTCCCACACCAGTGGGGCCGAGGAACATGAAGACTCCGATGGGGTGGTTCTGCTCTTTCAGTCCTACGCGGTTGCGTTTGATGGCCTTCACGACCTTGTCGATGGCCGTATCTTGGCCCACCACGCGGCGTTTCAGCTCGTTGGCCATATTCACTAGGCGAGCGCCCTCGTTGTCCGCCATGCGTTGTACGGGCACACCCGACATCATCGACACCACTTCGGCCACCTCGTCGGCGCCAATTGTCTCGCGATCGTCAGTGTTGTTCTTGCTCCAGTTCTCGTGAAGTGCTGCCAATTCGTCTTCCAGTTCTGTCTGTCTGTCACGATAGCTGGCAGCCAATTCGAAGTTCTGGCGCTGCACGGCGTTCATCTTTTTCTCCTTGATGAACCCAATTTCTTTTTCCTTTTCCACAATGGCGGGCGGCACTTCGGCGTGTTGCAGCCTTATTTTCGAGCCCACCTCGTCGAGTGCGTCGATGGCTTTGTCGGGGAAAAAGCGGTCGGTGATATATCTTTCTGTCAATTTGACACATGCCTTCAGGGCATCGTCAGTGTAGCTGACATGATGATGTTCCTCGTATCTTTCCTTGATGTTATGCAGGATTTCCAGCGTTTCGTCAGCCGTAGTGGGTTCCACCATCACCTTCTGGAAACGTCTTTCGAGGGCACCGTCTTTCTCGATGCTGTTGCGATATTCGTCGAGTGTGGTGGCGCCGATGCACTGAATGGTGCCACGGGCCAATGCAGGCTTCATGATGTTTGCCGCATCCATGCTGCCTGGCGTGCTGCCCGCGCCAATGATGGTGTGAATCTCGTCGATGAAAACGATGATGTCGGGGTTCTCCTCCAGCTCCTTCAGCAGGGCTTTGATGCGCTCCTCAAACTGTCCGCGATATTTCGTGCCAGCCACCATGCCGGTCATGTCGAGGCTGACAAGGCGTTTGTTGAACAGCAGGGGCGACGTGCGATGCTTGGCGATGAGCTGTGCAAAGCCCTCAACGATGGCGCTCTTGCCCACGCCGGGTTCGCCGATGAGAATGGGGTTGTTCTTCTTGCGGCGGCACAGAATCTCCATCACACGCTGAATCTCGCGCTCTCTGCCCACCACGGGGTCCAGTTTTCCGGCCAGCGCGGCTTGCGTCAGGTCGGTGGAGAAACTGTCGATAACGGGCGTTTTGCCATGCCCCCTGCGCGCTTGTGTGGTGGTATGCGTCTTCTCGCCCATGCCATTTTGGCCCTGTGGGGCGTCGCCTTCGTTCATCTCTTCTTCGTCGTCATCGTCGGGCAGGCTGATGCCGTCCTGCACGGGTGTGGTCAGGCGCTTGAGGCCCGACAGCGTATTGTCGTAGTTCATATTGTTCCTTTCGAGCACTTCTTTGGCGTCGTTGCCGTTCTGATCGTGCAAGAGTGCCAGCAGCACGTGGCGAATATCCACCAAATCCGTATGTTGCATGCGCGCTTCTCCTACGGCAAGCTTCAGGATGTTGCTCGCTTCTTCGTTGAGAACGAGGCCGCTCCCTCGGCTTGTCTCGCTTTCGTTGATGCGCACACGACTTTCTATCTCCTCTTTCACGTTGCGAATGTCCACGTCGAGCAGGTCGAAAACCGGCATGACGCTGGCGTCGTTGTCGCGCAGAATGCCCAAAAGAAGATGGCCCGGACCCACCGTGTGGCAGTCTAAGCGTGCGGCCTCTTCGCGGCTGAAAGCCAACATTTGCGACACTTTAGGCGAAAATTGTGTTGCCATATAATCCTTTCCCTTTCTGTTTTTTGTAAACAATAACTTTTCCGTTCCTCAATGGTTCCGTCGTTCTGCCGATGCGGATAGTTGGGCGGAAGTTCAATAACTGCTTTGCAAAGACTGTGCCAAAAATTTAAACTGATCTGTTCTCTGCGTTACAAATAATATTTTTTATAAGTTCGTAGGTCCCGTGTAAGTTCGTAGAATGGATGAGTAACCGACGTCATCTGATGCCCGTTGCTTCGCGCGCGTACATTTATTATATATAGGGCGTCAACGCTCATGGGATGAAATGCTGGGCGCTGGCCTATATGCTCAATGCTTAATGCCAAATGCTCAACGAAAAAAACGGCATCCCATTCTCGCTTTTTTCACGAGAACCGGAATGCCGTTAGTCTTTTCAGTTGATGCTTGGGCGTTTAGGCCTCGGCATTAGGAATCACGTGAACATAGCTCTTGTTGCGGGCTCCTCTGTGGAACTGTACGGTTCCATCGATGAGAGCATAGAGCGTATCGTCTTTTCCGATGCCCACGTTCTTGCCAGGGTTGTGCTTCGTGCCACGCTGACGAACAATAATGTTACCAGCGACCACTTTCTGACCACCCCAAATCTTCACGCCTAATCTCTGCGAAGCTGATTCACGTCCGTTCTTCGAACTACCAACACCTTTCTTATGTGCCATCTGAATTTCCTCCTAATTTAAGCGATTACTGATTTAACTTCAACACGTGTGTACTGCTGACGATGACCGTTCTTCTTGCGATAGTCCTTGCGACGTTTCATCTTGAAGACAATCACTTTCTTGCCTTTCACCAGCGGTTCCAACACTTCTACTACAACTTTCGCACCGTCCACGGTGGGGGTGCCTACTGACACTGCGTCCTCGTTGTCAACGAGCAGCACCTTGTCAAATTCAACAGTCTGGCCTTCTTTAGCGTCCTTGATGTGGTTCACAAACAGTTTTGCGCCTTCTTCTGCCTTGAACTGCTGACCGTTAATTTCTACAATAGCGTACATTTAATTATTTAATATAAACGGGTTTTTCCGCGAGGCGACCTGTTGTCGTGCCGGTTCTTCTACGAGCCCCAACGGACTGATCTTTATTTCGAACTGCAAAATTACAAACAAAACTCGACAATCGGCACACTTATGCGGCCGAATGTTGAATTTTTAAGACAAATTAACACGCCCCGAGCTGTTTCTCTCGGCTTTCCGTAGCTTGCCTGTAGCCTCCAGCGCTGCATGAAAGCGCCAGGGCGGGGCGTCACGATGGTTGCCCAGTATTATTTCTTATAATATTTCAGGGCCTCGGGCATCCATCCCTGGATGTTCTTGATGCGCGTGGCATCCGACGGGTGGTCGCTCAGGAGACTATTGCTTCCGCCGCCCGTGGCCTGCGACATGCGCTGCCAGAAGGTGACGGCTTCCTGCGGGTTATAGCCTGCCATGGCAGCCAAGATGAGCCCAATGTGGTCGGCCTCCGACTCATGTTTGCGGGAGAAACCAGCCGTGAGATATTTTCCTCCGCTTTGAGCTATTATTTGTCCGAGCTGTATCGTGGTCGAGCTTACGCCTGCTGCAGAAGCGAGGGCGCCAAGAGCGTTCAGACCGTATTGTTGTTTATAGGCGTTGCTCAGTTGCTCTGCAGAATGTTTGGCCACTGCATGGGCAATCTCATGGCCGAGCACTATGGCGAGCGCCGTTTCGTTCTGCGTTACGGGCAGCAGACCTTCGTAAACCACAATCTTTCCACCGGGCATGCAGAAGGCGTTCACGCTGTTGTCCTGAACGAGGTTAAACTCCCAGCTGTATTGGCTCAGTTCAGAGGCCATTCCGTTGTTTGTCAGATAGTTAGTGACAGCTTGCGCCAAGCGCTTACCCACGCGTTGCACCATCGCCGTGTTGGTGGCATTGGTCGATTTCTTCGCCGAGGCCATGTATTTTGTGTACTCCTGGTTGCTCAGGCTGAGCACTTGCTCGTCCGTCACCATCAGTCTCTGCGTGCGACCCGTGATGGGCACCTGTCGCGTTGTGCCGCAGGAAGCTGCCACGAGGGCAACGACCATCGACAGCAAAAAGATTCTTAATGTTTTCATATTTCTTGTTTTAATGATTTTGCGTTCACATCTGTTTCCACCGCAAAATTAATAAAAGTTTTTAATTTTTCACCTTTTGCCGCCATTTTTTATATAAATAATCGTTTTCTATGCCATTTTTTCAGTCCTGAGAGTCCATCATGATGAAGGCGGCCCAATAGCTCGGATCGTCGTATTTGCCGTTTTCCACCTTCCGAAGCGACTGCTGTGCGGCGCTCAGGGCGGCGTGACCACTCAGGCCTTTGGCCAGGTTCTCGTAGAAATAGGTCATGAGCAACTGCGTGGCCTTGTCGTCCACACGCCACAAACTCATCACAACTGTCTGAGCACCAGCCTTTTTGAAGGCGCGTTGCAGACCGAAAATGCCCTCGCTGGCGGTCACGTCGCCCAGTCCGGTGTCGCAGGCTGAGAGCACGACCATCCGCAAACCGCGCAGATCGAGTTGCGAAATCTCCTGGGCGGTGAGTATGCCATCCTCCACGTCCATCGGTATTTCGAGGCGGTCGAGCGCGTTGTTGGCGCCCGCAAAGAGGATGCCGCAGTGGGTCATCGACGTTTCTTCCTGCAGCACGCGGCGGTCGATGTCCGTGTTGTTCTGCGTCTTTATGAAACTCAGGTCGCTGCGCTTGGCCGCTTCTTCGGGCGAGAAATAGAGGCCATGGGTGGCCACGTGCAGAATTTCCACGTGCTTTCCGTCGAGTGCCTTGAACGATTCTTCCGTGGCGTCGGCACCCGTATAGAGCGTGCATGCCATGCCCTTCTCCGTGAGCGAGTGGCTGGCGTTCTCTATTTCGCGCTTCGATTCGGCGAGCAGCGACACGTGGCTGCGCAGCTGAACATCCTCGGTGATGGCGCGCGACGACAGGGCCAGCGACGAGCTCATCTCGTTCTGTGCCAGTTGGTTAGGCATGGCGTCCTGCCGTTGTTGGCGACTTTTGGCCGTCATGGTCTCGATGTCAGAATCGTAGTCGATGCCTCCAAAGAGGGCGGCTTTGTCGGATGTCGTCGCGGCATGGTTGATGGCGAGTTCGCGTGTGGATGAAAGGCGACAGAAATGGAGGTCGTTTTTGCCAGGCAGATATTCGATGCCCGCGATGCAGAGCAGTCCCGAAGGCGAAAAATAGACATTCTTCACGCCCTTGAGTTCCTTGTCGAGGGGTCCCCAAATGAGTTTTCTGAACTTGCTTGAGGGCCAATATACGTTCTGATTTTTGATGACTTTTATGTGTTTTTTGAGGTCTCCAGACGTACAAACAACGGTCATTCGCGGCGCCTCATACCCCTTTTTAATGGTCAGGGCGGCATAAACCGTCTTCTCGTTGTCCAGCGTTGGGAAGTTGATGAACTCCACTGCGATGTCGTTGTCGCTCAGTTGAGCCTGCACGTCCTTCCAAGTGATGTTCAGATTTTTGGCAAAATCGCCGTAAGTGGCTGATTTATTGACGAGTTCAAACTCCTGTCTGTCGGTCAGATGTTCGAGCGAATCGGCATAGAGTTGGTCGCGTTTGAGTCGGCTCTCGCGCAATTTAATGGCGGCAAGTCGGTTCATTCTCAATTC
>Ga0065709_1000071_pt2 | contig 18642 bp, 4 predicted proteins | sample Hoacrofraction14_2_FD_59096 | JGI IMG/M metagenome (GOLD analysis project Ga0065709, IMG submission 59096) | Hoatzin crop microbial communities from Cojedes, Venezuela, sample from fiber fraction 14 v1 | ecosystem: Host-associated > Birds > Digestive system > Esophagus > Crop | place: Venezuela...
GTCCGCGCTGGTCCGCGCGAGGAAAACCCACAGCGCGGCACGCGCTATAACTCNNCTCTCGTCTCTCAACTCTCGTAACTCCTTCTGGGTTGTTGATAACTTTTTTTGGAGGGGTNGAAAAATGGGGGTAACTTTGCAGCGTTTTTGTGGGAGACGTGTGTCACAACACCGCTTGGGTAGATTCCAGAGTGGCCAAATGGGGCAGACTGTAAATCTGCTGCTTTATAGCTTCGGTGGTTCGAATCCATCTCTACCCACACCACATCAATACATCTAACATCTATTCCGTTTCGTTTGTCGCCACTCGTGAGAGCAGCGGCAAATTTTTTTTGAAACCCCCATGAGTGATATAATCCTCGCGCGGACCAGCGCGAGGATTATCACGTTTTGGCATGGTTTTTGCCACAGTGCGGGGGTGAGAAGTAATTAAAAAGTGCATTAGAGTTATGGGAAGAAATAGACCTCATGGCGGTCCCGGCGGGCATTTCTTGACCGACGAGGAGAAAGCTAACCGCCCTAAAATCACACGAGCTTTGATACAGCGCGTCTTCAGCTATCTGCAACCTTACTGGAAGCAGATGACGCTGGTGCTATTGCTCATTGCGCTGTCGTCGACGTTGAGCATATTGCCGTCGGTGCTGACGGGGAAAATCGTCGACGATGGNCTCATCGGGCGTGACTTGCGCATGCTCATCATCTTGATTGTGGCGTCGCTGGGCCTCACCTTCGGCTCAAACCTGATAGGCGTCGCCGAGGCTTACTTGAACACGTGGATTGCGCAGCACATCACCTTCGACATGCGCAACAGTATGTACCGCCACCTGCAGCAGATGTCGCAACGCTTTTTCACTACCAACAACCAGGGCGACATCATCACGCGCATGACCAGCGACATCGGCGGCGTGCAGCAAATCATTGCCAACACGCTNACCAACATCCTGAAAAACGCCATCACCCTCATTGTCGCCCTCGTGGCGATGTACCAGAAAAACTGGATTCTCGCCACAATAGGCATCATCATCGTGCCGCTGTTCACNATCCCNACCCGNCGCGCNGGCAAGACGCGCTGGTCGCTCAGCCGCAAGGCGCAGGAGTGCAACGACCACATCAATGGCATCCTCAACGAGACGCTCTCGGTGAGCGGACAGCTACTGGTGAAGCTCTTCGGCAAGGAAAAATATGAGTACGACAAGTACAAGACCGCCAACCAGCAGATGGTCTCGCTCAACATCCGCGAGCGCATGGCGGGCCGCTGGTTCATGATGGTGCTCTCCACAATTACCAGCATCGGCCCCATGCTACTCTACCTCGTGGGCGGCATTTTGATGATTCGCTATGACGCATCGCTCACCGTGGGCGACGTCACCGTGCTGGTGATGCTGCTGGGACAGATGTATCGNCCNGTGAACGAACTGCTTAANATCCANGTCGACTGGATTCAATCGATGGCGCTGTTTACCCGCATCTTTGGCTACCTCGACATGCCCGTCGAAATCAAGAACAACCCCGATGCCGTGGCGATGAAGGACGCCACGGGCCGCGTGGAGTTTGACCACGTCACCTTCGGCTACAACANCGAGCGCACCATCCTCAACGACGTGAGCTTCACCCTCGAGGCGGGCCGCAGCATCGCCGTGGTAGGCCCCTCGGGCGCNGGCAAGAGTTCGCTCATCAACTTGATTCCGCGCCTCTATGACGTGAAAGGCGGGCGCGTGACCTTCGATGGCATNGACGTGCGCGACATCGACCTCGCCGACCTGCGCAGCCACATCGGCATCGTCAGCCAGGAGACCTACCTCTTCAACGGCACCATCCGCGACAACCTGCTTTACGCCAAGCCCACCGCCACCGANGCCGAGATGATTGAAGCCTGCCGACANGCCAACATCCTCGACTTCATCGAGGCGCAACCGCTGGGACTCGACACCATCGTGGGCAACCGCGGCCTCAAACTCTCGGGCGGCGAAAAACAACGCATCTCCATTGCCCGCGTCCTCCTCAAGGACCCCGCCCTGCTCATCTTTGACGAAGCCACCAGTTCGCTCGACAGCATCAGCGAGAAGAAAATCCAGGACGCCATCGAGCCCCTCATCGCCACCCGCACGAGCATCCTCATCGCCCACCGCCTCTCCACCATCCTCGCCAGCGACGAAATCCTCGTCCTCAAAGANGGCCAAATCGTCGAACGCGGCNCCCACGACCAACTCGTCGCCGCCGGCGGCACCTACACCGCCCTCTACACCACCCAGTATCAGAGTGGAGAGTGGAGAGTGAAGAGTGAAGAGACCGCCGCATAGTGATATCCTCGCGCGGACCAGCGCGGACCCATATTCAGAGTGAAGAGTGAAGAGTGAAGAGTGAAGAGAAGAAACTAGGTTAAAACCTATAGCGCGGAACGCGCTTGCTCTTCACTCTTCAAACCTTGTGCAAGGTGAGCGCAAACCGCGCTTGCTCGAGTTTGCCGAACCGAAGCCAAGGTTCAACGAAGTTACTCTTCACTCTCCACTCTATTAGAAGGTCTGCGCTGGTCTGCGCGAGGATTATATCACCAGCCGAGGCCCTAAAGCCTAATGCCTAAAGCCTAAAGCCTAACGCGCCTACTCACTCGTGATAAGGGTGACGAGGGCGGCGATATCGCCAGCGTTGACGCTGCCGTCGCTGTTGACGTCGTCGCGGGTGCCGTAGGTGCCGGCGGGATTGACGCCGGTGATGATGTTNACGATGCAGGCGATGTCGGCTGCGTCGACTTTACCATCGAGGTTCACGTCNCCCACCAGGGGTTGGGGCTCGTCGCCGCGCACCTGGATGACGCGCAGNGTGATGGTGTCGTAGCCATCGGTCATGGTGAGGGTGGCAGTGCGGCTGTCGATGCCGTCGGGCAGCGCGTCGTAGGCGATAGCCAGCGTGTCGAGCGTCAGCCCGTTAGCCGTGCTGGTCACGCGGCACCAGTCGGCATCGCTCTCGATGGGCTCCTTGTAGCCAAAAATCGAGAAGATTTCCTGGTCGACCGTGCCAGCGGCAGCACCCACCGTGATTTCCTCGGTNCCCACGGGGAGCAGCGAGATAACCGAGTGAGCCACAAGAGGATAGATGTAGAACGACGTGCAACTCTTGGTGGCATCGAAGTAGCCGGCGACGGGACGCCACTGGCCCTTGGTCTTCATGAACGCCGTGTTGTCGTGGTCGCGCAGGGAGGCCATGGCAAACGACACGTTGCAGCTGTCGTTGCTCTCGGGGATGCCGTCGACCACGATGAAGAAGTCGTCGTTGACCCACTTGGGCGAGAACTCAAACCACGTGCCTCGCAGCGTCGTCGCGGTGCTCACGCCGAGCTCAAACACGCGCCACCACATCGATTCCACTCGCTCGTCGGGCAGCCCGTCTTTGGCGGTATAGAGGTGAACGCCCACNTCGGCAATTTGGTCGGTNAGTGCCTCGGCTGTAGCGCTCTCAAAGAACACCAGGGCNCCATAGACCAGCATGGGACGCGAGGGNGCCGAGAAATACTCGCCATACTCGGTGATTTTCATCTTGTTAGAGCCGGGGAACGTGCCGTAGCCCTCGAGGTCAAACGTGGTGGGATAGTCCGTAGCCAGCAGGTTGTTGATGTAGCCCTCATATTCCACCGAGACGCTTATCGAGTCGTGCGACGTGCCGTGCTCGTTNGCNACATCGAGGGTGACGCCCTGCTNGTGGCGGAAGTCGTAGCGCACCATGGGGTTCTCGTCGGTCGACGTGGCGGGCGTGGTGCCCGTCATNGCCCAATTCCACTGGGTGGGGAAGCCCGACGAGCCNTCGCGGAACTGCACAGGCAGCAGCGGAGCCACCATGGGCAGGTGGGTGTCGTCGAAGCGGAAGGTGGCGGGCGGGATGATGNGCGCCACAGGAGCCGTGCCNGTCACGCGCACAAAGTCGCTGCGGGTCANCGTCGATGTGTTGCCAGCCGAGTCGGTCACCGTGAGGGTCACGTCGTAGCTGCCATCGACCTTGTAGTAGACTTGCGGCGAGGGTGAGTTAGACGTAGCCGGTGTGCCGCCCTCGAAGGTCCACGACCACTGCGATGGCGTGCCCGTCGACAGGTCGACAAAGGTAACTACCTCGCCCGTGGTGACGTCGATGTGGTCGATGTCGCTCACGCCGGTCACACTCAAGCCGTCGATGGTGAAATCGGCCATGTAACCGCCCGTGCCGAAGGTGTCCTTGCTGCCCGGCCCGTAGGTGAAGCGCAGGCGCACGTTTTGCCCAGCAAACTGGTTCATGTCGATGGCGAGTTCGTGCCAGCGCCACGAGATGGTGCCGGTCTCGTTGAGGCTGTTCCACACCTCGGTAGCGGTAGCAAAATTGTCGGCCGATACCTCGAGTTTGAGCGAGGCATAGTCGTTCATGTTCTGCGAGTAGCCCACGTAGGCATGCAGCACGCCGTTGGCGGGAATCGCGATGTCGCTACTCGCCACCGACGAGATGGCGCGTTTATAGACTTGATAGGGTCCCTCGACCTTGAGCGACTGGACGTCGCTGGGGTCGATGGTGCTGAAGGCGTTGGTGCCCGTGGTCTGTGTCAGTTGCCAGGTGATGTTGCCGTCCTCGTCGGGCTTCACCGACCAGTTGTCCATGCCGGCGTCGAAGTTCTCGCTCCACGTTTGCTTCTGCGAGCTGGCGCCCTGAACGCTCAGGGCAGCTTGCAGGGCGGCATCGTCGTTGACCACGATGCGTGGCGCGCGTTGCTTCACGGCGGGCTTGTTCACCACGGGAGTACTCACTTGCGGGATGTCGGTGGTTGTGCGCACCACTTGGGGTGTCCACGCCAGTGACGTGGTCACCCCAATGAGTGTGCACAGCATTAAAGTGCTGATTCTCATAAACTTGGGTTGTTTTAGGTCTAAAAAACTGAAATTATTAAATCAAAAAGTCTTGTGTATAATGCGAGTAGTGTGCGTGTTTCCCCTGGTTATTTCACAAACTTGACGCGCATCACGGTGCCGTCGTGCATCGTCACCACGGCGACATAGACGCCAGCGGGCAGGTGGCTCAACGCGAGGTTGCCACCCTGGCTGCGTGCCACGAGCATACCATTGACGGCATAAACAGCGGCGCAATCGCCATCGCCCAGCATCAGGTTGCCGGTTGCAGCGTTGTAGCGAGCAGCATCGGCAGCCACGGCGAGGTCGTTCACACCAGTCTCGAGTGCCTCGAGNAGCTTGATGTGCGTGCCCTTAATCGACATGCCCCATGCACTGCTTGCAATGTCGTGATANCCAATGTAGTACACNCCATCCTCGGCGATGGTAAATTCAACCGTGTCGGGCACAAATAGCGCCGACTTGAGCGAGTTNTGCTCCTTGCTGGTGATGACGGTNTAGACGGTCGCAGCATCGTCGGTGACGTNGATGCGACGCGGTGCCTCGCTCGGGCGGGCNGCAGCGACGTCGAGGGTGTTGGTGAGCACTACCTCGTAGGCATCGCTGTAGCTATAGTTGTAGCCCTTGACCTCGTAGGCGAGTTGATACTTGCCTGCGATGGCGCGGAAGGGTGGGGTGAAGGCATAGTCGTCGGGCGTCGCATAGCTGCTGTATTTCACATACTGGTCCGACTCGCTGTAGGCAAANGTCTTGCCATCGCCGTTCACGTCGAGGAAGGTCCACACTTCCATGTCGTCGGCGTTGGTCATGTCCACGTCGTAGGGGATTTCGGCAACGCCCATTACCACAGCGTTGCTCTCGGTGCCAGCACCCTCGTTCTCGCCAGCGGTGGCATAGACGATGTAGCTATACTTGGCGAGGTCCAGGTCGCTGGGGTCGGCAAATGTGGTGTCGCTGATGCCCACGGCAACGTTCACGCTGTCGGGCATGCGCANCACGCGNTAAACCACGCTATCGACAGCCACGCCATGCACGCCCATGGTCACGGGTGTCCACGTCACCACAGCTTGGTCGTTGACGTTAGCCAGCGTCACGCTTGCCGGTGCCTTGGGCACATCGGGACCCTCGAGGGTGAACTCGGTGATGCTGATGTTGTCGAGGTAGATGCTGTGATAGGTGGTGGCACCCTTGATGCCGAAGCCCACGTTGTAGATGCCATCGGCGGGCACGGTGAAGAAGAAGGTCTTGGTCTTCACNGTGTCGGTGGTGATGTTTTCGTCATAGAGGTCCTGCGTCTGAGCCTCGATGGTAGCACCCTGACCCACAGTCACATAGATGTGCTTAGCAGCCACACTGCTGGTCGAACCCAGCCAGGTGTCGAAGTTCATCTCGTAGGTCTTGCCAGCCTTCATCTCGATGGACGGGGTGAACATCCACGAACTCAGGTCTTGCGAGTAACCCGAGTACTGGGCATACCCGCGCAAGGTCGAGTAAGACCACTCGCGATTCTCGGTGTTGGTGTAGAGGGTGAACAGGTTGAAGTCATCCTCGCTTGAAAAATCCTCGGTGTAGGGAATCGTCAACGGCGGACCAGCGACAAAGTCGACGGTGGCTGCCGAGCTCGTCTTGTTGTCGAAGGTCACATAGACGGTGTAGGTGTAGATGGCGAGCGAGTCGACGGTGTCGGCGTAAGGCTGGGTGCCCGTCCAGGCGGTCTCCAGGGCGGTCGACCCGCGCTTGATGCGGTAGGTGAGCGCCTCGGTGTCGATGTAGCCACCGTGGGTGCCCTCGGTGGGCGGCGTCCACGTGAGCGAGATGTTGCCCAGATTGCTGGTGCCAGCNAGGTTGGTCACGGGATTCGGCGTGTCGTTGCCAATCCACGGCGAGGTCACCTGCGTGGCAGCCTCGGTGGGGCTACCCTCGTCGTTCGACACCTCGATGCTNTACTTATAGGTGCCAGCGGTGGTGATGCCCTCGTCGGTGTAACTCATCGCNGTGCCCGCGGCGGCAGTCACGCTGTCGATGGCAACGGTGCCACGCATGATGCGTGCCTTGACGTTGCCCGCGAGCGCTTGGCCGCTGCTGGTGGTCGACGGCATCGTCCACGTCAGGATGGCTTTGAGCGCACCCTTGGCGCCAGCAGCCACAGCCAGGTCGGTCACGTTAGCCGGCACAGCGGGCGCCTTGTCGACAACAAACTTCTGGAAGCCGAAGTTGCCTTGATAACTCGCGCTATTGACGTGAATAGCAAAGTAATAGGTGCCACTCGTGGTGGGCGTGAACAGCACCTGCTGGGCGCTGTAGGTCTTGGTCGAGAAATCGGTCACCGTCGCCAGCGTGTTGCTCTGTCCGTCGATGGTTTGCGCCGTACCTGCGGTGATAACATACTTCTGCTTATCGAAGCTATATTTCGATTTCTGCACCACATAGTAGTCGATGGCGTAGCCCACGCCCGCCTCGAGCTGCACACCGCTCGAGATGAGCCAGTCATCGGCAGCGCTGGAGCGGTCCTCGGTGTAAATGGCCTCGCCGTCGCTGTAGGTCCACGTGTTAGCACTCGTGGATGCATTATTATCGATTACGACCCAATTGTTTGCAAAACTTGCCGAATCGGGAATGTCGAGCGTCACAGGGAACGTCTGTGCGCTACTCACCAGCGCCACTAGCGCCGTGAATAATAGTAGAACTTGTTTTTTCATGTGCGTTATTGTTTGTTTTTTAGGTGAATGTGTGGTCTACGGAAAAGATGCTCCACGTGGCTTAAAACGTGTACACATCAACATTGAAGCCCCCTTTGGCTTAAGAACTATTCAATTCTATGCCACAAATATACAAAACTAAAATGAAATAAACAAATTTTTACCAATTTTTATTCATCAATATATTCCTCACGCAGACTAGCACGGACCTTCTATCAGAGTGAAGAGTGAAGAGTGAAGAGTGGAGAGAAGAAACTAGGTTAAAACCTATAGCGCGGAACGCGCTTGCTCTTCACTCTTCAAACCTTGTGCAAGGTGAGCGCAAACCGAGCTTGCTCGAGTTTGCCGAACCGAAGCCAAGGTTCAACGAAGTTACTCTCCACTCTCCACTCTATTAGAAGGTCTGCGCTGGTCCGCGCGAGGATTATATCACCTTACTTCACCACCTTGGCAGTGCTGGTGGTGCCGTCGGTGTAGTGGGTGACGACGATGTTGATGCCTTCCCAGGGCTCAGCGCTCACTTGGCCCACGGTGTTCACGTAGTCGATGTGGTCGACTTCGTGGTTCAGGTCGGTGAGGTTGTGCAGGGTGGTGGGGTTCTCAGCATCGAAGGTCAATGGGTAGACGGTGTAGCTGGCACCGTTGGCAGCGGCACGGCGGGGTGCCGAGGCGCTGGTCGTGGTGGTCAGCTTCACGAGGCCCGTGAAGTTGTAGGCCTTGCCCGATGTGATGCTGCTGGGCTGGCCGCCATCGAGATAGCTCCAGTCAACGGTTACCGAGCCGCTGAGGTTCATGGCGTTGTTGGCGCGTTCCTTCGCGTTTTCGGTGCCGTAGGTGGGAACAATGAACTGCTCGCCATCCCATTGCATCCAGTGGAACTCGGCAACCTCCCACGGCTTCGGGTCAACGAAGTAGTAGGTTTCGCCATTGACGTCGCTCGATTGCGTGCCCATGAAGTTGGGTGCCACGAAGTTGTTCAGCGTGTAGGTGTTGCCATCGTCGACTACTAGCACCTCGTCGGTAAGCGAGAGCGTCATGGCACCCTTGTCGAAGGTACCCTTCACGCCCGTGATGCGCTTGCCCTCGGCAAGTTCGCCAGTATAGTCGTTAGCCACGAGCATAATCCAGTTGTTCTGCTGCCACTCGGCCTCTTGCAGCTCGACGTCTTTCACATAGTCGATTTGACCGTCCTCGATGTCGTTAGCCATGAACGAGGTGGCATAGTCGCGAACAATCACGCTTCCATCGATAAGATCACGAACCACGAGCAAGGTGTCGCGCAGCATGTAATTGGTGTCATCCTCGCCATACTCTTCGAGCCATGCAAGGGTGACTTCGGTGGAGAAGTAAACCTTGCCGTAGGGCACGGCGTTGAGCGAGTGGCCGTCGAAGTCGAGCAGGTTGAGCTCGCCGGCTTGCATATAGGTCTCATACTCGACACTCGAGTTTCCGTAGTCGGCAAATGCGGGCAACTTATCGGGCGTCGAGGTAGCCTCGTCGGCATCGATGGCGGTCACGCCTTGTGCGGTAACCTCGGCATCGTCACCCTTGACGGTGATGGTGGTGGTGCCCGTGGCGTTCTTGCCCTTGCCGATGCCGGCACCCAGGCTGGTGCCACTCTCCGAGCAAACGCCCAGCACTTCACCGCCGTTGATGGCGATGGTCATGCCGCCAGTTGCTTCCTCGCCGGTACCGATACCAGCGCCCCAGCTCATCGTCTTGCCATCTCCGCTATACTGGCTCGCGTAGGCTTTCACTTCGCCACCATTGATGGTGATGGTGAAGTCGCCTGTCGCTTGACTGCCAGTACCGATAGCGGCAGCTGAAGCGTTGTTACCCTTGTGTGTCGCATAGATGGTACCACGGTTGATGGTCACGCTACCACCCTGGCCCTTGTAGCCGCTACCGATAGCGGCAGCGCGTGCCGCATGGTTAAGGTCGTAACCCTCGTCGATAGCCTCGACGGTACCGCCGTTGATGATGATGTCGCCGCACGTTGCATCTTCAAGACCTCCAATGAGGGCGTCGTAGCTATAGCTCGATTGCGTAGCTATGAGCTTGCCCGAGCCCTCGTAGGTGTTGGTCTTGCCGCCCGTGGTGATGGTGAGCGTGCTACCACCCGGCACGGTGATACCAGCGGCGAGCGTTGCGTCTACACCATCGCCCACGATAATCACAGCGTTACCATTGACAACCGGGCGAGTTGATATCGTCGTGGTTGTGCCCAGGTAGTAGTAAACCGGTGTGGTGGAGCCGTTACCCAGCGTTTCGGGCAAGGTATCGATATCGTTGTAAGTCCACACAGTTTCTTCGCTTACGGTGCCATCGTCTTTGGTATAATAGACGCCAGTGAAGTTCTCGAAGTAAACCTTACCGTAGGAAGAATTGAGGTAGTTCTGCAGGTCGAGTTCGCCCTCTTTACTGTACGTTGCATAGTCGCTGCTCGAGCTTCCGTAGTCAACACAAGCAAGCTTCTTGTCGGGTATTGCGTGGCGTGGGACGCCGTGGATGGCTCTCGCACCTCGTGCAATGACCACGGCGCTATCGCCATTGATGTAGACTTTGCCATTGTAGCTGGTCAGGCTGAGGATTCCATAGCGGCCGTAGCCGATACCGGCGCCATAGCAGGTGCCGTTAACCGAGCTGTAAGCCTCCACATGGGCGTTGCCACTGATGGTGACCATGCCGCCATAGCCGCCGTCCATGCGTCCGAACCACTCGCCGTTACCGCCACCGATGCCGGCGCCGTTACCAGTGCCATTGTAAGCGCTGTAGGCCATGACGTTACCACCAGTGATGTTGATGGTGCCGGCGTTGCCGTTGCCCGCGCCACCGCCGATAGCTGCTGCGTAAGTTTCATCACTGCTTTCTTCAGGAGCCACATGAGCCGTGACGTTACCATCGTAGATGTTGATGGTGCCTGCCGTGTGACCCGCATAGTCGCTACTGTTGCCGCTGGGCTGCGTGGAGCCGATGGCAGCATTGTTGTAGTCGTCGGTACCCACGTCAATCGCGCCCGTGCCGTCGTAAGCGTTGGTGGTGCCGCCGGTGGTGATGGTGAGCGTGTTACCATCCTCGACGGTGATACCGCCAGCGATGCTTGCCTCGCAGCCGTCAGCCATGATGAGCACAGCGTTACCGCTAACCACCGAGCGGTAGTCTTGCGTGGGCGTGCCATTGAGGTAGTAGTAAACGGCCGTGCTGGTGCCATCGCCTAGTGTTTCGGGCAGATAACCCTGGCATTCGATGGCCTCAACAGTGCTTCCGCTCACCGTTCCGTCTTCTTGCGTGTAGTAAACATTAACCATGCGCTGCTCGAAGTAGATGTGCGCTTCGGTGTAGTCCTTGACGCTGAAGTTGGAGGCGATGTTGAACAGGTCCATCGTTTGCTCCCAAGCGGTAATGCTACCGCCCGATTCGACAAGATTAGCGTAGGCGTTGGCGTTACGGCCGATTGCCGTGGCGGTGGATGTAACGATTGATTTCGCACCCTTGGCGGTTACATCGGCTTCGTCACCATTGATGGTCAACGTGCCACCCTCGAGGATAGCGCTAGTGGCCTCGTTGTAGCCACCACCGATGCCAGCGCCATACTTGTCGCCGCTCTCGGATGCACAAGCCACGATGGTACCACCGTTGATGGTGATGTTGCCCGCAGCGGCACTGTTACCAGCACCGATGCCCGAGCCCCAACCTTGATTGGAGGTGGAGCTGCAGGCCTTAATGGTGCCACCATTGATGATGATGTCGGGGTTGGTGCGGTTGCTACCGCCGCCGATGCCGGCGCCGTAGCCGTAGAGGGCGTTGCTTTGGCTGGCGCTAGCGGTGACGGTGCCACCATTGATGGTAATGGAGCCACCCTCGGTCGCATTCTTGCCCGAACCGATGCCGGCGCCAAAGTAGTAGGCGCTTGCGTTGACGGTACCATCGTTAATGATGATGTTACCGCAGCTGCTCGGATAGGGGTTGTTGTCGTCATAGACACCGACGCTACCGATGGCTGCATCCATGCTGTTATCGAAAGCCGTGGCTGTGAGTGTGCCCGTGCCGGTGTAGGTATTGTCGGTACCACCCGTGGTGATGGTGAACGTGTTGTCGTTCTCTACCGAGATACCTCTAGTGGAAACCCGGGCGTTGTCACCGAGGATAATCACAGCGTTGCAATTCACCTCGTGACGAACGCCTGTCGAGAATCCGTTGTTGGTATAGTAGTACACCGTCTTGGTGCTGTCGCCGCCAAGTACCATGGGCAAGCCTGCCTCACACTTGAAGGCAGTGACAGGACCCACCTTCTCGCCATTCTCGTCGGTGTAGTAAACATCAATGGTCGAGGTTTCAAACGTGATTTTACGCCACTTCCTCTCGCCGTAAGCCACGTTCCATGCTGTGGTGAAGTGGTCGGTGCTGGCTGCGGTTCCGTAGCTGTCACCATTTTCGATTTTACCGGTGCTACCCATTGGGTTGGCGTTGGTGCTGAAGTTGTTGTCTTCCTCACCGTGACCGATGCCGTAGAGCCCCCAGGTGTCAACTGTGCAATCGGGGCCATAGATGAAGAGCGAGCCCGTCTCGTTATAGTCGCCATCGCCGATGCCAGCGCCCGTGGGCGTGTAGTTGGTGCTGCAGTTGAAGGCTCGTACATTGGCATTGCCGCTGATTTTGATGGTACCGCAGCCGCCATCGTCACCGCCGCCGATACCTGCGCCGTAAGCGTAATACCAGCCACTATAGGCATTTACCGTGCCGCCGGTGATGGTGACATCGACCTTGCCATAATCGTCGTCCCAGGCGTCGCCCATGCCGATGCCAGCGCCGTAAGCCTGCTTGCTGTCGCCGCGGCTGCAGCTCCATGCCGAAATGTAGCCACCATTGATTTCGATGGTGGTGTTGCCGCTGGCTTTATAGTTGTTGCCCGTGCCAATTCCGGCACCATAGCCACAGTAGTTAGTCGACGATTCAGCCAAGACGGTGCCTCCATTGATGATGATGTCGGCTCGACCCTGAGCGTCTCCACCGGTACCGATGCCGGCGCCATAGCTGGTCTTGTTACCCGTGGGCCACGCTTGCACACGTCCACCATTGATGCGAATCCATATCGTGGCCGATTTAGCCTTGTAACCGCTACCGATACCGGCAGCGCACATGCCGTTTTCATTCTCGGTATCGTAGTAGCCGCCATAGCAATAGACTTTACCATCATTGATGACGATGCAGCCCTGGTCGCCTTGATAGCCGCTACCGATGTCGGAACCATAGATGCTATAAGCGCCGTGGTAGGTGCTGTAGGCATAGACGATACCGCCATTGATGGTGATGTAGCCGCAGCCGTTGCCTTCGCGCGAACCGATGCGTGCGTCATCACCATCGTTGCCGCCAGTTTCATCGGTCACATAGAGTGTGCCGCTGCCGGCGATGTCTTCGGTGGTGTTACCGCTCGTGATGGTGAGTCTATTATTGTCCTCGACCACGATACAGCCCTTGGCATTCAGTTTACAGCCGTCGAGCAGGATGAGGTTTAGCGTGTCGACGACAGTCAGTCTATCGATGTCGAAACTGCCATCTACATAGTAATTGCCTTTGTGCTCACCGCCAGAAATCAATGGCAGTGCTTCGCACGTTTGCACATCGCCCTTGTCGTCCTTGTAATAAACCGTGATTTTGCCATCGTCGATCGACACAAAGGTCACCTTTCCATATTTGTTGGCTTTGCCCTTGGAGGTCATGTCGACTTCGGTATTAATCAATGTAGCCGAGAGAAGGTCAGCACTCTCTCCAAATATCGCCTTCGCGCGATAGGTGTCTTGGTCTTTTGCCGTTGCCTTAGCCGAAGTGGAACCGAAGGCGGTTTCGCCATAGACTTCCACCACAGTTTCATCGCCAGTGATGGAGATAGTGCCACCACCACCGTCGTCACCGTCACCGATGCCTGAGCCGTAAGGCGTATTTGTACCACTAATGGCGGTCACTGTGCCACCCTTGATGGTAACATCGACCAAGCCATCGTCCGCGCCATCGCCCGCGCCGATGCCGGCGCCGTAGCCTTCCTTCTTGTCGCTACTACCGCTACTATAGGCGGTAATCGTGCCGCCCTCGATAACGATGTTGCTGTTGACGTCACAATCATGCTTGTCGCCCGTGCCAATTCCCGCGCCGTAGCCGGTGCCGTTGGTCGACGAGTAAGCCTTGACGGTGCCACCCTTGATGATGAGATCGACGGTACCCTCGGCGCTTTCACCGGTGCCGATGCCGGCGCCATAGCTGGTCTTGTCGGCTGTGGGCGCGGCATACACCTCGCCACCATTGATGCGAATCCAGATGGTCGATTCGTTGGAGTTTTTACCGGTACCGATGCTGGCGGCTGCCATGCCATTTTGATTTCCAGTGTCCCAGTGACCACCATAGCCATAGACCTTACCACCATTGATGGTGATACAGCCAGCACCGCCCTTATAGCCGCTACCGAGGTCGGCACCATAGACGCTGTAAGTGCCGTTGTAGGTACTGTAGGCGTACACGTTACCGCCATTGATGTTGATGTAGCCGCAGCCCATGTTTTCGCGCGAACCGATGCGCGCATCGTCGCCGTCGTTGTTGTGGTTGCCGCTGCCATCGCCATTGTATTCGTCGGTCACATAGAGTTTGCCCGATTCATCGATGTCGGGGATAGTGTCGCCACACGTGATGGTGAGCGTGTCGCTGCCCTCGACCACGATACAGCCCTTGGCTTTCAGCTGGCAGCTGTCGAGCAGAATCAGGTGGAGCGATTTATTGACAGTCACTGTTGAGATGTCAAGATTACCCTCTACATAATAATTGCCCTTGAGGCTGCCGCCGGCAATCAATTGCTGGGCTTCGCACGTTTTCACCTCGCCCTTGTCGTCCTTGTAGTAAATCGTTTTGTACTCAATGGGTCCAAAATGCACTTCTGCATATTCATTGGATGTGCCATTGGCGGTCATGTCGATTTCGGTATCAAGCATGGCAGCCGTGAGCAGCGTGCTGGTCTCGCCAAATTTGGCATGCGCACGATTGACGGTTTGGTCTTTTGCCGTTGCCTTAGCCGATGTGACGCCAAAGGCTTTTTCGCCATAGACTTCCACCCTAGCGCTGTCGCCGGTGATGGCGAGGGTGCCGCCACCGCCGTCGTCGCCGTCACCGATACCTGATCCGTAAGGAGTATTCTTACCACTGGTGGCTTTCACGTTGCCGCCGCTGATGGTCACATCGACCACGCGGTAATCGTCGTCCCAGGCATCGCCCATACCGATGCCGGCGCCGTAACCCTCCTTCTTGTCGCTACTGCCGCTACTGTAGGCAGTAACGTCGCCACCGGCGATTTTGATGGTGCTGTTGAAGCTACTTTCGTTTTGATAATTATCGCCGGTGCCAATGCCCGCGCCGTAGCCAGTGCTGTTGGTCGATGAGTGCGCCTTGACGGTGCCTCCGTTGATAATGATGCTGGCGACCTCCTTGCTATTTTCACCGGTACCGATGCCGGCGCCCCAACTGGTCTTGTTGGCTGTGGGCGAAGCTTCTACCTTGCCTCCGTTGATGGTAATATTGATGTTTCCTGAGAGGGCATCTTTACCGCTACCGATGGCTGCGGCACTCATGCTGTTTTCGCTACCGCTGTCGAAGTGGCCGCCGCAGGCATAGACGTTACCACCATTGATATAGATATCTCCATTGCGCCCCTCATAACCGCTACCGATGTCGGCGCCACGGACGCTGTAAACGCCATTGTAGGTGCTGTAGACCCAGATGTTGCCGCCATTGATGTAAATCCAGCCGCAGTAATTTGTTGCGCGCGAGCCGATGCGGGCATCGTCGCCGTAGTTGTTGTGGTTGCCGCTTCCATTGCCATTGTAATCGTCGGATATGTAGGCGGTGCCGCTGCCGTCGATGTCTTCGGTGAAGTTACCGCTTGTGAGGTAGAGTCTATTACCTTCCTCGACCACGATACAGCCCTTGGCTCTCAGTTCGCAACTGTCAATCAGAATGATGCGGAGCGTATCTGACAGTTGTTCTCCGGTAGCGCCCGAGGCAATCACTCTTGTGATGTCGGTTCTGCCATAGACATAATAATTGCCCTTGAGGGTGCCGCCGGCAACCAATTGCTGCGCTTGGCACGATTCCACCTTGCCCTTGTCATTCTTGTAGTAAACCGTTTTGTACTCAATCGGTCCAAATTTCACTAATCCATATTGGTGGGCTTTGCCCTTGTCGGTGATATCTACGCTTTCTTCGATTATTTGCTCCGAAAGTACCGTAGGACTCCAGCCTAATCTCACATGCGTCTGATTGGTGGGTGTGTTTACTGCCTTTATCGTGGCCGAGGTCAAGTCGAAGGCTTTGCCGCCATAGACTTCCACCACAGTGCTGTCACCGGTAATCGAGAGCGTGCCCGACTTACCATAGTCGCCATCGCCGATGCCGGCGCCATCGGGCGTGAATTCATACTCGCAGTTGAAAGCACCCACATCGCCACCATTGATAACGATGTTGCCGCAGCCGCCGTCGTCACCGCCACCGATACCGGCGCCGTAACCTTTATAATAACCGCTATAGGCGCGTACCTTGCCACCGTTGATGGTGACATCGACCTTGCCATAGGTAGAGAACAATTGGTTCCAGTCATCGCCCATGCCGATGCCGGCGCCAAAAGCTACCTCTTGGTTCTGGTTTCTTCCGGAACACCGTGCGTAAACATCACCACCATTGATGACGATGTTTGTGTTGTCTTTGCATTGATAGGTTGCGCCCGTGCCGATGCCAGCGCCGTAGCCGTAACCATTGGTTGATGATTGAGCCACAACGGTACCACCATTGATGATGATGTCGGCGGGACCCCGGGCGTATTTACCGACGCCGATGCCGACACCTTCGCTGGGTTGATCGGCTGTGGGCGAGGCATACACCTCGCCACCGTTGATGCGAATCCAGATGGTTCCTTCGGCGGCATCACCGCTACCGATGCAGGCGGCATTCATGCCGCGTTGCTTATTGGAGTTGTGGTGACCACCCTCGCAATAGACCTTGCCATCGTTGATGATAATGCAGCCGTTGGAGCCCTTATAGCCGCTACCGATGTCAGCACCGAAGATGAGATTGCCGGTGCTGTACTGGGAACTGTAGGCAGTGATAGTGCCACCATTGATGGTGATGTAGCCGCAGGCGTTTTCTTCTCGCGAGCCGATGCGGGCATCGTCACCATGGTTGTCGTTATCGCCGCTGCCATCGCCATTATATAGGTCGGTTACATCGAGGTTGCCTGTTCCGGTGATGCTGTCGGTGAAGCTACCAGTTGTGATGGTGATTTTGTGACTGCCCTCGACTACGATACAGCCCTTGGCATTCAACTGGCAGTCGTCGAGCAGAATCAAGCGGAGCGAATCGGAGGTAGTCTCACCATCAACAATCAATCTTGTGATGTTAAGTGTGCCATCTACATAATAATTGCCGCTGTAGGTTCCGCCAGCAATCAATTGTCGCGCTTCGCACGATTGCACCTTGCCTTTCTCATCCTTGTAGTAAACCGTTTTGGTCTCAATAGGTCCGAAAGACACTTCTGCCCACTCGTTCGCTTTGCCCTCGGCGGTGATATCGAGTTCGGTATCAATCTTTAAATCAGTGAACAATGAATTGGTATGTCCAAATTTCGCATGCGCACGATTGACGGTTTGGTCTATTGTCTTTACCGTGACCTTGGTACCAGCGATGGCTTTGACGCCGAATGCTTCCACCTTAGTTTCATCGCCGGTGATGGTGATAGTGCCGCCGCCGCCATTCTCGCCGTCGCCGATGCCGGCTGCGTTGCCGTATATCAGGCGTTCCTCGTAGTTGCAGAAGGCTTTGACGGTGCCGCCGCTGATAGTGACATCGACCACGCCATAGCTACTGCTCCAGTTTTCGCCCATGCCGATGCCGGCTCCGTAACCGTTGGCATCAGAGGGGCATAAGGAACTATAAGCGGTCACCGAGCCACCGCTGATGTTAACCTTGGTGTTAGCTTTGGCTTTGTAACTATTGCCCGTGCCTATGCCGGCGCCCTGTGCTGCCTTCCACTCGCTACAACAAGCGGTCACCGAGCCACCGCTGATGTTGATGATTGCCGGACTCTGGGCTGCCTCACCGGTACCGATACCAGCGCCATAGCCCTTATAGTACTGTGAGCACCATGCCACCACCGTGCCACCCTTGATGTTAATCGTGACAGCACCGCCATCGGTGGATTCATCACCACTACCGATGCAGGCGGCCTCCATATTGTTCCTGTAGTTAGTGGTGCCGCCGCCCTTGCAGTCGACCGTACCACCATTGATGTTAATCGTGCCACCATAGCCCTGATAACCGCTACCGATATCGGCACCACGGATTGGAGCTCCAAGAAATTTGGCTACAAATTCGCTGTGAGTGTAGACATTGCCGCCGTTGATGGTGATGGTGCCGCACTTGTTGCCAACGCGCGAGCCAATGCGGGCGTTTTCGCCAGGGTTATCGCTTTCGTTTAAGGCCCTGTCGGTTACGATAAGTTGTCCACTACCAGAGACGTTTTCGGAGTCGGCACCGCCGGTAATCGTCAGGCTATTGTTATCCTCGACAACGATACAACCTGTTATAGTCAACCTCGTGTCATCCATGATGATGAGACGCGCCGAGCCACTTACTATGAGCGTTGTGTCCCAAGTCTGGTCCTTGTCGTCCCTGCTAATATAATAGTCACCCGTGATAGTGACCGTTTCCTTGGTAAGCTTTGTGGCCTCGCACGACTTCACCGAGCCATCGGCCTCCTTGTAGTACACAGTTGCTGTTTCGGCCCACGCCACTTGTGGCACGAGCACTGCCATCAGGAGCATCAGCACCTGCAGCAAGACTAATCTCTTTTTCATCCTATTGTTTTTTTTTTGATAATATTCTGATTTTCTGATAAAATACCAAGTTGCAAAATTACACAAAATTCTGAAACCACCAAAAAAAATAATTCGCGCAGATATTTTGCACGCAGACCAGCGCAGACCAGCGCAGACTTTTTTTTATTTACCAGATAATTTCCAGCAAATAATATTTAAGTCCGCGCTGGTCCGCGC
>Ga0065709_1006086_pt1 | contig 18615 bp, 14 predicted proteins | sample Hoacrofraction14_2_FD_59096 | JGI IMG/M metagenome (GOLD analysis project Ga0065709, IMG submission 59096) | Hoatzin crop microbial communities from Cojedes, Venezuela, sample from fiber fraction 14 v1 | ecosystem: Host-associated > Birds > Digestive system > Esophagus > Crop | place: Venezuela...
AACTTCGGGTTCAACAATATCTTCGATTACAGGTTCTGCCTCAACCGCAACTGTGGTTTCAATAGTTTCAGATGTTGCTGTTTCTTCAACAGGCTCGATAACTTCGGGCATTTCTTCCGCTGTCTCGGTCTCGATTATTTCGGGTTCGGCAACTTCCCCGGCAATCTTCTCTGCAACTTCAGGTGCAGGTGCTTCGGGGACTGCGGGTTCTTCCGTAACAGGCTCTGCAACTTCGGGTGCAGGCACTGCGATATTGCCTTTTTCGAGTTCTTCGACCGCATCGATTTCATCCATGCCTACGACATCACCTTCGTACTCGACGCCTTCGCGTTCGGCATCGGCACGGGCTCTGGCTTCTTCGAGGAGGCGCTGCTGAAGTTTTCTGCGTTCTTCTCTTGCCTTCAACTTGGCGTCTTCCTCGGCCTTCTGTTTTGCTTCGGCCTGCATGGATTCCTCGAGCTGCTTGCGTTGCTCTTCGGTTAACTTCTTAGCGTTATCTTTTTTGAGATCGTTCATAGAGACAGGCGCGGAAACAGCATTCATGAGGATGTTGTCCATGCGCTTGCGGCTTTCGGCCTTCTCGCGTTCTTCGGTCTCGGCGACCTCTTCACCCAATGCCTGCAGGCGCGACAGTTCGTCCGCTGTGGCGGCATCAGGTTTACCGTCGGGCATTATGCGGTGGACAGCTTTTATTTCAAAGTTCTCAAGGCCGGGGGATTCGAAATTCTCGGAAGCCTGTCTGATTGCTTTTAAATCCGGGATTGCGACACCTGGGAGTATTTCGTATTTTCTCTCGTTGTTGTTGTTTTCCTCATCCATGTTTTGTTCCTCACTTAAAGATCAGCAAAAGAATTAAGATTACTATCACGGCCGCTTCTATACCGGCAATGAGTGTTGATTTATTGAATTTATTTTCGTCGGAAACAGCCTGTTCCTGTTCGGGTGCAGGTGTCCTATCGGTTTTCTCTTCTTCAGGGGCTTCTGTTTTCACAGGTTTTGCGGGTTCTTCCGGAAGTTCTTTTCCGGCGTGTTCCGCGATTGTTCTGTGAGCGGCCTTGACATCGTCGACCATTGATTTCTGCAAAGTTTTGAAGGTCTCGTCCGATGTCTTGAAAGGCGATGCAGTGCCTTCGAGTTTGCCTGTGTCGGGTGCGTCGGTGCCTTCGAAATACATAACGCCGAATGACGCGTCGTCCGAGGTGTTGCTCGCGCCGACTATATATTTTTCTACTGTCTCGAGTACAGACGCTTCGCCCTCTTCTCTGCCCTTCGAGAACGTCTCGGCGAGTTTTACGACAACGGGCTTTACAAGGCCCGAGTTCTCGTCGTAGACGGAGTCCTGAACGCCGTCGGTCATGAGGCAGACCGCGTGGGTATCGTCCGTTGTGGTCTTAATGAGTCTCAGATAGTCCGGAGCATGACCTGCGGTTACAAAGAATGTCGTGCCGTCTTTCTCGTTCTGAGGCATTGTGAAGGGCGATACACCCGAAGGTGTGATTCTTGCGATGAGGCCGTCGCCTAAGTGGCCTATAAGCATGCGGCGGTCTTTGACTGCACAGAAAAGCAATGTGCAGGAGAGCTGATCCAAAGTTGAGAGGTCGTGCTCATCCATAAGTTTGGCGAATGCCACATGCAGGGATGCGATTATGAGCGACCTTGCGGCCTGCTCGCGGTTCTCGGCATAGATTGCGTCGAAGTGGTCGATTAAAAGACCGGATATTGTTTCAACCGCGGATTTCGAACCGAATCTTGCGTGTGTGTATTGTTTTGAGCCGGCGCCGTCTGCGATGCAGACAACGGACACTCCGTCTCTTTGTACCGCCAAAGATGCATCTTCGCAGGGGGTTTCCCTGCGAACGTGCTTCTGACCTATGGTTGTTATTGCTCCTACAGTGATTCCGCTATACATTATTCGTCGTCCTCGTCGTCCATATATTTCATGAAATCGTCAACGTCAACCGACTCGCCTTCGGGCTCTGTGGATAAGTTGTACAGAGCGTCGTCGTTCATGCCGGAAGATACGATTGAAGACGAAGAGGAACCCAGGAACTCAAAGAGTTTGCCGAAGTCTGCGGAGTTAACCGAGATGGGCTCTTCTCTCTTAACGGAAAGTCTCTTCAGGATATCGAAGTCTACGCCCGAGCCGACGCCGATGTTAAAGACAACAAGTTTGTCCTGGGATTCCAATTCGTTGCAGGCCTTGATTGCAAGTTCCATGTTGGCCATCGCGTTCGGGCCCTGCGGAGCGCCGTCTGTGATTACAACAAGCCACGGCTGGAAATATTTGATACCCATTTCCTTGTAGCCCTGTTTTCGCATATTGAGAAGTTCCAAGGCGGTAAGGATACCCTCGCCGATTGGAGTCAGAGTGGTCGAAGCGGAAATCTCCGGCAGAGACTTGTCTTTGGAAATTTTTCCGAAAGGCATAACGATGTCAACGGAAGAACCGAAAGTGATTATCGCGATGTCCGTCGAGGATCTTGTGTCGTCGTTGGCTTTAATGGATGCCAGAAAGTTCTGCAGACCCATGTTGAGCTGTTTTATCGGGTTGCCCATCATGGAGCCGGATGTATCAAGCGCAAAGCAAATGGGAAGTCTTCTCTTGGTACTTGTCCCGAAATCCGATGCGTTAAAAAGTTCTTCTGCCATTTATCAATCCTCCGATTTCTTTCCGAAAAGGCCCAGCAAGCCTTTCTTCTCTTTCTTTCCCACTTCCTCGGCAGGCTTTGCCGTTACGGGGTTGTTGTTCTTCGGTACATATTTGCCTTTAGGTGCGGCGGTGACTTCGGGTCTTATATAAGTCGGCATGGGCTTTACCGGCTTTGCAGGCTGTCCGGGCTTGTTTTCGGAATGCTCGGGCTTCTTTACGACCGTCTCCGCCTGATTGTAATCCATCTTCGGGAAAACCTTGTACGCCTCCGGGTCCTCGTATCTCATGTTAAGGAGAGCATCCTTGTACTCGGTTACCGCATCGTACCACTCAACGGTCTCGTAGGACTTGCCCAGCTTAAACGTGTTATAAAGCATCGTGCGAATGCGCTCGGGCAAATATTCCCATATGTATTGATATCCTCCCCTCGGAATGTGCTCGTCCGAAGAGTTATCCATGGTGTACGGGAAATTGTGGTTAATGATTTCCTCACGCAAAGTCTCCGCGCCGTTCCTTGTGGCATACGGATGCAAACCGCAGAAGAGAATCGAGAACACGAGCATCGCAATCGAATAGTCCTCATCCTCAAGGCCTCTGATGAAGCCCGCAAAATTGCGGCCCCAGAGCCTCGGATCTGTAAACTCCTCGGTACCGACCGGGCACGGCAGGTTTGCAATCTGGATACTGTCCATATCGATAAGGTACACGGCATTCGGCGCATAAATAAGCGCGTTCTTAAGCTGAATGTCGCCCGCCACGCAGTTATGCATGTGCAAATAAAGATATTTCTCGATAAGGGAGAGCAGCGTCGTCACGACATCGATTCTCTTCCACTTAGGATACGCCTCAAGAATGGCATCAGGCCCGTCGAAAACATTTCCCAGAGCATTGCCCTTCCCGAGAGGCATCATGTAGCCCACGGGAATTTCCTTGAGATAAATCAAATGCTGCGGAAGGCAGAATCCCGAACTGGTGATTCCGAGTTCGCAAATTTTCTTAAGTTTTGCCCAGCGCAAAGGAGTAATAACATTCCTGTGGTAAATCTTGGCGACCTGATTGCGCTTGTTCGTAAGGAAAACCATCCCCTCGGCGCCGCCGCTCATACGGTTGGATAACTCGTATGTATTGCCGTCTTCCGTCCTTACGACATCGCCGACGGAACAGATAACCTGGGTGTCCAGGAATTTATTCTGAGACGCGAGCTCTGAAATCTTCGGCATGGGATACTCATCAACCATAGAGATAATACTCGGAAACAGCCTTGTTCCCTTCTTCCCCAAAACCATGACCGCCGAATCGAAAACAGGTCTCTTCTCATAAAGCCTCTTCGTAAAGACACCGTTTCTTGTGGTTAAAATAATTCTGTTGGGAATTCCCGTGAGACTGCCCAAAAAGTCCTCGACCGATGTCGCCTGAACCAAATGCAATTTGTGCTGCGGCAAAAGGTACGAGCAGAAAGTCTTCATGGACCCTGTGGAAGGGACATCCTTCGGGTCGCCCTGATTGATAACACAATAATGCATCAGCTTGAAAGTCTTGCTGACGTAAACATCCATTGAATTTTTCGTTATTCTGTCAATCAACTCAGAGAAAACCTGAGTGCCGCCGTACTCGCGCATGACAGAATAATCAAGAATCAAAGATTCATATCCGTTTAGTTCCTCAAACATAACTCCTTACCTCTAAACAGTATTCCCCATCAGATTTTATATTATTTTAATATACGCGGCAATAGAATTATGAATAATTTTGAACAAAATGTGGCGGAATTGTGATTTTTGGCTTATTCAATACCCACAAGCCTCATCAGGAACTTCGCATTGGACTGACGGCTGATACCCGGCGTCAGTTTGTAATCGAAAACAATGCCCGTATCCGTATAAGACTCGGAGAAATGGTAATAAGCGATATTTGGCATCTGCCCTTCTGTCTTATCCACCAGCGCATAGTCGTGAGTCGTCATAAGCCCGCAAATATGCCCTGCCGACAAAACCCTCAACACGGTAAGAGCGCCTTCGGTTCTGTCGTCGGAATTCGTGCCTCTGAAAATCTCATCGATTAAGAACAGCAGCGGCATAGTCGTTTTCGATGCGCGGACAATACCTGAAATCCTAACAAGTTCAGCCTTGAACGTACTCATGTTGTCTTCTATGGAATCAACGATTCTCATGGAAGATACAATTCTCATGCGCCCCAAAGTCAGGTGCTTGCAGGGCACGGGAGCGCCCGTGTACGCAAGGATAGTGCAAACGCCGACTGTTCTTATCAAAGTCGTCTTACCGGACATGTTCGAGCCCGTAATAAGCGCGATATTGGACTTCAGACTCACAGAGTTGGCTACGGCCTTCTTGGGGTCGAGCAGCGGGTGCGTCATCGTATCCGCCTCAAACACAGCGTTATCCGACGGCGCGTCGGAACGGATAAAATTCGGGTAAGAATGCACGGCCGAAGAATAAGTCACCTGAGCCGCACACATCAGCGCCTCAATATCTCCCATGGAGTACAAAATCTTAGACAGATCCGAGCCGTAATCCTCGGCCCATTTCCCGAGCAAAGTTACGACAAACCAGTCCAGCGGGAAAAAGATATTGATCAAGAACGCCATAATCGGCTGAGACCTGAAGGAGGCAAACAAAATGGCCTTCTCAAGGCTCTTTAATCTCTGCGAATAAGGAACCTCTTCCCTTGAATCGCCGTAAACGGCGCGCTTCAGATACTCGCTTTCAAACTCAGCGTTTTCAAGCCTTTCAAGCAAATCCCTGATGGCCTTAATCTGCCTGAGCATACTGTCGATGCCGTCGAAATATTTAGAATTTTTAAGGATGCATACGAACCAGAAAATAAGGTTCAGCGCGATGCATCCGAGGACCGCCGCTTTTGTGAATTTGGTCATCCCGAGCATGAACAACACAATCGGTACAAGCCACAGAAACGGCAAAATACACATAATGATTTTCGCAAAAATTCCGGGCTGTTTTCCCGATGCAGAGAAGTCGACCAAAGCCTGCGGGTAATTCTGCAATCTACCCTGCTTTGCCCTCGCCTGGTATGCCATCATCACCCCGGGCTTCGAGGCAAGTTCGGCAACGGCCTGCTGGCGCAATTCAAGCTCGCCGATACTCCTTCTTCTCTCGCATGCGTAGAGCAGTTCCCCGGCAAAAGCGCGGCGCCCGAAGGCAGTCTCGCTCACGTTATACAAACTGAAAAGCGATCTGTTTCCGAAAAGGTCCAGGTCAATACAGTAATCATGGTTTTCGACATAAAAATCGCGCCCTGCGAAAATATCCGTGGCATCCTCAATATCACCACGCGATTTCAAATCCCCGACCGCAATTTCCTTCAAAGTTTTGAAATCACCGTTGATTCTCGCAATATAACCGGCGTTGACCGTGTAAAGATACCTGTAAAACTCGGTCTGATTCTGCACAGAAGAGTGCACAAAACACAGGAAAATAAAGGATATGAACAGAAAAATCGAAGCCAAAATAAAATATATCGGATATTCCTTCGCGAAAACCCAAATCGCAACACCCACGGCCAGAGTAAAAATCAAAAGCCGCAGGATAGAAAGTCTTATGCTTCTCTTCTCATATTCGGAAATCTTTGCGGAAATTTTTTCCGCCCTCTGCTCGAAAAACCCGCTGTTATTTGTCATTTTCTGTTTTCGCTTTCGCCTTGGCCGGAGCCTTCTTTGCCGAAGACGTTGTCTTCTTCGCACCCGACGCAGATTTCTTTGCCGCGGAAGTTGTTGACTTCTTGGCAGAAGTCGACTTCTTCGTTGTACCGGAAGTCTTACGCGGAGCACGCTTCGGAATCGCCTGGTCGAGCACCTCACCGACACTGTCGTGGATGCACAGAAGCGCCTTCAGATCCATATATGTCGAGCTCTTGTTGATAATAACTATCCTGTCGTGCTTAAGGAACTGCGCGAAGGTAGCCGCAGGGTATACGGTCAGAGATGTTCCCGCAATAATAAACAAATCGCACTTCTTGCAGGCCTTAATTGCGTTGTCGACGTTCTCGTGCTCGAGGTTTTCCTCGTACAAAACGATATCCGGGCGCACAATGCCGCCGCACTTCTCGCATCTCGGAATGCCTTCCTGGGCCGCGATATATTCGATATCGTATTTCTTGCCGCAGTCCATGCAGTAATTGCGGAAAACGGAGCCGTGCAATTCAATAACGCACTTGCTCCCCGCTTCCTGGTGCAAATTGTCTATGTTCTGCGTAATAATCGCCTTGAGTTTTCCCTGTTTTTCAAGTCTTACAAGAGCCTTATGCGCCTTGTTCGGCTTTGCGTCAGGATAAATAAGTTTGCGCTTGTAAAAATCGAAAAACACTTCCGGGTTTTCCATGAAGAAGTCGTGCGCGATAATGTCAATCGGGCGGTAGGAAACGCCGCTCTCCTGGTTGTAAATACCGGTGCCGCTTCTGAAATCCGGAATGCCGCTCTCCGTCGACACACCCGCGCCGCCCAAGAAAACAATATTCTCGGACTCGGCAATCAGTTCCTTCAACTGCTTTATCTTGTTCTCGCGAACAGAGCCTATTCTGTCAATACGTGTTTCCACATCTCACCTCTTGTTTACATTGCTCCCGGATGCATACCGCCGTCCATGTGATCCATGCCGTCGAATGTATCAAAAGCCCCGGACGCACCGAACATTTCCTTGCCGAGAACTCTCTTCTCGTCGCGTTCTTTCTCAACCAGATTGCTCAATGCCTTCCTCACCTGATCGGATTTCTTGACGCTCTTAATCTCAAGCACGGGAGTGGACTGATCGGCCGTCGTCAGCACAACCGTACCGACACCGAAAATCTTCTGCCACAGCGAACGCTTCAGCGTAATATCGAGAATTCTGTACAAAAGAATTTCCTCTTCCTTTGTGTTGAGCAATCCTCTCTTCTCATAAAATCTGTTGTGGTCAAATTTGTAAATCGTGAAAGAAATAGGCAAACCCAGATATCTTCTTCTGTCCTGCCAAAGTATTTCTTCGTCGGCCGCCAATGCGGAAAGTCTGTCGGTCTTAGCCATAATAAAACTCCTTATTAATTAATTAGAGATTATTTTCAAACATACACATTAATTTTAACATTCAAAAGGCCGCTATGAAACTTTTTGCCTTCTTGAAACACAAACTTAACATAATCATTTCCGAATCATTTTGAAAAGTTTTATGTTGGCTTCCATGTTCATAAAACTTCACTGTTCGGAAGAGTCGTCGGTTGACGTTGTTGTTCTGTCCGGATCCATGACATCGTCGACGTTGAAGAAGGCTGAGAAGTCGTAGCGCCGGAGGGTCCAGTAGCTGACCATGATTCTGTCGTAGTAGAGGTAGTTGTAACCGTAGGTGCTGTACGGGGTGGTGCCGGTGCCGAAGAAGATTCTGAGGTTTTGGGATTTTAGGTATTCCGCGCGGTCGTCGGTGCCGTCGATGTAGTTGCCGCCCGGATAGACCAGCATGTGGACATCGCCTAAGACTTGTCCGATTTGTGTCATCCACTTCTCGGTGTCGGCTTGTATTGTTTCCATATCGGCCTGCTTGGCATTGATGTAGCCGTAGGTGCAGGAGGCAAATTTCCAGCCGGTGTCCGAGAGGATGTCGACGATGTTCTTGACCGTCTTTACGTTTGCTTCGATTTCGCTTTGCGAAAACTCCTGCGTGTCGAGACCCGCTGCGGAAAGGGCTGCGTTGCGGTCGTCCGCCTCGTCCTCGTTTATTACGTAGCCGAAAACGGATTCGTAGCCCGACACGGAGATTACGCCCTTGGCGCCGTCGTATGTGAAGTCGGTGTGTTCGGACACGAACATGTCGAGGATGCCGATGGCCTCGTACTCTTTGCCGGATATCGTGTTACCGTCGCTGTCCCGGTATTCGCTTAAAACTTCGCCGTTGTCGTTGACGGTAAGTCTCGTGCAGACACCGTCGGAGGCCTGCTTTGCGCTGTAGACAAGGTTTTCGATGACGATTACGACGGGCTTTTTGCCGACCGGGACTATCAGGGGATTTTCGATCATGTAGGACTCGTATTCGATGCCGGCTTTGGCCTCGGCATCGACAAGGATGTAGTCGTTGGCATAGAGGCCTTCCAAAACTTTGCGGAATTCGTCGCAGGTTATGTAGAGATCGTTGTTTGAACCTGTGAGCGGCTTCGAAAATGCGGTTTCTTTGTCGGCGATTAAGGACCTGACGCAGAGGACCGGGACATAACCTGTATATTCGTAGGTCTCCGTGGTGTTCGAGGTTGCCTCGAGCAGGTCGTTCTTGACGCGGTCGTCGTCGGGGAAAATCTCGGCCAAATCAGAAAGTTCCTCCTCGGCGGTGTAGTACTTGTATGTCTCGAGCATGTGCTCGCAGTCGACGATCATGGGATCGTACATGACGGTCTTTATCTCTTCCACCCTCTCCTCGGAAAAGTTGTAGACGAAACCGTCGTAGTTTTCGAGGATGGAACGGTATGACTTGACGGCGGTTATGTAATCCTCGCTGTCGTAGGCGTCTTCTGCCGCCTGCACGTCGCCTCTGGCGGTTTCAATATAATCTATTTCACGCAGCAAGGGTCCGGTTGTCGCCGAGAAGTTACTTATCGGTGAGAGTTGGTTGAAGACGAAAATGATGTCCGGTTTTTCCATAGTTCCGAGAAGAAATTCCTCGCACATGCCGTTGAGTTTTACGGAGACCAAAGATGAAGTCAGTTCCTGCATCTGCTCCAGGAATTCGACTTCTGTGTCCGAAGGGGTGTATCTCTCGTAACGGATTTTCGAACAGATGTCTTCTACCTTCTGCCCTACTATGTCTTCCATTTCGTCCAAAAGTTCGGTCTGCTTTGTGGCGGCTTCGGCTTCCTCCGGGCTCATGGAGACGACCTCGTCCTGGATGCCGCGGTATATCTCGAGGGCCTTGCTGTAGTCGCCGGTATTAAGGGCGTTTTGAAACTCCGGGATTGTCAGATCCTCGTCGCCGGCGGCGTTGGCGATCATGAAAAAGCAGAGAGCCGCGGCCATTATAAGGACGGCACAGACCGAGGCGGCTATCAGGTAACCGACGTTGTGCCTGGTATCTATTTTGGAGCCGTCGTTGTATTTCAATTAAGATCCTCGATACTTATCTGTTTTTCCTTAAGTGTGTTTTCCTTTATGAAGTATCCGATTGCCGGAATCTTGCGCACGCGGTAGTACTCAGGGTTGTTTACTTCAATTTCCGCCAGGCGCATAACAGACTTTAATGTCGATCCTTTTTTGGAAACCAGAAGCTGTACGCCCTGCGTCGTTCTTGTGGTCTTCAGAGGGATTACCGAAGACTTGAATACCGCTGCTTTGTCGAGCGAATTTAAGGCAATAAGGTCGGGGTCTTCGTCTTCTGTCAGGAAGACGAAAGAGACCGCCGGTGACACATCGGAATAGCCCTTCAGAAGTTTCTTTCTGTTGGTCTTCGTCTCGTATCCTGATATGGGAAATCTCGCGGCTTTTCCGTTCTTAAAGGCAATAAACAAAATCCCCTTGTAGTCGGTTGTGGAAATCATGAAAAGCACGTGCTCGTCGGAATCCATGGAAAGCTCGGACTGCACATAGTGTCCGAAATCACCGGGCTTTGTGTCGGTGAAATCGTGGGTGTGGGCCTTGTAGACATTGCACTTGTCGGTGAAGAAAAGCAAATCGCTCTTATTCTCCGTCTCAAAGCCCATGAAAATCTCATCGCCTTCCTTGAGTTTCAGGTCGCCCGCATTTCTCAAAGACTGCATTGTGTGTTTCTTTAAGTAACCGTGGCGCGTGAGCATCAGGTGTACGCGGTAGTTCGGAATTTCAACCGTCGGCGCATAAGTCGTTACGGTCTCGGAGTTGATAAGTTGCGTTCTTCTTGGTTGTCCGTACTTCTTCGCAACTTCTTTCAAAGCCTTGGAAATCAGGGTGTTGATTCTCCTCGGAGACCCCAGGATATCCTCTGTATCCTTGATGTCCGCCTCGAGTTTCTCGCGGTCCGCAATTCTGTTTAAGATGTACTCTTTGTTGATGTTGCGGAGTTTAATTTCCGCAACGTACTCGGCCTGTTCCTTATCTATTCCGAAACCCTTCATCAAGTTCGGAACAACGTCAGCCTCGAGTTCGGTGTTGCGGATAATCGCGATTGCTTTGTCGATGTCAAGAAGAATTGCAGCAAGGCCTTCTAAAAGGTGCAATCTCTTCTTCATTTTGTCGAGATTGAATTGCAGTTCCCTTGCGATGCAAACACGTCTCCACTTAAGCCACTCGTCGATTATCTCGCGCACGCCCATAACCTTCGGCGAGCCGTCGATCAGGATGTTGAAATTGCAGGAGAACGTGTCCTGCAACTTTGTAAATCTGAAGAGTTTGTTCATCAGCGCCTCGTGGTCGGTGCCTCTCTTGCAGTCGATTGTAATCTTAAGGCCGTCCAAATCCGTCTCGTCGCGGATGTCTGAAATCTCTTTTGCCTTGCCGCTCTTAACCAAATCGGCGATGTTGTCGATTATGGCCTCCGAAGACGTCGAATAAGGAATCTCGGTAATCTCAATGAGGTTATTCTTCTTATCGATGTTGTACTTTGAACGAATTGAAATCGAGCCTCTGCCGGTCTCGTAAATCTGTCTCATCTGCTCCTTGTCGTAGAGAATAAAGCCGCCGCCGGAAAAGTCCGGAGCGGGCATATATTCAAGTAAATCGCAGTTTTTATCGTGCAGATAGGCATCGGTTGCCTCGCACACTTCACTCAGATTAAACGAGCAGATATTCGATGCCATACCGACCGCGATACCCTGGTTGCTGTTGACAAGAACGGCGGGGAATGTTGTCGGCAAAAGCACGGGCTCTTTCAAAGTTCCGTCGTAGTTGTCGACCATGTCGACGGCGTCCTTGTCTATGCCTTTGAAAATCTCCTCGCAGATTTTCTCGAGGCGCACCTCGGTATATCTCGGCGCCGCGAATTGCATGTCGCGGGAATACTGTTTACCGAAGTTACCCTTCGAGTCGACATAAGGGTGCAAAAGCGCTGCGTTGCCGCGTGTCATACGCACCATCGTCTCGTAGATTGCCATGTCGCCGTGAGGGTTGAGTTTCATTGTCTGTCCGACGACATTGGCCGACTTTGTACGGTTGCCTCCGAGAAGCCCCATCTTGTACATCGTGTAGAGAAGCTTTCTGTGCGAGGGCTTGAAGCCGTCAATCTCGGGGATAGCACGCGAGACGATAACACTCATCGCGTACGGCATGTAGTTTTCTTCCAAAAGGTCTGTTATGGGCTGGTCCTTGGCGGGCATGTCGGCGCCGCCCTCGCCCTTTAATTTTTCCTTCAGAGAAAGTTCTTTGTTGTCTTCCTGTTTCTTTTTTCGAGCCATATAAAATCATCCTATGTCGAGCATGTCCAAATACAGATGCCCGTCTTTTTCTATGTGTAATTTTCTTCCCGCCAGATTGTCGCCCAAGAGCAAATCGAAAATCTCCGACGTCTTCGCGGCGTCCTCGGGGCAAACTTTAATCAAACGGCGGGTCTTGGGGTTCATCGTCGTCTGCCACATCATCTCCGGCTCGTTCTCACCCAGACCCTTCGAGCGCTGAATGTTAAGGCAGGAATTGTCGTATTTGGCCAGAATCTCGGCCTTCTCCTTCTCGTTGAAGGCAAAAAGAGTCTCCTCCTCGGCCCCCTTCTTACCCTTCGGCCTGTACGTTATCTCGAAAAGAGGAGATTCGGCTATGTAGACATAGCCCTTTTCAATCAGTGTGGGAGTCAATCTGTAGAGCATCGCCAAAATCAAGGTTCTTATCTGGAATCCGTCGACATCGGCATCGGTGCAGATTATTATCTTGTTCCAGCGCAGATTCTCGATGTTAAATGCGCTTAAATCCTTGTTGTGCTTATTTGAAATCTCAACGCCGCAACCTAAGACCTTAAGCAAATCAGTTATAATCTCGCTCTTAAAAATGGTGGCGTAGTCGGCTTTCAAACAATTTAAAATCTTACCTCTGACGGGCATTACCGCCTGGAATTCAGCATCGCGCCCCATCTTAACCGAGCCCAAAGCCGAGTCACCCTCAACGATGTAAAGCTCCCTGACATCAACGTCGCGGCTTCTGCAGTCGACGAACTTCTTGATTCTGTTGTTGATGTCAATCGAGCCCATCAGTTTTTTCTTGATGTTAACTCTGGTCTTCTCCGCGTTCTCACGCGCACGCTTGTTTACAAGAATCTGATCGACCACTTTGTCGGCGGACTGTTTGTTCTCGATGAACCAAACCTCAAGATTGGTCCTGACAAGAGATGTCATGTATTCCTGGATAAATTTGTTGTTGATGGCCTTCTTCGTCTGGTTCTCGTAGGACGTCTGCGTTGAGAAAGTGTTTGTTATCAGAATGAGCGAATCGGCAACATCCTGGAATACAATCTTCGACTCGTTGGCCTTGTACTTGTCTCGCGCCTTAATCTGCTTGTCTATCTCGGAGACAAACGCGCTCTTGATTGCCTTATCCGGCGACCCGCCGTGCTCCAGGAAACTTGAATTGTGGAAATATTCCAAATCGTTTATCTCGTTGTTGAAGCAGAACGCAACCTCCGCCTTGACCTTGTATTCCTCGCGGTCCGCGGAGTCGCGTCCCTTGGATTCACCCGAGAAGAAGTACGAATCGGTAAATCCCTTCATGTCCGAAATCTCATCGCAGTAACCCTTGATTCCTTCCGGGTAACTGTAAGTAAACTCTTCGCCCGACTCATCGTCCTTCAGGACAAATTCAACGCCCGAGTTAACGACGGACTGACGCTTGATGATTTCCTTGAAAGTCTCCAGCGGAATAACGATATCCGTAAAAACCTCTCTGTCCGGCTTCCAGTACTGAATCGTACCCGTTCTCTTAAATCTGTAAGGCTCCTTTATAAGTTCGGTCACGGGCTCGCCTTTCTTAAAAGACAGCGAATATTTGGTCTTATCCCTGAAGACGGTAACCTCGAAAAATTCCGACGCGTACTGCGTCGCACACGCGCCCAAACCGTTTAATCCCAGCGAATATTCATAGTCGCCGGACTCGTTGTTCTTGTATTTACCGCCTGCGTAAAGTTCGCAATAAACAAGTTCCCAGTTGTAGCGCTCTTCCTTGGCGTTGTAGTCCAACGGAATTCCGCGGCCGTAGTCCTCGACTCTAATCGCGCCGTCTGAGTATCTCGTTATAACAATCTGCTTCCCGTATCCCTCGCGGGCCTCGTCGATTGAGTTGGACAAAATCTCAAAGAAAGAGTGTATGCAGCCCTCTAAATTGTCCGACCCGAAAATAACGGCGGGCCTTAAGCGCACTCTGTCCGCGCCCTTGAGCATCGCAATGCTCTCGTTGCCGTAATTGCTCTGTCCCGGCATCTGATTTCCCTTCTTTCTTAATTATTTAAAAGCACCCGTAAATTATACCATAAGCATATGGCATCTCTTTGCGTATATAAATTTTTCGAAAACTTTATGCGTTCGGAATGTCCGCTTCGTCGCAGGGCTCGATTACAAACGAATTTGTGAGCGCCCCGGGCCTCATGCTGACCTTGCACGCGAAGGTGTCGTCGGCCTCGCTTAACACGAACTGTGTGTCGTTGCACTTCCTGTTCATGCCGGACGCAACATGCAAAATGTGAGTCCCGTACGGCACCGCAATTCTGACCGTCTGCTGGTTAGCCACGAGCCCCGAGGGCTTGCCGTCTATATAAATTCCGAATCCCACTGCAATTCCCAAGGGCGAGCCTTTTCTATATATCAGCAAATATCCCTCGTTTATGCTGTTATCGGTGTTGCACTTGGGGCATGTGCAAACCGGGGACTGCCCGTTTGAGGTAAAATCCGTCGCTTTTCCGCAGGACACGCACACGATTCTCACGGTCTTTCCGGACTCAACCTTGACGTCCCCCGTTTCCGCGGGGGCTGCCGCTTCATTGTTATTTATGGCCGCTCCGGGAACCTTCTCCCCGCACTCTCCGCAAAACACAGCCCCGTCCACAAGCTTGGCACCGCAATTTCTGCAAAACATATAAAACCCTCCAAAATGAATTTTTACTGAATTATCTTACCACTATCCTTCGTGATTTTTTATGTCGCCCTCATCTGCGTTCTTCTTTTTCCATTTGCCGTAGAAAACACTTCCCGCGGCAAAGACCGCGACCATCACGCCCACTGCAATCGCAACCTCAGCGTAGTTCTGCTCCCCCGCGGCCGCGCCGCTTAAAACCGTGAGCAAAATCGTGGGAAGACGCCCCACAGCAGCGATAAAAATCCACCTTATGAATTTGATGTCCGTGAAGCCCATGAAATACGTGAATATGTCCTTCGGCGTCCCCGGTATCAGGAAAAACAAAAACGCCAGAAGATCCCGCTTCGGGGAATATTTGAGGAACTTCAGAGAACTCATTTTCTCCTCGGATGTAAAAAGCGACGCAAAGCGCATCCCAAACTTCCTTACCATCGCGAAAACAAAAACACTTCCCAAAGTCATCGCAAAGTCCACAATAAGCGTGCCCCATAAAACCCCAAACGCATAGCCGGCCGCAACCTCGAAGGGCCCCGCCGGAATAACACCCGACACCACCTGCATGAATATCGCAAACACAAACAAAACAATGCTTAAGGGCGACTTCTCCCAAATATATTCGCGGAATTGCTCGGGGTCGCCTGCCATCTCAAGCATCGGCCTGCAGAACAGATACGCCAAGCCGATTACGGCAAGAATGAAAAAGACCGCAATGCAAACGGACAGGGCCTTTGACGGCTTCTTCTCGATTGTTTCAGGGGTATCTGCCACGGCCTGCCTCCCGTTTTCTGATTTCACATAAAATTATATCGCATACAAAAAGACGGAAACGATAAAATTCGCATCCGTCTTTTTGTTGGTGAGCCATGGGGGACTCGAACCTCCGACCCACAGCTTAGAAGGCTGTTGCTCTATCCAGCTGAGCTAATGACCCATATGTGGAGCGGGTGATGGGAATCGAACCCACGTGGTCAGCTTGGAAGGCTGAAGTTCTACCATTGAACTACACCCGCGTATTAATTTAGGCGCCCTTAAAGCGCCTAAACATATTACATCACGATTTTAAATTTATCAACAAGAATTTATTCTTACGGCTGAGTGTCCGAAAGATACTCAGAGGAAACATAGAAACCGTCGAAAGTCTTATACCAGCCGTTGGATGTCTTGGCGACAACCTTGACGCTCTGACCTCTGGAAAGTTTGCCGACACGGTCGTAATCGGAACCGGGGCCTTTACGGATATTCAGGAACTCTCCGCTTGAAACCGTGCAGTATTTTGTCTGCTCGGACTCAAGGTCTGTCTCTTCCCAGGAAACGGAAACATCGTTTGAAGCCAAAGGGCCGCTGTATTCGGTAAGTGTTGTTGCCGTTGCGACCGTCGTTGTTGTGGTTGTTGCCTCGGCATCCGAAACATCTGTCGCGGATACATCGGAAGCGTTTGTGCTCTCCTCCGTATCGTTGCCGCCGCATGCCGCAAGGCACACCGCCATGGAACCGATAAGTATTGCTGCAATAAGTTTGTTGGTTAATGAACGCGCGGACACCCTTGTTACCTCCGAAAAATTAATCTGTTTACATTATTACACAAAATTTATTTTTCTTTATGTCTTTTTTGTGATATTGGGCGCAATTATTTATCCGAGAGGCAATAAAATGCGACATGGTCGCGATATTTCCCGTTTATGTGCATATATGCCGCGCGCACGCCCTCTTCGGTGAAGCCGCATCTTTTCACGAGCTTTAAGGATTTCTCGTTTTCGGGCAATATAAACGCTTCTATGCGGTGCATCTTATACTCCCTGAACATGAACTCGCACCCGGCCTCCAAGGCCTCCGTCATGTATCCCTTGCCGGTCTCGTCTTTGTCCAGGTGATAGCCTGCCGCGCAACTCATCATGCCGCCGTACGCCAGATTATAAAAAGACAGTCTCCCCACAATCTTCTGGTCATCCTTAACCGTGATCCAAAACGGCACAATCATCCCTCTTCGAAACCCCGTGCAATCGCTTGCCAGATATTCCCTTTGCTCGGCGCGCGTGAAATAAGTGTGGTTTCTTGTCTGTGAGAATTCTTTGTGGAAATCCGCGTTCCTTACGATATAGTCGGTGACCTTGCCCGCGGCGCTCTTGCGCAGAACGGAAAGTCTCAGTCTGTCCGTCGTTATCGCGTAAATCTCGTCTTTGTAAAGTTTTGTCTCTATCCTGTACATAAAAATAACCCGCCGGAGAATAACCGGCGGGTGTGGTGACTCACTGGAGGTTCGAACTCCAGACCCCTTGATTAAAAGTCAAGTGCTCTACCGACTGAGCTAGTGAGTCTTATCTGGCTGGGGCGGCAGGATTTGAACCTACGAATGCGGGAGTCAAAGACCCGTGCCTTACCCCTTGGCTACGCCCCAGTGTCTTTGATAAAAATGGGGTGGGATATGGGATTCGAACCCATGACATCCAGTGCCACAAACTGGCGCTCTGACCAACTGAACTAATCCCACCGTGTAAGTAAAGGTTCAATGTAGCACGAAAAATTATATAGGTAGCCTCTTTTCAAGTCAAGCGAAAGTTTTTCGTTGTTTGCATGCAGAATATGTAATAAAATAACGCCGATTCTTAATAAGCGAGGTCAACCTTATGGAAACTTCATATATCACACAACCCAAGGGTTTCAAGGCTTGCGGCGTCTATGCCGGACTCAAGGCAAAAGCGGACACGGAAGTTTACGATGTAGCCCTCATAGAATCCGACACCCCGGCCACAGTCGCGGGCGTCTACACATCAAACCTCGTCAAGGGTCACTCGCTTGTAAGATCCATCGATTTAATTAACCGGGGCGGCACTTTCCGCGCCTTTGTCATCAACAGTAAAGTCGCAAACTCCTGCGTCGGCAAAGCCGGCATCGAAGACGCAAATGAAATAGCCGAATGTGTTGCGGAACGCTTAGGGGTTTCCCCCGCGGAAGTCCTCACTGCCTCCACCGGCACCATCGGTGTACGCCTCCCTGTCGATAAAATTAAGGCGGCAATCCCCGCCTTAACCGAAGGCCTGTCCTCCGGCGAGGAAGCGGCACATCGCTGCGAACGAGCCATCATGACCACCGATACGGTACCGAAGGAAGTTTCCGCCGAAGTAATGCTGTCATCGGGTGAGACCGTCACAATCGCCGGAATCGCCAAGGGCTCCGGCATGATTCACCCCAACCTCGCCACCATGATCTCCGTCTTCACAACGGACGCAAAAACAGATAAAGATGTTCTTCGGAAAATGCTTAAATCCGCAGTATCCCATACCTTCAACAGAGTCACCGTCGACGGTGACACATCTGTGTGCGACATGGTCACCATCTGGGCCAACGGCGCGTCGGATTGTGCAATTACCGAAGGCACCGAGGACTACGATTTATTCCTCGAGGCATTCACTCAGCTTGCCTACGACTTATCCCGCCTGATTGCCAAAGACGGCGAAGGCGCCACCAAACTCCTTGAAGTAAAAGTCGCAGGCGCCGCATCCGAAGCGGACGCAAAACTCATCGTCAGTGCTATCGCAAAATCCCCGCTGGTAAAAACAGGCTTTTTCGGTGAAGACGCAAACTTCGGCCGTGTAATAACAGCAGCCGGGTATTCGGGCGCCTCATTCGCTCCCGATAAAATCGACCTTTTTATCTCAGGCATGCCCGTTTGCAAGGATGGCATACTCCTCGCATTCGATGAAGACGAAGCCATGAAAATTTTGCAGCAGGATGAAATCGAAATATCCGTTGTACTTCACGAAGGCAACTTCTCAGACAGAATGTTCACCTGCGATTTCTCATACGACTATGTAAAAATCAACGGCAGCTACAGAACCTGATTCCTCAAAAATTACCCGGAACTGTACGCACAGGTGGAAAAAATCATGCAAATTCAGCAGACATGATATTTTACATCGCTGAATTACCATTTATTTACGCACAGGTGGTAAAAATCATG
>Ga0065709_1029507_pt1 | contig 18599 bp, 15 predicted proteins | sample Hoacrofraction14_2_FD_59096 | JGI IMG/M metagenome (GOLD analysis project Ga0065709, IMG submission 59096) | Hoatzin crop microbial communities from Cojedes, Venezuela, sample from fiber fraction 14 v1 | ecosystem: Host-associated > Birds > Digestive system > Esophagus > Crop | place: Venezuela...
CCGCCACAATCAAGATGGTCAGAGTCAGTTGCATACGTCTTTAGATGAGGTCCACGCTGCGCTTCACGAAGGCATTGAGCGCCTCGCCGCGGAGCAGGCCGTTCTGCAGCAGTGCCAGGTCAATGAGCTGGTGCACCACTTTGTTGTCCTTGGCCCAGTCGGCCACCAGCCCGCGCTTCTTTTCGCGCGCCGCGTCGATGTCTTTCTCGGCCTTCGTCAGCTCGTCCTTGCTTTCCTGCGGAATCTCGTCCCACTTTTTGTCCTTGTTGCTTTGGTTGATGGCGTCGCGCTTGGCGGAAAGTCCCGCAATGTCGGCGTCAATCGGCTTCAGTTGCGCTGCCAGAGCGCTTTCGGCATCGGCCAGAACCTGCTTCACGAGGCGATGGTCAGTGTTGAGCACCACGTTCAGTTCGTCAGGCATTTCGTCGTAGAACCGCATGCCTGGCTGCAGGCGCGCCATGTCTTTCATGCGTCGCATGTATTCGCCGCGCGTAATCACCGTCGGGGCTGTGTCTGCGCCAAGTGCCTGTGCATCAACGTTCCACATTGTCTTTTCGATTTGCGGCAGTTGCGAGCTGAACACGTCGTTCAGCAGTTCAGCGCCTTCTGCTTGCTGCTGCGACTTCGTCTCTTTCTTAATCAGGCGTTCCGTCACGTCGCTGTCCACGCAGACGAAACGGCTCTTCTCAATCTTGCGCTCCAGCATGCCGAGCAGCGCCGTGTCAAGCTGCCCGTCGAGCAGCAGCACGCTCCAGCCCTTGGCCTTGGCAGCCTCAATCGCGCTCCACTGCGCCTCCTTGTCGGTGGCATACAGATAGACCACGGTGCCGTCCGTCTCCTGCTGCTCACCCTCAATGAGCTTGCGGTATTCATCGAGCGTAAAGTACTGACCATCAACGTCCTTCAGAAGCATGAAAGCCTTTGCGCGGTCGTAGAAATCGTCCTCCGTAAGCATGCCATAGTGGATGAACAGCTTGAGCGAATCCCACTTCTCTTCAAAGTCCTTGCGGTCGTCCTTGAAGATGCCGTTCAGCCTGTCGCTCACCTTCTTCGAGATGTAGCCCGCAATCTTCTTCACGTTCGCGTCGCCCTGCAAGTAGCTGCGCGAAACATTCAGCGGAATGTCCGGACTGTCAATCACGCCGTGAAGCAGCGTAAGAAACTCAGGCACAATGCCTTCCACTTCGTCTGTGACGAACACTTGGTTGCAATACAGCTGAATCTTGTTGCGCTGCAGCTCCAGGCTGTTCTTCACCTTCGGGAAATAGAGCACGCCCGTCAGGTGGAACGGGTAGTCCACGTTCAGGTGAATCCAGAAAAGCGGTTCGTCGCTCATGGGATAGAGCTCGCGGTAGAAAGCCTTGTAGTCCTCGTCCTTCAGTTCGCTCGGCGCCTTCGTCCACAGCGGTTCCGTCACGTTCACGATGTTGTCCTCGTCGGTCTCCACCTGCTTGCCGTCCTTCCACGTCTTCTTCTTGCCGAAAGCGATGGCCACGGGCAGGAAGTGGCAATATTTGCGCAACAGCTCATTGATGCGCGCTTCCTCCAGAAACTCCTTGCTGTCGTCGTCCAGGTGCATCACGATGTCCGTGCCGCGCTCCGCCTTGTCCGACTCCGTGATTTCGTAGGCAGGACTGCCGTCGCAAGTCCACTTCACGGCCTTTGCGCCTTCCTTCCAACTCTTCGTCACAATGTCCACTTGCTTCGAAACCATGAAGGCCGAGTAGAAGCCCAGGCCGAAGTGGCCGATGATGCCCTTCGCGTCGTCCTTGTACTTCTCCAGGAAGTCGTTGGCGCCGCTGAAAGCAATCTGGTTGATATACTTCTCAATCTCCTCATCGGTCATGCCGATGCCGCGGTCGCTCACGGTCAGCGTGCCGGCGTCCTTGTCAATGCTCACGCGAATCGTGAGGTCGCCAGCGTCGCCCTTCAGCTCGCCTTTCGAAATCAGCGTTTTCAGCTTTTGCGTTGCATCCACTGCGTTGCTCACGATTTCGCGCAGGAAAATGTCGTGCTCGCTGTAGAGAAACTTTTTGATGACGGGGAAAATGTTCTCAGTTGAAACCCCAATTGTTCCTTTGTTCATATCTTTCATCTTTAGTTTATTTTCCGAAATCTTTGGTGCAAAATTCGTGCCAAGGCATGCGCCCGCGCCTACATTTTTCATGCCAAAGCCGCCAACCCACAAAAAAACGACCGCACTCGTTTCCGAAAACCACTGCGGTCGTTTCCGAAAACCACTGCGGTCGTTTTTGCAAATCACTGCACTCGTTTCATCGACCCACAGCGGCCGCGGCGAAAAACGATGCCCTTCGTTTTGTGAAACGAACGCCTTCTTTTCCGAAAACGATGCCCTTCGTTTTCAACCGATATCCCATGCCCGCAAAACAGGACCCACATGCAAGCGGTAATTCCAGACGTTCGTGGGAGTAATTATAGACGTTCGTTGGCGCAATTCCAGACGTTCGTCGGCACCCATTTCAGACGTTCGTCAGGCTACTTTCAGACGTTCGTGAGAAATGAAATGCTTGTTCAAGGCATTGGAAACAGAAAAGCCATCCCTTGGAGAGATGGCTTGTGGGTCAATCTTCCGCCATTCAGCGGAAGTGGTGCGGCGCAAAGAATATCTTTGCTATGCGAAAATTTCGGGGACTATCAAGGCTGGAAAGCGTTGATTTGCTGCGCGATGTAGGCCACTTCTTCGTCGGTGAGCAGGGGACTGATGGGCAGCGAGAGTTCGGTGCTTGCCCATTGCTCGGTGATGGGCAGGCGCAGGTGGCTCAGTTCGGCGTAGGCTTGCTGGCGGTGGGGCGGAATGGGGTAGTGGATGAGGGCTTCGATGCCTTGCTGTGCCAGAAATGCTTGCAGTTGGTCGCGCTGGGCGGAGCGGATGGCGAAGATGTGGTAGGCGGATTGCGGGTTGTAGGGCATGAGCTGCACCGCGGGGTTGCTGATGAGGCGGTGGTAGGCTTGTGCAATGCGGCGGCGCTGGGCATTGTCGGCCTGCAGTCGCGGCAGCTTGGCGCGCAGGGCGGTTGCCTGAATCTCGTCCATGCGCGAGTTGAGGCCCTTGTGCAGTGAGTTGTACTTCTCGGCCTGCCCGTAGTTGGCCAGTTGACGAATGGTGCGGGCCAGCTCGCCGTCGTTGGTGGTTACGGCGCCTGCATCGCCCAATGCGCCGAGGTTTTTGCCAGGATAGAAGCTCCAGGCAGCGGCATGGCCAAAGGTGCCGGCGCTGGTGCCGTGGGCTTGGCAAGCGTCTTCGATGATGGCGATGTCTTGGTCCTGGGGCAAAAGCGCCTCGATGGCAGGAATGTCGCAGGGCGCGCCGTAGAGGTGGACGGGCATGATGGCGCGTGTGCGGCTCGTGACGAGCGGGGCGATGTTGCTGGGATTGATGAGCGCATCCTCGCTGTTGGGCTCGCAGAGGATGGGGGTGAGGCGTGCGCGGCTGATGGCCAGTACGGTTGCGATGAATGTGTGGGCCGCCACGATGACTTCGTCGCCATCGTCCCAGTGGCGCAAGTGCTTGTAGGCCAGCAGGGTGAGGGTGAGCGCGTCGAGCCCGTTGGCGCATGCCACGCAGTGCTGCGTGCCTACGGCGCTGGCATATTCCGCTTCGAAGGCGCTGATTTGCGCTCCGTGCAGGTACCAGCCGCTGCTCACAACGCTTTCCACGGCATCGTCGATGGCGGTGCCGAAGGAGCGGTTGATGGCTTGCAGGTCGTAGTAGGGAATGTGCATGGCGGTGATGGGGTTAGTGGGGCAGGACGCTTGCTAAAAGTTAAAGCCGATAATGCTGGTTCAGCCAGTATTATCGGCAGTTATGCTGTGTTGTCAGGGATTTATTCTGCGGTCTTTTCAGAGGCAGGAGCGGTCTCCTGAACAGGTGCCTCAGGCGCTGCAGCGGGTTCTGCGTCAGCGTTGGGTGCAGCCTCGGTGGGGTTGGCAGAAGGCATGCCCGGCACGGTCTGCGTAGTGCTCTCCACGGGAGCCACTTCGTTGTCGGTCTTGTTGACGAATGCGTGCGAAATTACGCTGAACACAACCATGATGATGGCGAGTGTCCAAGTGCCTTTCTCCAGGAAGTCGGTGGTTTTGCGGACGCCCATGATTTGGTTCGATGTGGAGAAACCGGATGCGAGTCCGCCGCCTTTGCTTTCTTGGATGAGAACGATGCCAATCATGAGGAGGCTGGCGATGAGGATGATTGCTAAGATGAGTGCGTACATATTGCTTTTTTGATGTTAAATTTTCGTTGGTTTTGGTGCTTTTTATTGCAAAGCGAATGCAAAGTTACGGTTTTTTGTTTATTGTTCAAAACTTTTTCGTGTTTTTGTTGCGTTTCTGTGCTTTTTCGCTTTTTGCAAAGGGCGGGAGCAGGGTGGTGGCGGAGTCGTCGCCGTCGGCTGATTGTTCGCCGTCTTGCTGCATGAGGAACTGGGCGTAATCGCTGGTCACTTGGGCGATGGACGGGGTTTGCGGGTCGGCCTCGTTGATGGTCTTCATGGCCTGGGCGGAGAGGTAACTGTCGATGAGGCTGAAGGAATTGGCGGCCGCGGGCTCCGCTTGCTTCTGCGCAGGTTCGGCAGCGGCAGGGCGCTCATTTTCAACTGGTTGGTTGAGCAGGTGGTAGAGCACGGTGCGGTCGGGCAGCAAGATGCTTGCGCGGCGCAGTTCTTCGCGCAGGGTGGGGGCGTGGAGTTGCTTTAGGCATGCCACGAGCAGCAACTGGGCCAGCTGGTTGTAGGGGTGCTCGCGCAGCGCTTGCTGCAGGGCGGGCAGGGCATTGGCGTCGAGCAGTTCGGGGTGGTCGATGAAGCGGGTGAGGTCAACGGCGGATGCCGCGTTGGTTGAGGGCATTGACATAGCGTCGGGCATTTTGTTGGTGTTCGTTGTAGGTTACGGCGAAATTATGACTTCCGGAAAAGTCTTCTTTTGCACACATATACAGGTAGTTATGCTTGTCAGGATGGAGCGCAGCATCAATGCCGGCAATACTGGCGATGCGGATGGGCCCTGGGGGCAGCCCAGCATACTTGTAAGTGTTGTAGGGGGAGTCGTAGGCGAGGTCGCGGTTGAGCACGCGGCGCATGCTGAAGTCGCCGATGGCAAAGATGACGGTGGGGTCGCTCTGCAGCGGAATGCCCTTGTGCAGGCGGTTGAGGTAGAGGCCCGCAATGGTTGGTTTCTCCGGCGTGTAGTTCGACTCGCTGTCCACTATGCTGGCCAGGGTCGTCACCTGTTCGGGCGTCATGCCAAGCGCTTGTGCAGCGGCTTTGCGCTCATCGGTCCAGAAGCGGTCGTGCTCTTTCGCCATGCGGCTGACGAAGTTTTCGGGCGAAATGTCCCAATACACCTCGTAGGTGTTGGGGATGATGAGTGCGGGTAGCGTCTCCTTGCTCAGCCCCAGTTCGGCGCAGCGGGCGGAGTCGGTGAGCGCCTCGAGCAGCGCAAGGGAGTCGGCCATGAGCTTTTCTGCGAGTTTGCCGCACAGTTGCGGAACGGTTCGGGTGGTGGGAATGACGAGGTTGAGCGGCTCTTGGTCGTGGTTGCGCAGCTTGCGAAACAGGCCCACGACCGAAGTGGACGGCGCAATGGCATAGCGGCCCGTGCGGATGTGCTGGTCGTAGTCCTTCAGTTTGGCAAGCATGCGAAAGCCGCTGAGCGTGCGGGGGTTAACGCTCTCGTTGAGCTTGCTGCAAACGGAGTCGATGTCGTCGTCAGGGTCGATGAAGACGTAGCTGGTTTGCGTGTTGCGCAGCGTGGGGCCAAACAAAAAATAAGTTGTAATGGCAAGTGCTGCCACTACAACTATAATGCTAAGGATGAGAAGTTTAAGCTTGCTCATGTGTTACTTCGAAAATGATTTTCTGGTTCGGTTCGTCGAGCTTGGCCACGATGGTATCGCCGGGCTTGGCCGTTTCCTCCACGATGAGTTCCGACAGCCCGTCCTCCAGGTGGGTTTGAATGGCGCGGCGCAGGGGTCGTGCGCCAAACTGCTTGTCGTAGCCTTTCTCGGCAATGAAGCGCCTTGCGGGCTCCTCCACCTGCAGGTTGTAGCCAATGGCCTGGAGGCGCTGCTGCAGCGGCCACAGCTCTTGGTCAATAATCTTCAGGATGGAGTCGAGTTCAAGCTGGTCGAACGTGATGATTTCGTCCACGCGGTTCAGGAACTCCGGCGCAAACAGCTTCTGCAGCGCTTTGTTCACCACGCGGCGCGAGTTCTCCTGTTCGCTCACGCCCTGCCCAGCGGCAAATCCGATGCCGTTGCCAAACTCCTTCAGCTGGCGCGTGCCGGCGTTGCTGGTCATGATGATGACCGTGTTGCGGAAGTCCACGGTGCGGCCGTTGGAGTCCGTCAGGCGACCGTCGTCCATCACTTGCAGCAGGATGTTGAACACGTCGGGATGTGCCTTCTCAATCTCGTCGAGCAGCACGATGGAGTAGGGCTTGCGGCGAACGCGCTCGGTGAGCATGCCGCCCTCCTCGTAGCCCACGTATCCCGGAGGCGCTCCCACGAGGCGGCTCACGGTGAACTTCTCCATGTATTCGCTCATGTCGATGCGCACCATAGCGTCCTCAGTGCCAAACAGTTGCTCAGCCAGTTTCTTCGCCAGATAGGTCTTGCCCACGCCCGTGGGCCCCACGAACATGAACGTGCCGATGGGCCGCTTCGGGTCGTTCAGGCCCACACGGCTGCGCAGGATGGCGGCCGTCAGCTTGTCGATGGCAGCGTCTTGGCCAATCACAGCGCCCTTCAGCACCTTTTTCATGTCCTTCAGCCTTACGCCCTCCGCTGCTGCCATGCGCTGCACGGGAATGCCTGTCATCATGGCAACCGTCTCTGCCACCTTCTCGGCATCCACGGCCACGCGGTTGTTCGCCAAGCTCTCCTCCCAGTCCTTCAGCATCGCCTGCAGCTGCTCCTCCAGCTTGCGCTGCTGGTCGCGGATGTCGGCTGCCAGCTCGTAGTTCTGGTTCTTCACCGCCAGCTCCTTGTTGCTGATGGCCTTGTTCAGCTCAGCCTCCTTCTCCTCAATTTCCTTCGGAACAGCCACATTGCTCACGTGCATTCTCGCGCCAGCCTCGTCCATGGCGTCAATCGCCTTGTCGGGGAAACTGCGGTCAGTCACGTAGCGCTCAGTCAGCTCCACGCAGGCGTCGAGCGCCTCGTCGGTGTACGTCACGTTGTGGTGCGCCTCGTAGCGGTCCTTGATGTTGTGCAAAATCTCGCGCGTCTCAGCCATCGTCGTTGGCGCCACCACAATCTTCTGAAAGCGGCGCTCCAAGGCACCGTCCTTCTCAATGCTCTTGCGATATTCGTCGAGCGTCGTGGCGCCAATGCATTGCAGTTCGCCGCGTGCCAGCGCAGGCTTCATCATGTTGGCAGCGTCCATCTGGCCTGCCTGATTGCCAGCGCCCACCAGCGTGTGGATTTCGTCGATGAAAACGATAATCTCTGGATGGTTTTGCAGCTCCTGAATAATCGTCTTCATGCGCTCCTCAAACTGGCCGCGATACTTCGTGCCAGCCACCACGCTCGTCATGTCGAGCGACACCACGCGCTTATTATATAATGTGTGAGGAACCTTCCGCTCCGTTATCCTTTGCGCCAGACCCTCCACAATGGCGCTCTTGCCCACGCCAGGGTCGCCAATCAGCACCGGGTTATTCTTCTTGCGGCGGCTCAGAATCTGTGCCACGCGCTCAATCTCCTGCTGACGTCCCACCACGGGGTCCAGCTTGCCCTCGCGCGCAGCACGCGTCAGGTCGTAGCCGAAGCTGTCAATGGCAGGCGTGTCGCTCTTCTTGCCGCGCTTGCGCTCAGTGCCCACAGCCGTGCTCTTGCCGCTGCCCGACTCGCTTGCGTCGTCCTGCGGAGGAACATCGCCGTCCTCGTCGTCATCAAAGTCCACGTCAGCCTTCGGATGCAGCTCCGTCTTCGAAAAATACGAAAACAGCTGGTCATACTTCAGGTTGTCCTCCGCCAGCAACTTGGCCGGGATATTGTCACGCTGATGCAAAATCGCCAGCAGCAAATGCTCCACATCTGCCACCTTGGCACGCATCAGGCGCGACTCAAGAATGCACAGGCGCAGCACGCCCGACGACTGCACGTTCAGCGCAATACCGTCAGCGCGCACCGGACCGTCCATCGAACGCACCTGCTCCTCAAGCCGATGCTTCAGACGCGGCAAATCCACCTGAAAATGATGCTTCAGCACCTGCACCGCACGGTTCTCCCCGTCGCGCAGAATGCCCAGCATCAGATGCTCTGGACCAACATAGTCATTGTCCAGCCGTTCAGCCTCCTCGCGGCTGTATTGCAATATCTGGTTAATTCTCTCAGAAAAATGATTCTCCATTCAATAAATTCCTTTCTTAATCTCTAGGGGGTTGGCTAATGTTTCTTTTCTCACAAACACCCCTATGCAAACTTCGTGCCAAGACCAAGTCACCATGCCACCCCACCATGCCACTATCGGCTAGCGAGCGCAGCGAGCGATACTCCTAGTGGAGCGAAGCGGAACGATACTCCTATCTCCCTATATTCCCAATTATTAATTGTTAATTGTCCATCCACCCCTCTATCCGCTCCATAATCTCCGCTTTCATTCCCGCAGGCATATTCCCGATGCGCGCCCTGTGGCTGCCGCCTGGCTGCACATACACCCGCATATTCTCCTTCTTCGAGCAATCCAGCCAGCCCGCCACGCCACTCGCGCTCCACGGGTCAACCTCGCCATAAATGAAAATATGCTTCGGGTCATTCTCCTTCAGATACTTCTTCGTGCGCTTGTACAGACCCTTGTCAAACTTAATCCCCTTCGCGCTTGCAGGCAGCATCAGCTCCTTCAGATAGCCCTTTGCGCTGTCAATGCTCTGCTCCTTCTTCAGCCCCTTGCGGCTATAGCCATAATAGCCCAGTTCCCGCGCCGCCTGAACGAAGAACGGCGTGAAATCACTCGGGCAACTGAAATAATCCGGGCCGCCATTCGCCAAAAAACTCTGCCACCACGCATCATCGCTCGCACCCTCGCTCGGAAGCGTGCTCACAGGCGTGCCCCATTGCCACAAAGCAAACGGAAACTCCATCACACAATAGTCATACACATCCTCCGTAGGTGCCTGATAATGATAACCCTTTACCTGTGCGAGCGAATCCAGGCGCGGCAGCAAACGCTCCTTGCGCGCCATCAGCTCCTGCTGAGCAGCCAGAATCGCCTCGCGCTCCTCAGCCGTGCCAACACGCTTCGACAAGAACTTCTCATGCCGCCCATCCTCCACGCGCCTGTTCAGCGGAGCCACATAACTCACGCTCACGTCCACGTCATTCGGATAAGTCGCGCGATAGAACATCGTCGTCTGACCGCCCTTGCTGATGCCCGTGCTAACCCACTTGCCGCCGAACACCTTGCCCAGGCTCGTACGCACATGGTGCAAATCCGCCAGCGCATTGTCCACCGTCAGATGGCTCCAGTCAGCGCCCGCAGGCACACTCTCGCCAAAATACCGATGCTCACACACCACCACATTCGCGTCGAGCAGACCGCTCAGCTCCTCCACATAGCCCTCCGCCAGCGCATAATGAGCAAAATATCCCTCAGTCACCAGCACCGTCGGGCGATCCACGCCCCTCAGGCCCACAATCACGCGCTGCGAAAACGTACCCTTCCCAGCATCATCCTTGTCCAGCTGCTGCGACATCCGCACCACATACTTCTCCCGATACTGCCCCTGCGGCAGAACCTCAACACCCAGCACACCGTCACAACCTTTCAGCGCAACAGCAAAATCCGACAAACCATCCTGACCAACACACACGCCGCACACCATCACCAGCACCACAAAAAACAACCTGCGAACCATCTCCATAATTATTATTGTTTACTTATTACTTATTAATTGACAAATTCCCTGCAAAGATACAACAAAATCCCCACAAAACGCCCCAAACCAATTATTATTTGTTATTTCTTATTCATTATTTCAAAAATTTTCCCTACCTTTGCAACCCGAAAACAACAAAAAACAAACGAGAAAGCCCTGCAGGACACTATGCCACTAACGGCTGACTCCTGACTCCCTCTACTCCCAATTGTTAATTGTTAATTGTTAATTCAAAAAATGGGCGTAACCGCTAAACTCCTGCTACACTGCCCCGACAAGCCAGGCATACTCGCAGAAATCACAAACTTCGTTACCGTCAACAACGGCAACATCATATACCTTGACCAATACGTCGACCACATCGACCAGGTCTTCTTCGCGCGCATCGAGTGGGAACTCCAGAACTTCACCATTCCACGCGAGAAAATCTACGACTACTTCTACACACTCTACGGGCAGAAATACAACATGGACATGGGACTCTACTTCTCCGACCAGAAACCCCGCATGGCCATCTTCGTGTCAAAAATGAGCCACTGCCTCTACGACATGCTCGCACGATACACCGCAGGAGAATGGGACTGCGAAATACCGCTCATCATCTCAAACCACGAGACGCTCCGACCAGCTGCAGAACAATTCGGCATACCATTCCACGTATTCCCCATCACCAAGGAAAACAAGCAAGAGCAAGAAGCCAAGGAAATCGAACTCCTCAAGCAAAACAACATCAACTTCATCGTCCTTGCGCGCTACATGCAAGTCATCTCCGAAAACTTCATCAACCAATACCCACACAACATCATCAACATACACCACTCATTCCTCCCAGCATTCATCGGCGCCAAACCCTACCACCAAGCATGGGAGCGAGGAGTCAAAATCATCGGTGCAACCAGCCACTACGTCACAACTGAACTCGACGCAGGACCCATCATCGAGCAAGACGTCGTACGCATCACACACAAAGACACCCCCGACGACCTCGTACAGAAAGGCAAGGACCTCGAGAAAATCGTACTCAGCCGAGCCGTACAAAAGCACATCGAACGAAAAATACTCAGCTACAAAAACAAAACCGTCATCTTCAGTTAATTGTTAATTGACACACACCCGCGCCCATAGTTAAATGGATATAATGGAGGATTCCGGTTCCTCAGTTTGGGGTTCGATTCCCCATGGGCGTACAAGATGTTTGAGATTAAATTAGGGTAATGCTTTGGTACGAAACATTACCCTAATTGTTTTGTGATCATGTTCATCGCGGTCATCGGCATCAATATCGCCGTATCACTGCGCCATTTCCTGTTCCACGCGCAGAGTGAGGGTGATGTAGTCTTCCACGCTCAGTTGCTCGGGGCGCTGGTTGAAGAACGGGTCGGCAAGCATGGGGTGGTCCTTGCCGAGGATTTGGCGCATGCCGTTGCGCAGCATTTTGCGCCGCATGGTGAAGACGGTCTTGACGATTCGGCGGAAAAGGCGCTCGTCGCAGCCCAGTTCGGTGCGGCTGTTGCGCGTGAGCGAAACCACTGCGCTCTGCACTTTGGGCGGCGGGCTGAACACGCCGGGCGGCACGGTGAAGAGGAGGGCGACGTCATACCAAACTTGCACGAAGACGCTCAGCACGCCGTAGGCACGGCTGCCAGGGGGCGATGCGAGCCGCTCCGCCACTTCCTTCTGAATCATGCCTGTGCAGAGGGGAATGTGGTCGCGGTTTTCGAGCATTTTGAAGAAGATTTGCGACGAGATGTTGTAGGGATAATTGCCCGTCAGAACGAAGTCGCTGCCGCAAAATAGCTCGTTCAGGTCTTCCTTGAGGAAGTCGCCTTCAACTACCTGAAGTTGAGGAAAATGTTGGTGTAGGTATTCAATGGATTCATGGTCCAGCTCGATGACCTTGAGCGGTCGTTCCTTGCGCTGCAGGAACTGGGTGAGCACGCCCATGCCTGGCCCCACTTCGAGCACGGGCAGGTGGGGCGCGGTGTCAACGGTGTCGGCAATGCGCTGCGCCACGCTCAGGTCGTTGAGAAAATGCTGTCCCAACCATTTTTTTGGTCTTACTTGCGTTGTCATAAAGAAAAAATGTGTACCTTTGCTGCGAAGTTAGTGCAAAAGCGAGAAATATGCAAGGTTTTCTGAAGAAAACAGTCAATTTTTTGGTGCCAATCTTGCTTGGCGCCGCCATTTTGTGGTGGATGTACCGCGATTTCAACTTCACGGAGTTGATGTCGATGGTGCGTTCCGACATGAATTGGTGGTGGATGGCATTCTCGCTGGTCTTCGGCGTGCTGGCGCAGGTGTTTCGCGGCGTGCGCTGGCGCCTGACGCTTGAGCCGCTGGGCGAGCATCCGAAGATGTCGCACCTCATTCATGCCATTTTCCTGTCCTACGCTGCCAGCCTGGTCATTCCGCGCATTGGCGAGGTGACGCGCTGCGGCGTGCTGAAGCGCTACGACGGCACGTCGTTTCCGAAGGCGCTGGGCACGGTGGTTACGGAGCGCATCATCGATTCGCTGCTGCTGCTCGTCATTTTCGCCGCGGTCATTTTGCTGCAACTGCCTGTGTTCAAGCATTTCTTTGAAAGCACGGGCGTGAGCATTGGCGAGTGGCTGCACGGTTTCACAGCCACGGGCTACTTGGTGACGGGCATTTGCGTGGTGGTGACGGTGGTTTTCTTGTGGTTTGTGCTGCGCAAAATGGCGCTGGCAGGCAAGGTGCGCGACACGCTCAGCGGTCTGAAGCAGGGTGTGCTTTCGCTGCGCGATGTGCGCCAGAAGGGTTTGTTCGTTTTCTACACGCTGGCCATTTGGGTCAGTTACTTCCTCCATTTCTACATCGCCTTTTTCTGCTTCCCGTTCATGCAGGGACTGGGGCTGATGGCGGCGCTGGTGTCGTTTGTGGTGGGCGGTATTGCCGTGATTGTTCCGACGCCCAACGGCATGGGGCCTTGGCACTTTGCGGTGAAAACCATCCTCGTGCTCTACGGCGTGGAGGCGGTGAGCGCTGGGCAGTTTGTGCTGATTGTGCACACGGTTCAGACGGCGCTCATTCCCGTTTTAGGCATTTTCTCCCTTTTCTGCCTGCATCTTTTCGCGAAGCCGAAAGAGAATGTCCATTAATCCGGCGTAGGTGGGCTGATTGTAGCGGTGCTCAACGGTGTAGCGCGATTGCTGCACGAACAGGGCAACGTCGGTGAAGAGCAGTCCGCCGCCTAAATCCACGCGTCCGCTGGGCTTTGTGTCAATCCACGCCAACAGTTCGTCGGCGTCTTCTTTGGTGTATTCGGGCTTGAAATCCATATTGGTGAGGTTTTAAGTTCTTGAGTTTATGAGTTTTTGAGTTCTTCAGTTTTTGAGTTTTTAAGACTTTGCTGCATTGCGTTTTCGGAGCGTTGCCACCATTTCCTTTGCCGCACGGTTGCTGGCGCCGGCGGGGCCGAGGCGGTTGATGACTTCGTCGTAGCCTTGCAGCATGGCGTCGCGGCCGTTTCCGCCAGGGAGAATGGCGCGCAGTTCGGCGGCGCAGCGGTCGGCGTTCATGGCGTCGCCGATGAGTTCCGGCACCACTTCGCGGCCAGCGATGAGGTTGACGAGCGAAATGTAGGGCACTTTCAGGAAATGCGGCTGCATGAAGCGCACGAAGCGGCCGCAGCGCGTGTGGTAGCAGACGGCTTGTGGCGTGCGCAGCAGCGCGGTTTCCAGTGTGGCGGTGCCTGAAGTGACGAGCGCGGCGTCGGCAGACGCGACGATGTCGTAGGTCTTTCCGAAGACGATTTCGGCGCCAAAACCCTCGGGCAAATGCTCGCGGTAGAGCGATTCGGGCAGGTTTGGCGCGCCGGCAATCACCGTTTTGTGATCGGGAAACTGCTTTGCGGCGAGTGCCATGAGGCGCAAGTTGCTGCTGATTTCCGCCTTGCGGCTGCCTGGCACGAGGGCAATGGCGGGGCGGCTTTGCGGCGTTTCCGTCGGCGTTTCCGTCCGCTTTTCTGCCCAAGCGGCCACGGCGTCCACGCAGGGGTTGCCTACGTAGTGGATGGGGTAGTGGTGCTTGCCCTCGTAGAAGTCCTTTTCGAAGGGCAGAATGGAGAACAGTTCGTCAACGTTCTGGCGTATGGCCTTGATTCTCCGCTCTTTCCACGCCCATATTTTCGGCGAGATGTAGTAGAAAACGGGGATTTGCGTGTGCCGTTTTACGAACTTTGCGATGCTGAGATTGAAGCCGGGATAGTCCACGAGGATGACCACGTCGGGCTGCCAACGGGCAATGTCCTGCTTGCATTGCCGCATGCCGCGCAGAATGGTGCGCAGGTGCATGGCCACGGCGATGAACCCCATGTAGGCCAGGTCGCGGTAGTGGCGCACGAGCGTTCCGCCCACGGCCGCCATTTTCTCGCCGCCGAAGAAGCGGAAATCCGCCGCGGGGTCCTCCTCCAGCAGCGCTTTCATCAGGTTTGAGGCGTGGAGGTCGCCGCTCGCCTCGCCCGCAATCAGGTAGTATTTCATCGCATTTCGGAGTTATTTGCCCAGGAGTTCGCGCAGTTGGTCCATGGTTTCGTAGGCCGTGAGGTCGAGTTTCAGCGGCGTGACGGTGATGTAACCGTCGTTGAGCGCCGCCAAATCGGTGGAGAGGTCGTTGGCATCGTAGTCCACAAAACTGCCTGTAATCCAGTAGTATATGCGGCTTCGTGGGTCACAGCGCTCCTCCAGTTCGTTAATCCACTCGCCGTTGCCCATGCGGCAGATGCGCACGCCCTTGTAGGGTGGGGTGGCAGGGAAATTCACATTCAGGTAAGTGTCCTTCGGCAACCCTTTGGCCAGCACCTGCTTCACGATGCGGCGCACTTCGTCAGTCATGGGCGTGAACTCGGCTTCGGCGCTGAAATCGGCGAGCGAAAGGCCCACGCTCGGCACTTGCTTCATGGTGCCCTCAAGCGCAATGGCCATGGTGCCGGAATAGTGGGCGTTGATTGACGCGTTGTCGCCGTGGTTGATGCCCGCAAGCACGATGTCGGGGCGGCTGGGCAGCAGTTTCTCAAACGCCAGTTTCACGCAGTCGCACGGCGTTCCGGAGCAGGAATAGACCGTGATGCCCGGTTCTTGGCGGATGAGTTTGGCGCGCAGCGGCAGGTGGCTGGTGAATGAAAGCGAAGAGCCGGAGCGCGGCGAATCGGGCGCAACGACGAAAACATCGCCCAGGTCTTTCACCATCTCAATGAGGCAATTGATGCCTTTTGCGTCGTATCCATCGTCGTTGCAGATATAAATTAAGGGTTTTTTCATGGGAAAAGTCAAAAAAAGTTGAGAGTTATTTGGTCAGTAATTAAAAAATGCCTAACTTTGCATCGCTTTTCGGAAGAAGAGCGATGCCGGCGGGTAGCTGGCAACCTGTTTGGGATATGGTGTAATTGGCAACACAACAGATTCTGGTCCTGTTATTCCTGGTTCGAGCCCGGGTATCCCAGCAAGAAAGCCTCTGAGACAAACGTTTCAGAGGTTTTTCTTTGTGCTGTTGTGCTTGCGCGAACATATCTTCTTAGAGTTGCTTGCTTGTTGTGGTGAGATTTCAAACGAAAAAAGTTTTTGAGTCCATAAGCAGGTGGGCAGTTCAGTTCTTGCGAACCAAAGAACTCATTGACTTACAAACTCAAAAACTCTTATGCTTGCTTAGTTGGCGGCCTCGAATTCCTTCAGGAAGCGCACGTCGTTTTCGGAGAACATGCGCAGGTCCTTCACCTGATACTTCAGGTTGGTGATGCGCTCAATGCCCATGCCGAAGGCGTAACCCGTGTATTTCTTGCTGTCTATGCCGTTCAGTTCCAGTACGTTGGGGTGAACCATGCCGCAGCCGAGGATTTCCACCCAGCCCGTGTGCTTGCAGAATCCGCAGCCCACGCCGCCGCAAATGTTGCACGAGATGTCCATCTCGGCGCTCGGTTCCGTGAACGGGAAGTAGGACGGGCGCAGGCGGATTTTCGTGTCTTTGCCAAACATTTCCTGCGCAAAGAGCAAAAGCACCTGCTTCAGGTCGGTGAAACTCACGTTCTGGTCCACATACAGGCCTTCCACTTGGTGGAAGAAGCAGTGGGCGCGGGCACTGATGGCCTCGTTGCGGTAAACACGGCCCGGGCAAATCACGCGAATCGGCGGCTGCTGCACCTCCATCACGCGGGCCTGAACGCTCGACGTGTGGGTGCGCAGAATGATGTCGGGATGGCTTTCCACGAAGAAAGTGTCCTGCATGTCGCGGGCGGGGTGGTCGTCGGGGAAGTTCATCGACGAGAACACGTGCCAGTCGTCCTCCACTTCGGGACCCTGTGCCAGCACGAAGCCCATGCGCGAGAAGATGTCAATGATTTCGTTCTTCACAATCGACAGCGGATGGCGCGTGCCCAGTTCCACGGGGTAGGCCGTGCGGGTGATGTCGAGGCCTTCGTCCTCCGTGTCTGCCTTGGCAAACGATGCCTTCAGCGCATTGATTTTCTCCAGCGCCTGCGTTTTCAGTTCATTGATGGCGATGCCCACTTCGCGCTTCTGGTCGGCCGGCACGTTGCGGAAATCGGCCATCAGCGCAGTAATCTTGCCCTTCTTGCCCAAGTAGGCCACGCGGAGCGCCTCAGCCTCTTCCGCACTCTGTGCCACCAACTGCAGCACTTCCTGGCCCATTTGCTTAATTTTTTCTATCATAATCTTTTTTGCGTTTATTTCCTTTCAAACTGCAAAGTTACTCTTTTTTCTTCAAAAAAACGTACCCTTTCACAAAAAACACTCCTTTTTCTCGCACTTACTCCCTACTTCCGCCCGAAACATATATATAATGTACGCGCGCGTGCGTACATTATATTATTATATGGCGCGATGGAGATGCGCGGAGTTGCCCAGGCATTCCAGACTTTTTGGCGCAAGTTCTCCGCGCTGCCGGGGAGGATTTCATAAACGAAGGGCATCATTTGCAAAAACGAAGGGCATCGTTTTCGAAAAGGAAGGTCTTCGTTTTGCAAAACGAAGGGCATCGTTTGCAAACCTTTGCCTGCTGGTGTGCATTTACGCTTCCGCCAGGGTCTTCATCCGCCAAAGTGGTTCAACCATTTTGCAACTTACAAATTTCAGCGTTGAAAAAGGACAAAAACGTAGGCGGCAGGAGAAAATAGCCAGTGTGTTCGCACACAAGCCAAAATCTTGGAGCAGTTTTGCGCAAAAATGACCTTATAAAATGCCGTTTGGTTGGTCTAAAAATACAACTTTGGTATCCAAGATTGTTCAAAATGTACTTTTTTTGATAAAAAAACGGAAAAAGTTATTGCACATATCCCAAAACACCCTACCTTTGCAGCGCATTTCGAAAGAAACGGCAAAACAAACAACATTTAAACGAGACAATTCAAACAACAAGTTTAACTTAAAAAAACAAAGAGATTATGAAAAAGATGATTCTTGCTGCTCTCGTAGCAGTTGCTTCTCTCAGTGCAAACGCACAGGTATGGCTCGGTGGCGAAGCTGGTTTCAACGTGTCCAGCCACAAAGGTTATGACCGCACCGATTTCTCCATCATGCCCGAAATTGGCTACAGCCTGAACGACAAGTGGGATCTCGCTGTGAAGGTTGGTTATGAGTACTCCAAGATTGATTCCGATGTCGCTGACATCCTTGACACCGACGAAGGTCACTTCGTAATCAACCCCTACGCTCGCTACACTTTCTACACCACGGGCAAGGTTGGTTTCTTCCTCGACGGTGGTTTCTCCATCAAGACTGACGTGAACGACGAAACCGCTTGGGGCATCGGCATCCGTCCGGGTGTGAAGTTCGCTGCAAGCGACAAAATCACTCTCGTTGCTCACCTCGGTGGTCTGGGCTATGAGAAGTGCGGTGACGACAGCAGCTTCGGCCTCGGCGTTACTGGCAACGCTCTCAGCCTCGGTCTCTACTACGCATTCTAATTCGTAGCGAAGCAATGACTAAACGACTGGCGCCTTCGGGTGCCAGTTTTTTTGTGCCTTGCAGGCTGCTTCGCCAGAAAAAATGCGCTGGCAGGGCAGGGCAGTGCAAAAGAAGTGGCCCAACCGATTGGCAAAGTCGAAATAAATTCCTAACTTTGCACTCGCAATGCGCTTGTGGCGGAATTGGTAGACGCGCCAGACTTAGGATCTGGTGTTTCACAACGTGCAGGTTCGAGTCCTGTCAGGCGCACTGATAAATATTTAACTTCGCTTTCCTACTTGTGGACCGGGATTCTCACGGAGTGAAATGGTCAAAAATACCCTATCCATCCACACGCTTTCTGCCCCTATGCTTTTATCGGGGCTATTTTTATCAACCTTAATAAGCATACTACAGCAACTTGAACCTTACGGTGGCAATCACGTTCAGCGGACGGAGTTGGGATGTAGTGGTGAAGATGTCGAGGCCGCTGTAGCTGACGCGGGTGTACTGCCGCTGGTTGAAGAGGTTGTTGACTTGCAATTCCAGGTCGATGTGCTTCAGCTTGTACTTGGCTGAGAGGTCGCCGAACCAGGCGTGGCGGTTCTCGGCGGTTAGGTTGCTGTAGTTGTCCTCTGCGGAGGCTGTGAGGGTGAGTTGCTTGGTGACATAGACGTTCAGCTTGATGCGCTGGGTGGCGGTGCGGACGGTCTGAGCCAAGTCGTCGCTGCCCTTGTCGGTTGCCGCGACGTTCCACGCATAGCCGCTGCTCAGCACAATATTGAACCA
>Ga0065709_1029508_pt1 | contig 18596 bp, 15 predicted proteins | sample Hoacrofraction14_2_FD_59096 | JGI IMG/M metagenome (GOLD analysis project Ga0065709, IMG submission 59096) | Hoatzin crop microbial communities from Cojedes, Venezuela, sample from fiber fraction 14 v1 | ecosystem: Host-associated > Birds > Digestive system > Esophagus > Crop | place: Venezuela...
CACGGCGGCCGCTGCTCGCATGCCGCGCGGGCGGCGGGATGCACGTGCCGCCCCTGCAGAATGTGTGTCGCAGCATCCCCATGCGCCCCTACGGTCCCGTCACACGGGTAAAGTCTACTCGATAGTCATGATTACTCCTGAGGAGGCCACGTGTACACGTTCTCCGAGATTTCCTATGACGAGCTTGAGTCCGCCGTCCTTGCCGCCGGCGTCAACCTTCCCATCGAGCAGACTGGTGCCTGGGCGGCCTACGAGAAGACCATTCCCGGCAGGAGCGAGTGGGGCGCGCTCGTGTGCAAGCAGGACGATGTCCCCGTCGCCTATGTGATGTTCGACGACTATGAGACCCACGGCTACCACTATCTGCGTGCCCATCACGGCCCTATCTGGCTCGAGGCGCCGGACGCAGACCAGGAGCGTGCGCTTCTGGAGGACCTCGTGGCCTACGTCAAGGACCGCGACAAGGCCGTGGCCTTCATGCGCCTGGCCGTCGACCACGACCTCGACATCTGCCGCCCATGCCTCTCGACCATCCCCTATGATGCGACGGTCATCGTCGACGTGACGGGCGGGGACGACGAGATCCTCGCGCGCATGAAGCCACGCGGTCGTCGAGACGTGCGTAAGGCGCTGCGCGAGTCCCCAGCCACCTGCGCTGACGAGACGGACAAGGCCAACGAGTCCTTTGAGGAGTACTACGCGGTCATGGTCGAGACGGGCGAGCGCGATGGCTTCACCCCGGCGCCCCTCGAGGAGTACCAGGCCTTTATCAGGCTGCTTGGTCCCGAGCGCTGCCGCGTCTTCGTGGGACGCCTCGAGGACGGCACGGTGGTCAACTGGGCCATCGACACCATCAGCGGCACGCGTGGCACGCGTTTCTATGCGGCCTCCTCCACGGCGACCATGCGCATGCATGTGACCGACAAGCTCGCCTACTTCGAGCTGTGCGAGCTGGGTCGCCTTGGCTGCACCGACGTGGACATGATGGCCGTTGGCAGCGACTTCTCGCCCGAGCTTCTGGGCCTCAACGAGTTCAAGACCAAGTTCACCAAGGACCCCATCGCTCGTGTTGCGCCCGACCGCGACCTCCCCGTCAAGGGAACCTTCTACCAGGCGCTCGTCTTGGCCAAGAGGGCCAAGAACAAGCTGGCGCGGTAGCGCAGGCACGCGGATCCCGTGATGATGACCTCGGACGAGCACCTTGCCGCCCTCGCGGCTCGTGTGGCCAAGGTGCCCACCGACCCCGGCTGCTACCTCTGGAAGGACGCCGACGGCACGGTCATCTATGTGGGCAAAGCCAAGAACCTGCGCGCCCGTATGCGTCAGTACGTGACGCTTCAGGACGATCGCCAGAAGATCCCCCTCATGATGCAGGTGGTCGCCGACTTCGAGTACATCGTCGTGGACTCCGAGCACGAGGCGCTCGTCCTAGAACGCGAGCTCATCAACCAGTACCGCCCGTACTACAACGTGGACTTCAAGGACGACAAGAGCTACCCCTACATCGCCATCACCAAGCAGGACGTCTTTCCGGCCATCAAGTACACGCGCGAGAAGCACAAGGTGGGCACGCGCTACTTTGGCCCCTACACCGATGCCCGTGCCGCGCGCGAGACCATCGACGTGCTGCGCAAGGTCATCCCCATCTGCTCGGCCAACTGCGCGGAGTGGAAGCGCGTGCGCCGCGAGCTCGCCGCGCATCCCGAGCAGGTCCCGGTGGCGAACCTCTGGCTTGCGGGCCATGGGCGGCCCTGCTTCGACTACCACGTGGGCAAGGGGCCGGGCGTCTGCGTGGGCGCCATCGGCACGGTGGAGTACGCGCGCAACGTAGCGCAGATCGAGGACTTCCTCAGCGGCCGACGTCGCGACGTCACCGACGAGCTCACCGGCCAGATGCAGGACGCCGCAGCCGAGCTCGACTTTGAGCGGGCGAGCCGCATCAAGCAGCGCATCGAGGTTATCAACGGCCTCGACGACCGCCAGCAGGTGGTCTTCAACTCGCCCGTGAGCCTCGACATCATTGGTTTCTACCGAGAAGAGACGATTAGCGCTGCCTGCGTCTTCGTGGTGCGGGAGGGGAGGACCGTCCGCAGCTGCGAGTTCATCCTCGACAAGGGCCTCGACGTGGACGAGGCCGAGCTCACTGAGGGCTTCCTCAAGCGCTACTACGACGAGACGGCCGACATCCCGCACGAGGTTGACGTCGCCATCGATCTGCCTGACGCCGAGCTCCTGGGCGAGTGGCTCTCGGGCAAGCGTGGCGGCTCTTCTCACCTGCATCGTCCGCAACGTGGCGAGAAGAGCCGCCTGCTCGACATGGCGCAGCGAAACGCCCGGCACGCGCTCATGCGCTACATGGTCAAGACGGGCTACGCGGACGACCGCACCAACCAGGCGCTGCTGGAGCTCGAGAGCGCGCTCGCCCTGGACGGGCCGCCCCTGCGCATCGAGTGCTTCGACATCTCCACGCTGCACGGCGCCTTCACGGTGGCCTCGATGGTCGTCTTCACCGACGGCCGGCCCGACAAGTCCCAGTACCGTCGCTTCAAGATCCGCACCGAGCTGGACGAGGCCAACGACTTCGTGAGCATGCAGGAGGTGCTTGGCCGCAGGTACGCCCCGGAGCGCATGGCCGACGAGCGCTTTGGGTCGCGCCCGGACCTGCTTGTGGTCGATGGCGGCAAGCCCCAGCTCACGGCTGCCATGACGCAGCTTGCCGAGCTTGGGCTCGACATCCCGGTGTGCGGCCTTGCCAAGTCCGACGAGGAGGTCTTCGTGCCGTGGGACGACACTCCCGTCGTGCTTCCCACGGGATCCGCCTCGCTCTACCTCATCAAGCAGGTGCGAGACGAGAGCCACCGCTTTGCCATCACCTACCACCGCGAGCTGCGCGACAAGGCCATGACGCGCTCGGTGCTCGACGACGTGGAGGGCGTGGGGCCCAAGCGCAAGAAGGCTCTGCTGCGCCACTTTGGGTCTCTCAAGCGGATGCGCGAGGCCACGGTCGAGGAGATCGCGGAGGTCCCTGGCGTGCCAGACGATGTTGCCCGCAACGTGTGGGAGACGCTGCAGGCGTGGAAGGCCTAGGGGTCGGGCCGTCGAGACGCCCGTCCGTGCAGAAAAGGCGTATACTCAACCCGTCATCGCAGAAGCACTTCTTGCCTTAAACGCACCCCATACGAAAGAGGTCCCGATGGCCACCTCGCGCCATATCCTTTCTCGCCTTGCGGCCTCGCTGCTTGTGGCCCTGGCCATGTGTGTCGGCATGCCTTTCTCCGCGCATGCCGAGACGTCCGCCGAGCTGCAGGCCAAGCTCGATGCGGCCAAGGAGGAGCTGGACGAAATCAACGAGCAGCTCACCGCCGCGGGAGAGGACCTCAACGAGGCGCAGGTCCAGGTTGACCAGACGCAGGAGAAGATCGACGACCTGCAGGCGCAGATCAACGATCTGCAGGCGCAGATAGACGACCTGCAGTCCCAGATCGATGAGCTCACGGCTCAGATCGAGGACCTCGAGGAGCAGATCGAGGACCTCGAGGCGCAGGTGGAGGACCTCCAAGACCAGATAGACGAGAAGCAACGTGAGCTCGAGGAACGCCAGGAGGCGCTGTCCAAGGTCGTCTCGGCCAACTACAAGACCGGCGGCAACAACATGCTCGACTTCATCCTCGGCGCCACGTCGTTCGAGGACCTCGAGTCGCGCATCTACTATGCCGACCGCGTGTCGGAGTACCAGCGTGCCATGGTGGATGAGATCCGAGGCATCCAGGCGGACCTTGCCGACCAGCAGGCCGATCTCGAGCAGAAGCAGGCCGACCTCGAGCAGAAGCAGGACGAGCTCGAGAAGAGCAAGTCCGCCCTCGAGGAGAGCCGGTCGCAGCTCGAGGCGAGCCAGGCCCAGATCGAGTCCCAGCAGGCAGACCTGCTGGTAGTGCAGGCCGAGCAGGAGGAACTGCTGGCACAGAAGCAGCAGCTGCAGGAGGCCTACGAGCAGAAGGTCGCCGAGCAGCAGGCCTACGTGGACGACCTTGACCAGCAGGTCAAGGACAAGATCGCCGAGGAAGAGGAGGCCGAGCGCGAGGCGGCCCGCCAGGCGGCCCTCGCCAACGCCAGCTACACCTATACGGGAACATCATCGGGCAGCCTCTCCAACGACGAGCGCTCCATCATCGTCTCGGCCGCCTACTCGCAGCTTGGGTGCTCGTACGTGTGGGGCGCCTGCAACCCCGGGTCGTCCTTCGACTGCTCGGGCCTCGCCATGTACTGCTATGCACAGGCCGGCTACAGCATCCCGCACAGCTCGCGCTCGCAGTGCTCGCTCACGAGCCTCAAGTCGGCGGCAAATCTGGTTCCGGGCGACCTCTGCTATTACGCGAGGGGCGGGCGTGTCTACCACGTGGCCATCTACATCGGCGATGGGCAGATCATCGAGGCACAGTACTCGGGCGTCAAAATCAGCAGCCTCAACGCGTCGGGCAACTTCATCGGCGGTGGCAGCCCAGTGTAGGCCGCACTTCACGCGCGCCTGCCAAGGCGGCGGCTCGCGTGTATAGTGGGGGTGTCCACACGATGGGGGAGAGCCATGGCAGACGCTGACACCACACTGCTCGAGGACGAAGAGGACGAGCGCGTCCTGATGCCCGACGTCGTCATCATCACGGGAATGAGCGGCTCCGGTCGCACGCAGTGCATGCACATGTTCGAGGACATGGGCTACTTCTGCATCGACAACCTGCCGCCACGGCTCATCCTGCAGCTGGCCGAGCTCGTGGGCATCAACGCCGGCGTGGGCCGCCACATGGCCGTGACCTGCGATTTGCGCAGCCAGGGCCTCTTTGACGAGCTTGACGACTCGGTGCGCGAGCTTGACGAACATGGCCTCACGCACCGCACGCTCTTCCTTGACGCCTCCGACGAGGTGCTCATCCGCCGCTACAACGAGAACCGCCGCAGGCACCCCATTGCCAACCCCGGCGAGACGCTCGAGCACGCCATCGGCCGCGAGCGCAGGCAGCTTGCCAAGGTCAAGGAGCGCGCCGACCACGTCATCGACACCACCAACATGCGCCCCCAGGCGCTGCGCACGCGCCTTCGCAAGGCGTTCTCGGGCTTCTCGGACAAGGACCTCATGGACGTGCGCGTCTTCAGCTTCGGCTTCAAGAGGGGCATGCCCGTGGAGGCCGACCTCGTCATCGACGTGCGCTTTTTGCCCAACCCGTTCTATGACCCCACGATGCGCAAGCTCACGGGCTATGACCAGAAGGTCAAGGACTTCGTGATGGCCCAGCCCTCCACGCAGCGCTTCCTCACGGCGTGGCAGCGCCTGCTCGACGTGGTCATGCCGGGCTACGTGACCGAGGGCAAGGCGCAGCTCTCCATCGGCGTGGGCTGCACGGGCGGCCAGCACCGTTCGGTCGTCATCGCCAACGCCACGGCCGAGTACCTCAAGGCGCAGCACTACCAGGTGAGCGTCTCGCACCGAGACATGCCCACGAGCCAGACGGGCGCCTAGCATGTCTTTCACCGCCGAGGTCAAAGACGAGCTCTCGCGCGTGCAGGGGGAGTGCGAACGCTGCGACGCGGCGCAGCTGCTGGCTCTCGTGCGCGTGTGCGGCACGCTCTCGTTTAGGGGCACGGGCCGCTACACCCTGCGCATCGCGACCGAGACCGGCTCCGTTGCGCGCACGTCGCTGCAGCTGCTGCACCGCCTCTACGACCTCAAGACGCAGCTCACCTTCAGGCGCTCGCGCCTGCACAAGACGCACAACTTCCTCATCGAGGTTCCCGAGCAGGACGAGCTGGGCGAGGCGCTGGCCGACCTGGGCGTCCTGGAGGTGGGACACGGCCTCGTGTCGGGCGTCCCCGAGCACGTGGTCGAGCGCGAGTGCTGCCGGCGCGCCTTTTTGCGCGGTGCCTTCATGGCGGGTGGCTTCATCGCGGACCCTAGGGGAGACCTGCACCTCGAGATGACGGTCACCGGTGAGGACTTCGCCAATGGCATCGTGGACGTCTGCCGCGGCTTTGGCATCAACGCCCGCCTCAACCACCGGCGCGGCGCCTTCGCCGTCTACCTCAAGAGCTTTGACGACATCGTCCGGCTGCTGCGGGTCCTCGGTGCCACGAGGTCGGCCCACACCGTCTCGACCGTCAAGGGCATCAAAGAGAAGAAGAACGCCATCAACCGCCAGACCAACGCCGACATGGCCAACATGGTCAGGCACACGGCGGCTGCCGAGGAACAGCTGCGCCTCATCAGGCGCGTGGAGCGCGAGGTTGGCCTTAACTCGCTGCCACCGGCGTTGCGCGAGTTCTGCACGCTCAGACGCGCCCACCCCGACCTCTCGCTGGCCCAGCTTGGCGCCGAGGCGAGCCCCGCGCTCTCCAAGTCGGCCATGTATCACCGGGTGCTCCGCCTGCAGGCTCTTGTCAACGAGCTTGATGCGGGTAAGGACGACCAGTAGCGCCTGGCGAGACGGACCGTTCCTCTCGCCTAATTGACCACACAAGGATGGTCATCTGCGCGTTTCCCGATGCATTTGGACGACTTTGGAGACGTTGGGTCACAACGGGTTTCCATCGGGTAAACTGAACAGAGCGGTTACTTATGACCTGCGCTGGAGAACGGCTCCGGCGGGGCCATGCGAAAGGAGAAGAAGTATGGCAGTTAAGGTAGCTATCAACGGCTTTGGTCGCATCGGTCGTCTGGCCTTCCGCCAGATGTTCGGTCACGAGGGTTCCGAGATCGTCGCCATCAACGACCTCACCTCCCCCGAGATGCTCGCGTACCTTCTGAAGTACGACTCCACGCAGGGCAACTATGCTCGCGATCACGAGATCAGCGCCGGTGAGAACTCCATCGTCGTCGACGGCAAGGAGATCACCATCTACAAGGAGGCCGACGCCAACAACCTGCCTTGGGGCGACCTCGGCGTCGACGTCGTGCTCGAGTGCACCGGCTTCTACACCTCCAAGGAGAAGGCCCAGGCCCACATCAACGCTGGCGCCAAGAAGGTCGTCATCTCCGCTCCCGCCGGCAACGACCTGCCGACCATCGTCTTCAACGTCAACCATGAGACCCTGACGGCCGATGACAACATCATCTCCGCCGCTTCCTGCACCACCAACTGCCTCGCCCCGATGGCCAAGGGCCTCAACGACTTTGCCCCCATCGTCAGCGGCATCATGACGACCATCCACGCCTACACCGGCGACCAGATGATCCTCGACGGCCCGCAGCGCAAGGGCAACTTCCGTCGTTCGCGCGCCGGCGCCGAGAACATCGTCCCCAACTCCACGGGTGCCGCCAAGGCCATCGGCCTGGTCCTCCCCGAGCTCAACGGCAAGCTCATCGGTGCCGCCCAGCGCGTCCCGACGCCCACCGGCTCGCTGACCAACCTCTACGCCGTGGTTGACAAGGTCGTCACCAAGGACGAGGTCAACGCCGCCATGAAGGCCTACGCCGAGACCATCCCCGAGACCTTCGGCTACAACGAGGACGAGATCGTGTCCCGCGACATCGTCGGCGACACCCACGGCTCGATCTTCGACGCCACCCAGACCATGTGCAACGACCTTGGCAACGGCCAGACGCTCGTGCAGGTCACCTCGTGGTACGACAACGAGAACTCCTACACCTCTCAGATGGTCCGCACCATCAAGTTCTTTGAGAAGTTCGTTGCCTAAGTGCGCCTGACACTCGGGTAAGCAGGGGTCCGGTCGCAGCTGAGTGAGGCGGCCGGCCCCTTTTCTCTATACGTCGCGATGTGAAGGAGAGACATGGCTTTCACCAAGAAGACCGTTCGTGACATCGACGTCGCCGGCAAGAAGGTGCTGATGCGCGTCGACTTCAACGTGCCCCTGAAGGACGGCGTCGTCACCGACGACACGCGCGTGCGCGCAGCCATCCCCACTATCCAGTACCTCAAGGAGCAGGGCGCCGGCATCATCCTCATGAGCCACCTCGGCCGCCCCAAGGGCGACGGCCCCGAGCCCGAGCTCTCGCTCAAGCCGGCCGCCGACAAGCTTGCCGAGCTCACCGGCTATGATGTCAAGTTCGTGCCCGACACCTACGGCGACGTTGCCGCCGAGGCTTGCGCGGCCGTCCAGCCGGGCGACATCATCGTGCTCGAGAACGTCCGCTTCCTCAAGGCCGAGAAGAAGAACGACCCCGAGGTCGCCAAGAAGCTCGCGTCCTATGCTGACATCTTCGTGCTCGACGCCTTTGGCACCGCGCACCGTGCCCAGGGCTCCGTCGTGGGCCCGGCCGCCTACCTGCCCGCCGTCGCAGGCTTCCTGCTCGAGAAGGAGGTCGACACCCTGACCTCGATCTTCGCCGAGCCCGAGCGTCCCTTCGTCGCCATCGTCGGCGGCTCCAAGGTCTCCAGCAAGATCGGCGTCCTTGACCACCTGATCGACTCCGCCGACACGCTGATCATCGGTGGTGGCATGGCCTACACGTTCTTCCTGGCCAAGGGCTACACCGTGGGCACGTCCCTGCAGGAGCCTGACTGGGTCGAGCGTGCGGGTGAGATGCTCAAGAAGGCCGAGGACAAGGGCTGCAAGATTCTGCTGCCCGTCGACAACGTCGTCGCCGACCACTTCGGCGAGGATGCCGTGGGCGAGGTCGTGGACTCCGACAAGATTCCCGACGACCGCATGGGCATGGACATCGGCCCCAAGACCCGCGAGCTGTACTGCGACGCCGTCAAGGCCGCCAAGACCGTCTTCTGGAACGGCCCCATGGGCGTCTTCGAGATGGACCAGTTTGCCGAGGGCACCGAGGCCGTGGCCCGCGCCATTGCGGACTCCGACTGCACGTCCATCATCGGCGGCGGCGACTCCGTGGCCGCCATCAACAAGTTTGACCTTGCCGACAAGATGAGCTGGATCTCCACGGGCGGCGGCGCCTCGATGGAGCTCGTCGAGGGCAAGGCCCTTCCTGGAGTGGAGGCGCTTCTCGATGCGTAAGATTCTGATTGCCGGCAACTGGAAGATGAACAAGACCTACGACGAGGCCGTCGTCCTCGCCGACGAGCTGGCCCGCGAGCTTGCGGACGGCACCGGCGACGTCGAGGTCGCGGTGTGCCCGCCGACGGTCGACCTCAAGGGCGTTGCCGAGGTCATCGCCCAGCAGGACGCCCCCTTTGGCCTGGGTGCCCAGAACGTCTACTTTGAGGAGGCCGGCGCCTACACCGGCGAGACCGCTCCCAACATGCTCGAGGGCCTCTGCGACTACTGCATCATCGGCCACTCCGAGCGTCGCGAGTACTTTGGCGAGACCGACGAGGACGTCAACAAGAAGGCCAAGAAGCTGATGGAGCACGGTATCATCCCCATCAGCTGCTGCGGCGAGCCCCTCGAGATCCGCGAGGCCGGCACGCACGTGGAGTACGTCGTGAGCCAGATCAAGGCCGACACCGAGGGCCTCGACCTCTCCGATCCCTCCAAGTACGTCATCGCCTACGAGCCCATCTGGGCCATCGGCACGGGCAAGACCGCCACGGCCGACGACGCCCAGGAGGTCTGCGGCGCCATCCGCGATACCCTCCGCGAGCTCTTTGGCGATGAGGTCGCAGACGGCGTGCGCATCCAGTATGGCGGCTCGGCCAAGCCCGAGAACATCGCCGAGCTGGTTGCCAAGCCCGACGTCGACGGCGCCCTCGTGGGCGGCGCGTCGCTCAAGGCGGACTCCTTTGCCGCCATGGTGAAGAACTGCATGTAGTGCTTCTCGCCAGATCTTCATAAGGGGCCGAGGCCAAGTGCTTCGGCCCCTTTTTTGCCGCCTTTGGCGCCTGCGCCCGGTGCTGCTGACGGGCACATTTGGGCATATCACATGGTTGTTCGTTGTCCAAAGTTACGAAATGGGACATGACGTCCTTGCGTTTTGCGCGCTGTGGTATGCTTCGAAACTACTTGCAGGTAAGTTGTGAATTGGAGCAATGCACGTGAACGCACTTCAGATCATCCTGTTCATCATCTGGCTTGTTTCGGGCATCCTGTCGATCCTGCTGGTGCTCATGCACTCGGGCAGGGGCACGGGCGTCAGCGAGGTCATCGCCGCCTCCATGTACAACGCCAGCTCGGGCTCGGGCGTCTGGGAGAAGAACCTCGACCGCCTGACCATCATCTGCGCCACGGTATTTGTCGTCGACATCCTCGTGATGGCGCTGTTCTTCCCGCTGGGCACCATCTAGCCCAACAACCCCCACAACGTGGTATTGCCGAGACAAACGGTTTGTCTCGTCATATCTGTCAGCTAGGATTGAGGAGGATCTTATGGCAGACAAGTTCCAGGTCACTCGCCGCAACTTTGTTGAGGGCAGTCTGGCAGCGAGCGCGCTCGCGGCCCTGGCGGCCTGCGGCAAGAAGACCAGCACCACCGCGGACGGTTCCGACGCTGCTGCGGTGTCCGGTGGCACCATGAAGTACTACATCAACGACCCTGTTGCCATCGACCCGTACAACACCCAGGAGTCCGAGGGCACGCAGGTCGAGCACATCCTGTTTGACGCCCTGACCGACTTTGACTGGGACAAGCAGGAGATCGTCTGCAAGGCGTGCGAGTCCTACGAGACCAACGACGACGCCTCCGAGTTCACGTTCCACCTGATCGAGGGCGCCACCTTCCACAACGGCGACCCCGTCACCGCCGAGTGCTTCAAGCGCGGCTGGGAGCGCATCTGCAACCCCAACATGTCGACTCCGTCCGACATCGCCTACCACCTGGACCCCGTCGTGGGCAAGGCCGAGATGGCTGCCGGCGAGGCCGACGAGCTCTCTGGCGTCACCTGCCCCGATGACTACACCCTCGTGGTGAAGCTCACCGCCCCCATGGCCGACTTCGCGTACGTGTGCGCGCACCCCGCGCTTGCCCCCGTGCCCCAGGCCGCCCTTGACGATCCCGACAGCTTCCTGCTTGCCCCGATCGGAAACGGCCCCTTCAAGATGGATGGCCAGTGGGAGAGCGGCCAGTACATCAACGTCGTTCGCTTTGACGACTACTATGGCGAGCCCGCCACGCTCGATGGCATCGAGTTCTCCATCCAGAAGGACCCGGACACCGCGTTCCGTGAGTTCGAGGCTGGCAACATGGACTTCACGTCCATCCCCTCTGGCCGCCTGGCCGAGACCATCGAGGCCTACGGCGAGTCCGAGGACGGCTACACCGTCACCCCGGGCCACCAGGTGCTGACCGGCGCCGAGGCCTCCGTGTACTACCTCGCCGTCAACCTCGAGGACGAGACCATGAAGGACCCGGCCGTGCGCCAGGCCATCAGCCTCGCCATCAACCGCCAGAACATCGTCGACACCCTCTTCGAGGGTTCCCGCAAGCCAGCCGACTGCATGTTCCCGCCCGCCATTGACGAGGACGACTCCAATGCGTGGGAGTACTGCACGCAGGACGTCGACCGCGCCAAGCAGATCCTTGCCGATGCTGGCTACAGCGATGGCGATGTCACGATCAAGCTGAGCTACAACTCGGGCGGTGGCCACGAGGACATCATGTCCATCATCCAGGGCGACCTCGAGGCCGTGGGCATCACGGTCGAGCAGGAGTCCCTCGAGTGGGCCGCCTACCTTACCGCCCTTGGTGACGGCAACTATCAGATCGGCCGCCTGGGCTGGATTGCCGACTACCCGACGATGGACAACTTCCTGTATCCCAACTTCCTGTCCACCGCCGAGAACAACTACTCCAAGTATGTCAACGAGGAGCTCGACGCCAAGCTCGCCGAGGCTCGCCAGATCGCTGACGACGACGAGCGCAAGGCCGCGTACCGCGAGGCCAACCAGATGGTCGCCGCCGACCTGCCCGTCATCCCCATCATGTTCTATGGCCACAACCACGTTGGCTCCGCGAACATGAACTCGTTCTTCTATGACGCCCAGGGCAAGGCCGAGTTCGCCATCGCCGAGATGGCCCAGTAAGCCACCCGCTCATAGCGAGTCTGGGGCACCCCCTCGGGGGTGCCCTTTTTGTTGTGGGGGAGAAGAGCCGGCGCCGCGCAAATCCGGATTTGTGCGGCGCCGATAAGAGCCGCTCACTCAAACCCGGATTTGTGCGAGTGTGTCTGCCCAGTTGAGGCCATTGAACACGTCGGATTTGTGTGTTCGCCCACTGAACCAGGTACACAAATCCGGAAGTGTGCGGCGCCGATTTGCGCGACCCGAGAAGAGCGTGTGCGAGTGAGGGATGGGGGACATCGCGTTGGCGCAGTTTTCGCCTAGTTGGCCCCGACCCTGCATCCCCACCCGCGTGCCACGTGCGGGGGTCAGGGTGTTGTCGTGCTGGCGCAGTTTTGCGCAGCAACTGTTTGAGCACAGCATGACAACACCCTGACCCGGGCCCACGCTCGTGCAACGCAACCCCTTTGTTACAGCGAGGTTATTAAGCGGTCTCTCAGGTGTTGACCCTGAGTCAGTCCCCAAACCCTTGGGCTATACTCACCTTTATGCGATTTTGCATGGTTCTATCCACCGGACCCAAAGGGAGTCCTCAGCATGGGAAGATACATTCTCAAACGAATACTGCAGTTCATCCCAGTATTCATCGGCGTGACGCTCATTCTGTTCATCATGCAGAACGTCGTGCCGGGCGACCCAATCAAGCTCATTGCGGGCGAGAAGAAGCTGGACGAGCAGACCGAGCTCAACCTGCGCGTCTCGTATGGCCTGATCGAGACTGACAGTGATGGCAACGTCATCTATGACGAGAACGGCGACTGGATCGAGACGCCGCTCTGGAAGCGCTATGGCACCTACATCTGGAACCTGCTCCATGGCGATTTGGGCACCTCGTACCAGCGCCGCGGCATGGCCGTCACCACCATCCTTGCCCAGAAGTACCCGTACACGGTGCGCCTGGCCGTCGTGTCAATCATCCTCGAAGCGATATTGGGCATCGGTGCTGGCATGATATCGGCGCTCAAACGGTACTCGTTGTGGGACATTCTCGTGACGCTCTTCACGTCGATCTTGGTGGCCATGCCTGCCTTCTGGTTGGGCATGCTGTTGCAGCTGTTCTTTGGCATCTTCCTCAAGAAGGTCACGGGCGGCGCCTTCTATCTGCCCATCTCGGGCGCGGGTGGCCCCAACGCCGAGTTCCAGGACTGGGTCTACTACATCCTGCCCGCGTGCACGCTCGCGGCCATCTCGACGGCATACTCCGCGCGCATCATGCGCTCGCAGCTGCTCGAGGTCCTCAACCAGGACTACATCCGCACGGCCAAGGCCAAGGGCCTCTCTCGCCGCTCCATCATCCTTCACCACGCCCTCAAGAACGCCCTCATCCCCGTCGTGACCTACATCGGCATGGACTTCGGCGGCATGATGGCGGGCGCCATCCTCACCGAGACGGTCTTCAACTGGCCGGGTGTGGGATACGAGACGTACCGCGCCATCACGCAGCGCGACTGGCCCATCGTCATGGGCTCGGTCACGGTCATCGTCGTGGTGGTCATGGTCATCAACCTTATTGTCGACGTGAGCTACGCCTTCCTTGATCCGCGCATCAGGTTCGGCGCTCCCAAGAGCGAGAGTTAGGAGGGAGCAGCATGGAAGACATCAAGCAGCAGGACCAGGAGGCCATCGAGGCTGTGGAAGAGACTGAAGCAGCCGAGAAGAGCAACGCTCCCGTTCGCACCCTATGGGGTGACGCGTGGAACCGCCTGAAGCGCAACAGGCTCGCCATGATTGGCGCCATCTGGATCATCTTCATGGTCATCATCGCGGTGACCGCAGACCTGTGGGTGCCTCAGACGCTGGGTTCGCCCACCGAGATCGACTCGGCGACGATGACGGCCAACTCGCGCCTGGCACCGTCGTGGGAGCATCCCTTTGGCACCGACACGCTTGGTCGTGACGTGCTTTGCCGCGTCATCTATGGCGCGCGCATCAGTCTTGCCGTCGGCGTTCTGGCCACGGCCATCTCGACCGTCATCGGCCTGATCATGGGCGCGCTGGCGGCGTACTACGGCGGCATCTGGGACACGATCATCATGCGCCTGGCAGACATCTTCCTGGCGTTTCCGTACGTGCTGTTCGTGATTACGCTCCTTGCCGTCATCGGCTCGGGTATCCAGAACGTCTTCATCGCCATCGGCATCCTTGGCTGGCCGTCGATCGCCCGCGTGTTTAGGTCGGCGATCCTCTCGGTCAAGGAGAATGACTACGTGGACGCCGCTCGTGCCATGGGCGCCTCCGACGCCCGCATCATCGCGCGTCACATCTTCCCCAACTCCGTCGCGGCCATCGTGGTGTACGCAACCATGAACATCGGTAGCGCCATCCTCACCGAGGCCGCCCTCTCGTACCTTGGCATGGGCGTTCAGGCCCCCAACCCCTCCTGGGGCATCATGATTCAGGACGGCCAGACGTACCTGGCCACGCAGCCCTGGCTCATGATCATGCCGGGTATCGCAATTCTGACCACCGTGCTCGCCTTCACGCTCCTCGGAGACGGTCTGCGCGACGCACTCGACGTCAAGATGAAGGATGCATAGAGTCATGGCGAAGAAGAGTCTGTCAAACAAGGTCGACCTCAAGGACACGCCGGTGCCCGAGGGTTCGCACCTGCTTGAGGTCGATGACCTCAAGATGTACTTCCATACGCAGGACGGCGTGGTCAAGGCCGTCGACGGCGTCTCGTACACGCTCGACAGGGGAGAGACCCTGGGCGTCGTGGGCGAGTCGGGCAGCGGCAAGTCGGTCACGGCCATGACCATCATGGGCCTTATCGAGATGCCCCCCGGCCAGATCGAGGGCGGCGACGTACGCTACCGTGGCCACTCGCTGCTGCAGATGAGCGAGCGGGAGATGCAGGGCATCCGCGGCAACGACATCGCCATGATCTTCCAGGACCCCATGACGTCGCTCAACCCGGTCTACACCATCGGCCGCCAGCTGGGCGAGGGCCTGCGTCTGCACAAGGGCTATACCAAGAAGCAGGCGCTCGAGCGCTCCATCGAGCTGCTCGGCCTCGTGGGCATCCCCAACCCCGAGCAGCGCGTCAAGGAGTACCCGCACCAGTTCAGTGGCGGCATGCGCCAGCGCGTCATGATTGCCATGGCCCTTGCCTGCGACCCCGACATCCTCATTGCCGACGAGCCCACCACGGCCCTTGACGTGACCATCCAGGCGCAGATCATCGAGCTCATGGTCGAGATGCAGCAGAAGAACGGCAACGCCATCATCATGATCACGCACGACCTTGGCGTCGTGGCCGACGTGGCCGACAAGATCATGGTCATGTACGCCGGTCGTCCCGTGGAGTTTGGCACGGCCGAGGAGATCTTCTACAACCCCGTCCACCCCTACACCTGGGGTCTGGTGCGCTCCATCCCCGAGCCGCTCCAGGACGAGAAGAAGCCCCTCACGCCCATCAGCGGCAATCCGCCCTCGCTGGTCAACGTGCCTACTGGCTGCTCCTTCTCGCCCAGGTGCCCGTATGCCACCGAGAAGTGCCGCACCGAGCGTCCCGAGCGCTACATCATGGAGAGCGGCCACTACTCCACGTGCCACTACTCGATGGACGCGGACTTCGTCAAGGCGAACGCCCCCGAGAACTCGAGGACGCGCGCTGCCGCCAAGGCCGCTGAGGCCGCCGAGGCTGTTGATACCGTCGCGGTGCCTGCCGCGATCGAGGAAGGGGGTGAGGCGTAATGGCAGAGCCGCTTCTGCACGTTGAGCACCTCACCAAGGAGTTCCCCGTCGAGACCGGCTTTCTGAGCCCCAACAGGGGCAAGGTCGTCAAGGCCGTCGACGACGTGAGCTTCGACATCTACCCTGGCGAGACCTTTGGCCTCGTGGGCGAGTCTGGCTGCGGCAAGTCCACCACGGGCCGCTGCATCATGCGCCTGACCAACCCCACCTCGGGCAAGGTCATCTTCAACGGCGTCGACGTGGCCCAGATGAGCCGCAAGGACCTCAAGAGCATGCGTCGAGACGTGCAGTTCATCTTCCAGGACCCCTACGCCTCGCTCAACCCGCGCATGACCATCGGCGAGATCGTCTCGGAGCCGCTCGTCATCCATGGCGAGATGCCCGACAAGGACGAGCGCATGAAGTTCGTGGCCGAGCTGCTTGATCAGGTGGGTCTCAACCCCGAGCACATCAACCGCTACCCGCACGAGTTCAGCGGCGGCCAGCGCCAGCGTGTCGGCATCGCCCGCGCGTTTGCGCTGCGACCCAAGCTGATCATCTGCGACGAGCCGGTGAGCGCCCTCGACGTGTCCATCCAGGCGCAGGTGCTCAACCTGCTGTCCGAGCTGCAGCGCGAGTACGGCACCGCGTATCTGTTCATCGCGCACGACCTGAGCGTGGTCCAGCACATTTCGGACCGCGTGGCCGTCATGTACCTCGGTCACCTCATGGAGCAGTCTGACTGGAAGTCGCTCTATGCGGTGCCGCACCACCCGTACACGCAGTCGCTGCTCTCGGCCGTGCCGGTGCCCGATCCCGACGTGCAGCATGCCCGCGAGCGCATCATTCTGGCCGGCGACCCGCCCAGCCCGATCGATCCGCCCAGCGGCTGCTGCTTCCACACGCGTTGCCCCATTGCCCAGCAGATCTGCTCGGAGCAGACGCCAGAGCTGCGCAAGGTGGGCGAGGGTCACATGTGTGCCTGCCACTTTGCGGCGCCCAACCCCATCAAGGAGAGCTCCATCAAGCTCTAAGGTGCCTCAAAAGCATTGTCCACGCGGCCGGATTGCGCAATGCATCCGGCCGCGTGCGCATGGGTACTTCTCCGCTAGGTTTCGATAGTCTAACGTTCACCTGAACGTGTGGCGTCGACCTGCAGAGAAACGTTACCATGGTATGTGTGTGTCATATGACAAGCCGAAAGAGGGCCCATGGATAAGAACGCCCTGTCTCGAAAGCGCTTCCTCGACCTGTTTGCCACGCTTGGTGCCATGGGAGTACTGAGCGCCTGCGGCAGCGCGCAGGATGCTGGCGACGGTGCGGACTCCGCGACGCAGGATGACAGCCTGGCTGACACCATCATCTTCTCGCAGGCCTCAGAGCCCCTCTCGCTTGATCCCGCCTACATCGACGAGAACGAGTCTGCCAAGGTCACCGTGCAGATCTACGAGAGCCTGCTGCGCTTTGCCGACGACTCCTGTGAGGCCATGGACGGTCTTGCGTACCTGCCCGAGGTCTCGGACGACGGCCTTACCTACACGTTCCAGATTCGAGAGGGCGTCACGTTCCATGACGGCACGGCCTTCAACGCCGATGCTGCCAAGCAGAACATCGATCGACAGCTGGAGCCCAACCGCACCGATGACATGCCGTACGCGCAGCTGAACTTTGGTTCTGAGGAGGACGGCACCGGCGTCGAGAGCGTCGAGGCCCCGGATGACACCACGCTCGTCATCAACCTGCGTGCGGCCTCCACGGCGTTTCTCGCCAACCTTGCCATGTGCATGTCATCCCCGATGGTCGCGCCGTCCGCATTTGACACGGCGGCCACCAAACCGGTTGGCACGGGCCAATACGCCTTTGTGAGCTGGAGCAAGGGATCCAACATTACGCTCCAGCGCTACGACGGCTACTGGAATCCCGATCGCGCGGCAAAGACGCCAAATCTGATCTTCACCTTTATCGACGATGGTCAGGCACGTGTGGACGCTCTCAACAGCGGTGAGGTCGACCTCATCGATGGCATCGACGGCAGTCTGGCACAGCAGGTTATCGATGCCGGCGGTCTGCTCTTCCCGATGGATGGCACCAACATCAACTACATGGCGTACAACACCGAGTCAGAGACCTTTGCCGAAGCCGCCGCGCGCCAGGCCGTGTCCAAGGCGATCGACGTGGACGCCCTGGTGCAGACGCTCTACGGCGACTACGGTACGGTGGCCAACTCGGTGATGCCGCTCTGGATGGCACCGTACGACGTAGACGTGGAGCCCGTGGGCTACGATCCTGAGGCGGCCAAGGCCGAGTGTGCCGACCTGGGCATCACGACGGTCAAGTGCCTTACGTACAGCATTCCGCGCCCCTACAACGGCAGCGGCGGCGAGGCTCTGGCCGAGGCGGTCAAGGGCTACCTTGCCGAGGCGGGCGTTGACATGCAGATCGAGGTCAAGGACTGGACCGCCTTCAAGAAGGCCCTGCGCGAGGGCGACTACGACATCTGCTTCTATGGCTGGACGAGCGACACCGGCGACCCTGACAACTTCATGAGCCTGCTTGCGGACGCCAACCCTGCAATCAACGTGGCACGCTACGACAACGAGGAGTACGCGGCGCTCGTTCGCGAGGCCAACCAGACGCCGTCAGGCGATGCCCGCGACGACCTCTACCACCAGTGCGAGCAGATTGTGGCCTCCGAGCAGCCTTGGCGCGTCATCTCGCATGCAAAGAACCTGCTGGGATATGGCACTGGGGTCTCGGGATTCATCTACCATCCCACGGCGGTCGTCTTCCTCTGGAACTGCGTGAAGTCCGTCTCGTAAGTGCGTGCGGGTTCAAGTCCCGACCCGTGCCGACAGGCTCATGCGGCCGGTTGATTTGCACATCTAGCACAACGGACTGAGGCCAATTTACGTTTTTGCAGCTAGCCGAACGCGTCCAAGGGGAAATTCCTTCCCCTT
>Ga0065709_1006103_pt1 | contig 18581 bp, 14 predicted proteins | sample Hoacrofraction14_2_FD_59096 | JGI IMG/M metagenome (GOLD analysis project Ga0065709, IMG submission 59096) | Hoatzin crop microbial communities from Cojedes, Venezuela, sample from fiber fraction 14 v1 | ecosystem: Host-associated > Birds > Digestive system > Esophagus > Crop | place: Venezuela...
GGCAAAGGCGGGGGAGGCAGGGCAAAAAAAAGTGGGTGCTGCTGCCAAGCGGCAGCCGCCCCCACGCGGTTTGTAAAGGAATGAATGAAAACGTTTGCTTGGTTATTTCAGGGCAAAATCTTGCCACAGTGCGGAACGATGAAGCCCTAAGCGGAGAGGTTTTGTCCCCTGCTGCGCAATTTATGCGCCGGCGAGGAGCTTGCGGACGCAGGCGGAGATGGCTTTGCCGTCGGCCTGTCCGGCGAGCTGCTTGGTGGCGACACCCATCACTTTGCCCATTTCCTGGGGGGTGGTGGCGCCCACTTGGGCGATGATGTCGCGGAGCTTTGCCTCAAGCTCGGCCTCGGTGAGGGGCTTGGGCAGGTATTCTTCGATGACGCGCACTTGTGCCATTTCCTCTTCGGCGAGGTCGGGACGGCCTTGCTGGGTGTAGATTTCGGCGGATTCGCGGCCTTGCTTGGCGAGTTTCTGCAAGATTTTGAGGGCAGCGTCGTCGGTGAGTTGGTCGTTTGCGCCTGGTGCGGTCTTGGCCTCCAGAAAGTATTTCTTCACGTTGCGCAAGGTGTCTCTGCGCACGGCATCTTTGGCCTTCATGGCGGCCATGATGTCATGGTTGATTTGGTCGAATAGCATAGGAGTGAGTTTTTGAGTTTTACGTTTTTAAGTTTCTAAGTTTTTGAGTTTTTAAGTTGCAAATTTCACCCAGAGCGGCGGAAACGAAAAAGGCTGAGAGTAAGTGTGTTTCCGCCGCTGAGGGGTGAAATTTTTGCAAATGCAGCGTGGTTGGTTCGTCTGCTGCGGCCTGGGTTTGCGTCAACCGAATGCGATGACTTCGCCTTCCTGCGGCGCACTCTCTGCGCGCTCTGCGGCGTGGACGAGGTTGGAGAGTGTTTTCTTCTGGCGCTTGCCCGTGGGCGAGGATTCAACGGATGAGATGATGTCGTCGTTGTCGAGGTCTTCGGCGCTGAAGATGTAGGGATAAACGGGTTTGTGCAGGTTGGCCTTGCCGGTCTGGTAGTACTGCAGGCGGCGCTGGTCGCGCTCAATGCGGCGTGCTTCTTCCTCTGCATCGCGCTTGCGCTGCTCTTCGTTGCGCTGTTCGATTCGCTCGTCCATCTCGTCCATGTTGATGTCTTTCATGCCGAATCCGGACGCGAGGATGGTGACTTTCACCTTGTCCTTGAGCTCGGGGTCGAAGGAGTGTCCCCACTTGGTCTCGAGGTTGGTGTTCTGCATACGCTCCATGAACTCGTTGATGTCGTTCACTTCGTCCATCATGAGTGGCGCCTCGCCCTGCGGACCGGGCTCCACGATGTGGATGAGCACTTTCTTGGAGTGGTAGATGTCGTTGTCGTTGAGCAGGGGCGATGTGAGGGCGCTCTCGATGGCCTTGGTCACGCGTCCGTCGCCAGCGCCGTAGCCTGTGCTCATGATGGCGACGCCGCCGTCTTTGAGCACGGTGCGCACGTCGTTGAAGTCGAGGTTGATTCTGCCGTGCATGGTGATGATTTCGGAAATGCTCTTGGCAGCGTTGCAGAGGGTGTCGTCGGCGCGGTCGAATCCTTCGTAGAGGCTCTTGTCCTGGTAGATTTCGCGCAGTCGCTCGTTGTTGACCACGAGGAGCGCGTCCACGTTCTTGCTCATTTCCTCCACGCCGTCGAGGGCCTGGTCGATTTTGGCGTTGCCTTCCCAGCGGAAGGGGATGGTGACGATGCCGATGGTGAGCACGCCCATGTCTTTGGAGACTTTGGCGATGAGTGGCGCAGCGCCAGTGCCGGTGCCGCCGCCCATGCCGGCGGTGATGAAGGTCATTTTGGTTCCGTCGTCGAAGAGGGCCTTGACTTCCTCCATGGATTCCTCGGTGGCCTGGCGCGCCTTGCTGGGGTTGTTGCCGGCGCCGAGGCCCTCGCTTCCGAGCTGGAGCTTGGTGGGAACGCGTGAGTCGAACAGGGCTTTCTTGTCGGTGTTGCAGACTACGAACGACACGTCGTGGATGCCTGCGTCATACATGTGGTTGACTGCGTTGCTTCCACCGCCGCCCACGCCAATCACTTTGATGATGCTCTTGGGCGCGGTGGGGAACTGGAAGTGCGCGTATTGTTCTTCTTCGGGTGCTGCAGGTTCGTCGTTCTTTTCGGACTTTCCAAACATGTCGTCGCCGAAATTGAATGGTGCAAATTTATCTTCTTCTCCCATAGGTCTGAGTTTTTAGGTTTTTAGGTTTTTAGGTTTTAAGTTTTTGAGGCTCTGAGTTTTTGAGTTTTCAGCGGATTAGTTTTCTTCCACCATGTCGCCGAGGGTGCGCTTTAATTTGCCAAGCCAGCTGTTTTCCGATTTGGCGTCCTTCACGGTTTGCGCGAGTTTACCAGCGCAGGTGTTGAGCTTGTCAATGAGTTCCTGCGACTCGCGGATGGTTTGTCCGAATTTCTCCTTTGCGGAAAGCACGCTGACGGCCTCTTTGTAGCCGTCGTCAACGATTTCGACAGCGGTCACGGCCACGGCATCGGCGTGGTTGCGCAATGTTTTGTCCTTGCCGTTCTCCAGCACTTGAGTGCGAAGGTTTTCCAGCTCAGAGATTTTCTTGCGCATTTCGTCTTTGTAGCGCTCCAGCTTCTGCTGCATCTCGGTTTCCTTCTTGGCCAGTTCGGCAGCGGCGGCGAGTCGCTCGTCCACTTCGCTCTGCTTCTTGGCGTCGTCAAACATGTCGCGGCCGCTGTATTTCTCGCCCACGCAGTTCTCGTCGCCAGCCATGAGCAGGCTGATTACGCCGTTGGCGTGGCCGCTCTCCAGGGAGAGTTTGGTGACGTTGGAATTCTTGATGACGGGCTTCGACATGGGCGTCTCGCTGATGTTGCGTGCAATGCGCACCTTGTCGATTTTGAGCTTGAGTCCCTTCACCGCATTCTCAATGTTCTTCATGTTTGAGCCGCCGCCCGTGAGCACCCATCCGCCGAGCAGCTGCATTTCGTAGCCGCTGTTGGCCACCTGGTTCTCCACGTTGTCGAGGATTTCCTTGGTGCGTGCGTAGATGTAGTGCTGAATGTCGGCGAGCTTGAGGTTGCGGCCGTCGGAAGTGGTGTAGTTTTGCGGTTCGCCTTCAGCCTCCTGCTCAGCGTCTTCGAGGCTTGCGTTGCCGTATTGCAGCTTGAGTTTCTCGGCCTCGTCCTCGTCAACTTGGAAGGACATGAGGTCTTGCGTGATGTTGGCCATGCCAATGGGCAGGGTGGCGAGGTAGCGCAGGATGTTGTTCTTATAGACCACGACGGTGGTGGTGCCGGCGCCGAGGTCCACGAGCACGCTTCCAGCGCGTTTCTCCTGGTCGGTGAGAATGTTTTCCGCCAGCTCGTAGGCGGCCAGCTTGTAGTCTGCCACGCGCACGTCGGTGTTCTCAAAGCAAGTCTCGATGTTGTTTCTCAGCTTGCGGCGGGCGATGACGTTGAGGTAGTCGCCGTCGATTTTGGCGCCCATCACGCCCACGGGGTCGTCCACGCTGGTGCCGTCCACCTTGAATCCCTGTGGGAAGTTCTCGAGCAGCTCGCAGTCGGGCACGGTGATGTCGTAGCTTTCGGTGCGCATGGTGTCGATGTGCTCGCTGGTGATGTAGGACTGCGTGATGAGGTCGCGGTAAACGTGCTTCTTCACGGCGCGCACGCTCTGTCCGCCAATGCCCACATAGACCTGCGAGATGGTGAGCTGGAGGGATTCCTGCAGCTTGGCAATGACATTCTTGATGCACTGCGTGGTCTTCTCAATGTTGTAAACGATGCCGCGCTTCACGCAGCCCACGGCCTTCTCCTCAGCGTAGGCGAGGATTTGCCAGTTGCCGTCTTTCTTCTTGCCTGCGATGCCGGAAATGCGCGAGGTTCCCAGCTCTATGGCAACGATGATTTGTTCTTTGTTCTCAGCCATAATATATTATTTAATGTGTAACGTTTTCTGTCTTTCTTCGGGGCAGGCGGCGCGCAATGCCGCAGTGCCAGCCTACTGGGTGCAAACGATTTGGTTGTTGAATTCCAGGTTGATGGCCTTGTATTTGTTCCACCCCACCTTGGGCATGGCCTGGTCGTAGAACCGCTTGAGGCGCGCCAGCTTCTTCTCATAGCCGTCGATGGGGCCGAGGTAGATGGTCTGCTCGCCCAGGCGCGGCACAAGAGTGACAACGGGGCGCTTCTTGGCGTCGCGGCTCACATAGACCTGCTCAATGAGGTGGTCCCAGTAGGGATTTTCATAGACGTAGGTGCCAAAGTCGGCCAGCTTCGTGCAGGCATAGACGGAGTCGATTTGCCCCGTGGCGGTGAGGATGTTCTGCGTGTAGGCCGTATTGGGGATTTTCACGCCGAGCGAATCCACGTAGTAGCCGTTTTTGCCCTCGGGCAGCACGAAGATGACGGGCTGGCGCAGGGTCATCTTGATGCAGATTTTGCCTTCGTTATAGACCTTTGGATTGCCGGCCTTGTAGCAGTTCACCTCCGTGACGAGGTTGTTGGTGAGCAGGATGTCCTCAATGTGCTTGGTGTCCACGGTCTGCATGCGCATGCCCTGCGGGTAGGCATCGTTGTCCTGCAGCAATTTTGCCACTTGCTGCTCAGTGACGAAGGGGCTGTTCTTCTCGTCGTTGATGGTGATTTCCACCGACTGGCAGATTTCCTCTGGATTGCCCTGCCGCATGGTGATGATGGCATAGACAATGTAGGCCGTGACGAGGAAGAAGAGCACGACGAAGAAGATGATTTTGAATATTTTCTTTGCGCTGAAGGCCATGTGTCAGGCTTTTTCCTGTAGGATTTGAGTGATTTGCGGCACGTAGTCTTCGATGTCGCCGGCGCCCAGTGAGATGAGCACGTCGAAATCTTGCTTGCGGGCCACGTCGAGGATGTCGGTTTTCTCAATGAGTTGGCGGTCAATGCCCGGGCGCAGGTTGTCGTAGATGAGCTGGCTCGTCACGCCGGGGATGGGCTTTTCGCGCGCCGGATAGATGGGGCACAGATAGACCACGTCGAGCAGGGAGAGCGCATCGGCGAAGTCCTTGTAGAAATCGCGGGTGCGGGTGTAGAGATGGGGTTGGAAGATGGCGGCGATGCGCTTGTCGGGATAGAGTTCGCGGATGCTGCGCACGCTCTGCTCAATCTCCTTCGGGTGGTGCCCGTAGTCGGAAAGGAAGGCCAGGCGCGGCGTCTTCACCTTGAAGTCGAAGCGGCGGTCCACGCCCTGGAAGGTGGCCATGCCCTGGCGCAGCTCATCGTCGGTGGCGCCGGCCAGCTGCGCAAGCGCCATGGCGGCAATGCCATTGTCGATGTTGATGCTCACCGGCACGCCCAGCTGAATGTCGCGCACGGTGCCGCGGGGCGAAACGAAGTCGAAAACGATTTCGCCTCCGCCAATGCGGATGTTCTCGGCGTGGAAGTCGCCGCTCGTGCGGCTGTAGGTGTAGCAGGCGACGCCGTCTTGCAGGCGCGGCTTGATTTCCAGATTTTCGTGAATGATGAGTGCGCCGCCGGGCTGAATGAGCGACGTGTAGTGCTCAAAGCTCTCCAGGTAGGCCGCTTTCGTGCCGTAGATGTCGAGGTGGTCGGGGTCGGTGGCGGTGATGACGGTTGCCCACGGGCGCAGATGGTGGAAAGAGCGGTCGAACTCGTCGGCCTCAATGACCACGTAGGGGCTTTCGGGCGCCAGGATGTAGTTGGTGCCGTAGTTCTTGGAGATGCCTCCGAGGAAGGCATTGCAGTCCACATGGCTCTCGTGCAGGATGTGCGCGGCCATGGTGCTGGTGGTGGTCTTGCCGTGGGTTCCGGCCACGCACAGCCCCTTCAGCTCGCGGGTGAGGCGGCCCAGCACTTGGGCGCGCTTCTCCACGGTGAAACCGCCTTGGCGGAAGTAGGCCAATTCGGCATGGTCAGCGGGAATGGCGGGGGTATAGACCACGAGGGTTTCGGCAGGATTGCGGAAGGCCTGCGGAATGAGGTCCACGCTCTCCTCATAGTGAATCTGCGCACCCTCGCCGATGAGGCGCTGGGTGAGCTCGCTGGGAGTCTTGTCGTAGCCGCCAACGGCCAGTCCCTTGGCCAGGAAATAGCGCACCAGGGCGCTCATGCCGATGCCGCCGGCGCCTACGAAATATACGGATTTGGGTTGGTTTTGCATAACTTTTCTTCTCTGTTCAGTGGGGCCGGGTCACTTTCCCTCGGCCAGTTTCAGCACCTCCTCGGCAATGACGCGCGCCGAGTCGTGATAGGCCAGCTTCGTGGCATTCTCGCCCAGTTCCTTCAGCTTCGCGTCGTCGGTCACGGTCTGCAGGGCGAGCGGCAGCAGCGTGTTGCGCGCCTCGGCGTCTTTCACGAAGAGTGCCGCACCCTTGGTGGAAAGGGCCAGCGCGTTCTTCGTCTGATGGTCTTCGGCCACATTGGGCGACGGCACCAGGATGCAAGACTTGCCCAGCAGGCACAGCTCGCTGATGCTGCTGGCGCCAGCGCGCGAAATCACGAGGTCGGCAGCGGCGTAGGCAGCGTCCATGTTCGAAATGAAGTCGCCCACCCACAAATTCGGCACGTCGTCGGTCTTGGCCAGCTGGTCGCTGATTTCCTGGCTGTAGTATTTGCCCGTCTGCCAAATCACCTGCACGTCCTTCGACTCGCGGATGTCCTCCAAGTGCTGCAGCACGCTCTCGTTCACGGTCCTGGCGCCCAGGCTTCCGCCCACGATGAGGATGGTGCGGCGCTGCGGGTCGAGGCCAAACTGCTGCAGGGCCTCGGCCTTCGAAAGCTTGCAGTCGAGCAGGTTCTGGCGCACCGGATTGCCCGTCTTGATGATTTTCTCTGCGGGGAAGAAGCGCTCCATGCCGTCGTAGGCCACGCAAATCTTCTTGGCGCTCTTGGCCAGCAGCTTGTTGGTCACGCCAGCATAGCTGTTCTGCTCCTGAATGAGCGTGGGAATGCCCATCTTCGCAGCCATTTTCAGCGTCGGGCCGCTGGCATAGCCGCCCACGCCAACCGCTGCGGCGGGCGCGAATTCCTTGATGATTTTCTTGGCCATGCGCTGGCTTTTCAGCACTTTCCACAGCACGCCAATGTTCTTCAGCAGGTGCTTGCGGTCGAAACCAGCGATGGGCAGGCCCTTGATTTCGTAGCCGGCTGCCGGCACACGCTGCATTTCCATGCGTCCCTCAGCGCCCACAAACAGGATTTCGGCCTCGGGGCGCAGCGCCTTGATGGCGTTGGCAATGGAGATGGCGGGGAAAATGTGACCGCCGGTGCCTCCACCGCTCACGATGATTCTCAGTGCTTTCTTGTCTGACATAAGCTATATCTCCTTTTTATTGATTGACAAATATACGAAAAACTGTTTGAATATCAGTCTCTTTTCTCTGTTTTTTTGCGCCGCAGCAACGGTTTTTCCGCGAGGCAATCCGTTTTCTTCCGAATCCGTTTTCGGAAACGACTGCGGTCGTTTTCAAAAACCACTGCGGTCGTTTTTCAAAACGAGTGCGGTCGTTTTCAATCCATGCCCTGGGCGTCGGCGAATTCGCCAGTCTCTCCGCGGGCCAGCTCCTCGGCCTCCCGCTCCTCCTGCTCTGCCGTCACCTTGTCCACGTAGCGGCTCACGCTGAGTATCATGCCGATGTTGAAGGAGGTGATGAGGATGGAAGTGCCGCCGTGGCTAATGAGCGGGAGGGTTTGGCCCGTGACTGGGGCGAGGCCCACCGCCACTGCCATGTTGACCAGCGCCTGCACGAGCATCATGAGTGCGAGGCCGACGCTGAGGTAGGCTGGGAAGAATTTGTCGCTTCGCTGCGCTATTCGCCACACTCTGACGAAGAATGAGACGTAGAGGAGCATGACTGCGAGCCCGCCGAAGATGCCGGTTTCCTCCACAATGATGGAGTAGATGAAGTCGCTCTCTGCATGGGGCAGGAAGTCGCGCTCAATGCTGTTGCCCACGCCCATGCCGATGACGTTGCTGTTGGCGATGGCGATGTGCGATGTCTTCACCTGGCGGTCTTCGTCGGTGAGGCGGGCGGTTTTCTTTCCGCCGGCGGTCTCGTCGGGCTTGTTGGTGCCGAGCTTGGCCTCAATGCGGTGCTTCCAAGTGAGCGCGCGGCGCATTCCGCCGAGCTTGTCTTCTGGCACCACCATCATGATGAGGACTCCGATGACTGCGATGAGCGCCAGCACGCCGGCGAGCTTGAGCAGCATCTTCAGCGGAATGTTGCCAATGTACATCATGCAGTAGATGACGAGGCCAATCATGCCTGCCGTGGAGAAGTTCTCGGGGGCAATGAGCGCGAGGACAACGCCGGTGATGATGATGATAATCCAGAACGATTTCTTGTATTGTTTCTCGCGCATCTGCTTGTCGGCGAGGGAGTTGCCTTTCTTGCGCCGCTGGTTGACTTTCGACAGCACGAAGGCCACTTGCAGGATGAGCATGGACTTGGCGAGCTCGCTGGGCTGGAACCTGATGCCGAAGAAGTCCATCCAGCGCGATGCGTCGTTCACTCCGCGCTGCATGACGAGTACGTAGAGCAGCATGAGAATGACGGCTGGCAGGCCGAGGACGGGGATGAGCTTGAAGTATTTGCAGGGTATGTTGTTCATCAGCAGGATGATGAGGAATCCCACGAAGAGGAACATGGCCTGGTTGATGACGGGGTCCCAGTGGTGGCCGCTGCGGAAGGTCAAGTTGCTCGAGGCACTGTAGATTTCCACAATGCTTATGACGCACAAGAAGAAGTAAATCATCCAAAGGCCTTTGTCGCCCTTGAAGATGTTCAGCTTCAGATAGTCAGAGAGTTTCTTGCCCATAGGGTGAGGGTTGGTTACGGGGTTGTTGTCAGAGGTTCTTCACGCACTGCTTGAATTGCTCGCCGCGGTCTTCCATGTTCTTGAAGAGGTCGAAGCTGGCGCAGCAGGGGCTGAGCAGCACGCAGTCGCCTTCGCGGGCCATGCCGTAGGCGGCGTCCACGCAGTCTTTCATGCTCTTGACGTCGGCGATGGGCAGTCCCAGGCCGTCGAATGCGGCATGGAGCTTGCGGTTGTCCACGCCGAGGAAGACGAGGCCCACGCATTTCTGCTTGACGAGCGGTTCAATTTCGCTGTAGTCGTTGCCTTTGTCCTTTCCGCCGAGGATGAGTACGGTGGGCTGCTTCATGCTTTCGAGGGCATACCAGCAGGCGTTGACGTTGGTGGCCTTGGAGTCGTTGACGAAATCTACGCCACGCACGCGGCCGGCCTTCTCCAGTCGGTGCTCCACGCCCTGGAACGTGCTGAGGCCCTTGCGGATGAGTTCGTTGCTCACGCCTGCAATGTCGGCGGTGATGCCTGCGGCGAGGGAGTTGTAGAGGTTGTGCTTGCCGGTGAGCGCGAGGTCCTCGAGCTCCATGTTGAAGGGGCGGGGCTTCTCTATGACGTAGTTTTGCTCCTCGGCGTAGGCAATGGCGTCGGTTTCGTGGAACTCGCTGAAGGGGAAGAGCTGGGCCTTGAGGTCGTATTTCTGCAGCTCGCGCTTCACGATGGGGTCGTCGTTCCAGAAGATGAAGGCGTCGTCGGCCGTCTGGTTGCGGGTGATTCGCATCTTCGAGTCCACGTAGTTCTGCATATTGTTGTCGTAGCGGTCGAGGTGGTCGGGCGTGATGTTCATCAGGATGGCGATGTCGGCGCGGAAGTCGTACATGTTGTCGAGCTGGAAGCTGCTCAGTTCGATGACGTAGCAGTCGTGGGGCGACTCAGCGACCTGCAGCGCGAGGCTGCTGCCGATGTTTCCGGCGAGGCCCACGTCGTATCCGGCCTCTTTCAGGATGTGGAAGATGAGGCTCGTGGTGGTGGTCTTGCCGTTGCTGCCGGTGATGCAAATCATTTTGGAATTGGTGTATCGGCCGGCAAATTCAATCTCGCTGATGATGGGGGTTCCCTGCTCGCGCAGCTTCGCCACCATGGGGGCGTTGTCGGGAATGCCTGGGCTCTTCACCACTTCGTCGGCGTTGAGGATGAGTTCGGGCGTGTGGTGGCCCTCCTCCCAGGCGATTTTGTGGCTGTCGAGCAGCGATTTATATTTCGGTTTGATGGTTCCCATGTCAGAAACAAACACGTCAAATCCCTTGGCCTGTGCCAGCACGGCCGCTCCGGCTCCGCTCTCTGCCGCTCCGAGAATCACGATTCTTTTCATCTTCTTCTTTCCTTTCCTGTTGGTTGTTTCTATCAAAAAATGTTTCAGCGTTATCTGATTTTCAGCGTAATGATGGTCAGCGCGGCCAGCACGATGGTCACAATCCAGAAGCGGATGGTAATCATGTTCTCGTGGAGCGCTGTGGTGGGTTTCTTGATGAGGTATTTTGTCTCCTTGTCGAGCTGGTCCTGGCGCACGCGGAAGTGGTCGTGGAGCGGGGCGCGCTTGAACACGCGGAACTTCTTGCCCTGCTTGTTGCCTTTTTTGGCGTAGGCCACTTGAAGCATGACTGAGATGCTTTCCACGAGGAAAATGCCGCAGAGAATGGGCAGCAGCAGCTCTTTGTGGATGATGACCGCGGTGACGGCAATCACACCGCCGATGGCCAGGCTGCCAGTGTCGCCCATGAAGACTTTTGCGGGGTAGGCATTGAACCAAAGGAAGCCGATGAGCGCTCCCACAAAGGCGCAAATGAATACCACAATCTCCTCACTGCCAGGGATGTACATCACGTTCAGGTAGCTGGCGAACTGGATATGTCCGCTCACGTAGGCCAAGATGCCGAGCGCTGTGCCTATGATGGCGCTGTTGCCAGCGCACATGCCGTCCATGCCGTCGTTGAGGTTGGCGCCGTTGCTCACCGCCATAATGACGAAGGTGGTGACGAGCACGAAGAGAATCCAGCCGCAAGCGCGCTGCACCTTGCCGTTGCCCACCCACGAAAAGGCCTCGTAGTAGTCCAGGTTATTGTTCTTGAGGAAGGGCAAAGTGGTGACGGTGGATTTGCGGGCCTCGCTCTTGTGGTAGGTCACTTCGGAGTTTTCCACCACCTCGGTCACGTTCTCGCGAATGAGGGCCTGCGGACTCATCCACAGGGCGATGCCGATGAAGGCGCCGAGCATGAACTGGCCGAGCAGTTTGTAGCGCGGCTTCAGGCCGTCTTTGTTGCCTCCGAGCTTGATTTTGTCGTCAAGAAAGCCAAGCAGGCCGAACCACAAGATGGTGACGAGCAGCAAGTTGACGTAGATGTTCTTGAAATTGCCCACCAGCAGCATAGGCACCACCACGGCGGCAATGATGACTACGCCGCCCATCGACGGCACGCCGATTTTCTTCACGCCGTAGGGGTCGATGCTTTCGTCGCGCGCCTTCTCGAGGTGGCGCTTGCGTTTCATGTAAGTGATGAAGCGCTTGCTCAGCCAAAGCGACAGCACGAGGGAGATGATGAGCGCAACCAGCGCGCGGAAGGAGACGTAGCCCCACATGCCAGCGCCTGGCACGTTGAACTGCTGGAGGTATTCTGTGAGATGATAGAGCATGGACGGATGTTTTTGTGTCTATATAATATAATGTGTAGGGGCCGTAGCGGCAGTTGTCGGTGCAGGCATCAGCCTTCGGCAGGGATTTGCTGGAAGCATTTGCGCACCTCCTCTTTGTCGTCGAAATGGTGCTTCACGCCTTTCACCTCCTGGTAGTCCTCATGGCCCTTGCCGGCAATGAGCACCACGTCGCCGCGCTTGGCCAGCAGGCAGGCGGTGAGAATGGCCTGGGCACGGTCGGCATTGGTGAGCGTGGCCGCCTTCTGCGTGTCGTCAAGGCCCGCAAGCATGTCGTTGATGATGTCGAGCGGTTCCTCAAATCGCGGATTGTCGCTCGTGATGATGAGCTTGTCGCTCAGCCGCGCCGCCACTTGCGCCATGAGCGGGCGCTTGCCCTTGTCGCGGTTGCCGCCAGCTCCGCAAACGGTGATGACGCGCCCCTTGCCCTCAAGCACGCCGTGGATGGCGTTGAGCACGTTCTCCAGCGCGTCGGGGGTGTGGGCATAGTCCACAATGGCGGTGAATCCGTTGGGCGAGCGCAGCGATTCGAATCGGCCGCTCACGGGCTTCATCTCGCTCAGCGCCACGAGCACTTCGTCGGGCTTCTGCCCCAGCATCACGGCCGTGCCATAGACTGCCAGCAGGTTGCTCACGTTGAATTTGCCAATGAACTGGACGCCCACTTCTTTTCCGTTGATAGTGAGGTACATGCCTTCGAAGTGGCACTCAATGATTTTCGCCTCAAAGTCGGCCGGCACCTGCATGCTGTAGGTCTTCACTTGGGCGCGGGTGTTTTGCACCATCACCATGCCATGCTTGTCGTCCAGGTTCGTGATGGCAAAAGCATCGGCAGGCAGTTGGTCGAAAAACGCCTTCTTGGCCTTCAGGTAGTTCTCAAACGTCTTGTGGTAGTCGAGGTGGTCGCGCGTGATGTTGGTGAAAATGCCTCCCACGAAGCGCAGTCCGCCAATGCGGTTTTGCACCACGGAGTGGCTGCTCACCTCCATGAACACGTAGTCGCAGCCTGCATCGGCCATCTGGCGGAGCAGGTGGTTGAGGGTGATGGGGTCGGGCGTGGTGTGGTCGGTCGGCACCGCCTCGCCATCAATGTAGTTGACGACCGTTGAAAGGAGTCCGCAGCGGAATCCGAGGCGCCGCATCAGGTTGTAGAGCGTGGTAGCGATGGTGGTCTTGCCGTTGGTGCCAGTCACGCCCACGAGCTTCAGTTCCTCGGTGGGGCGGCCGTAGAATTGCGTGGCCACTTCGCCCGTAACGGTCTCTGTGTTGGGCACTTGCACGAACGCCACGCCCTCGGGCATATCGGCCGGCACCATTTCGCAAAGCACGGCGGAAGCGCCCAGTTCAATGGCTTTGCCGATGTAGGAGTGACCGTCGGCCACGGTGCCACGCACGGCAATGAAGAGCGCGCCGGCCTTGATGCGGCGGCTGTCGATTTGCACGTCGCTGATGTCGGCATCGAGCGAGCCCTGACGGAGCTCATATTTCACGTTCTGAAGTAAATCGCGAAGTTTCATATCTTGTCTGTTTTTGTTTCGTTCTTTTCTGCTGCCGCCTGCCCTGCCCCACCCCCTGCCGAAGGTCCTCTCCGAAACGAAGGGCGTCGTTTTCTGAAACGAAGGGCGTCGTTTTCTGAAACGAAGGGCATCCTTTTCTGAAACGAAGGGCATCCTTTTCTGAAACGAAGGGCATCCTTTTTCAAAACCACTGCGGTCGTTTTCCAAAACGAGTGCGGTCGTTTTCCAAAACCACTGCGGTCGTTTTTCAAAACGAGTGCGGTCGTTTTCAGAAGTGGGTGCGGCGGCTGGCGGTTCAGTTCTTGAGTTCGAGCACCACAGTCTGCCCTTTCTTCACCTCGCTGCCAGCGGCAATGCTCTGGTGGGCGACGGTTCCGCAGCCGCGCACGAGGGTGCGGAGCCCACGGCTCTCGAGCGCGAAGATGGCGTCGCGAGCGCCCATGCCCGCGAGGTTGGGCATGTGGAGGGTGTCGGTGTCCATCTTGGTGAATGTGACGCCGTTGCCGTTGGTCTGGGTCTGCGTCCACGCGGCATCGCTGGGTGCGTAGCGCACATGGAGTGCTGAGAGCGCTTTCTCGGCGGCGCGGGTGTAGCCAGTCTTGACGACGGGGACGAAGACGGAGGTGGAGTCGCTGGCCTGGGCCAGGTTCGACGTCACTTGCTTCGACAGCACCTGCTCGGCGATTTTCTTGAACACCACGCCGGCCATGCCACCGCCGCTTGCGCCGGGTGCCGCAGTGCGGATGGCGACGATGCAGGTGTACTGCGGGTCTTCGCTGGGATAGAAGCCGCAGAAGCTCACGAGGTGCTCCATGCGTCCGTTGTGGTATCCGCCGCCCATGGCCACCTGTGCCGTACCAGTCTTGCCGCTGATGCTGAAGTGCTTGCTGCGTGCGCGGCGGCCCGTGCCATAGTTGGGGTCGTTCACCACTTTGTAGAGAATGCCGCGTATGTCTTTGAGGGTCTGCGGCTTGCAGATTTGCTCGCGGATGACTTCGGTGGGGAATTCCTCAACGATTTCTCCGTCGCGCGAGAGGGCTTTCACGAAGCGGGGCCGCACCATGCGGCCGTTGTTGGCGATGGCGTTGTAGAAGGTGACGGTGCTGATTGGGGGAATCTGCGTGCCGTAGCCGATGGACATCCAGGGGAGCGACGTGCCCGACCAGTAGGTGTAGGGGTCGTCGGGGCCGATGATGCGGGGATTGGCCATGCCGGCGAAGGGCAGGCCGAGGGGCTGTCCGATGCCCACGCGCTTCAGGCCGGCGATGAATCGCTCGGGGTTGTTGTGGTAGTGCTCGTCGATGAGGCGGCTGACGCCGATGTTTGAGGAACGGACAACGGCGTAGGTGACGTCGAGGACGCCGCATCCGCCGCGGCTCCAGTTGCTGTCCTTCATCTTTGCGCCATACATATTATAAATGCCGCAGCCAGTATCGACTTTGTCGGTCATTTTGATTTCGCCGTCGTCGAGGGCCACCATGATGCTGGCGGTCTTGAACGTGGAGCCGGGCTCCATGAGTGCGGCGAGGGCGAAGTTACGCTCTTCGTAGTAGTTGCCGGCGCTGTCGGGGGCGAGGTTGACAATGGCCTTCACGTCGCCGGTCTTGGTTTCCATGAGGATGCAGACGCCCATGGACGCCTTGAGCTCCTTGAGTTTCTCCTTGAGCGCCGTCTCGCAGATGTCTTGCATGGAGACGTTGATGGTGCTCACGAGGTCGTATCCGTCGATGGGGGGAATGTCGATGAAATCCACGTTGCGGGAGCGGATGCGGCGGATGTGCTTCATGCCGGGCTTGCCGCGCAGCAGGGTGTCATAGGCGAGTTCCATGCCGGAGCGGGCGCTGTCCTTGGCGCCGAACATCTCGCCGAGGGTACGGCGTGCGAGCGAGCCGAAGGGTTTTTCGCGGTTGTTCTGCTGCTCCTCGATGAGTCCGCTGCGGTTGCGGCTCTTCATGTTGAAGATGGGGAGCTTGAGCAGCGCCGCATGCTGCAAGTAGTTGAGTTTGTAGTAGTTGGGGAAGAGGTTGTAGTGGCGCTTGTGCGCTTTCAGCCCCTTCAGGATGTGCTCGTAGTGGCCCAGTGAGTCGCGCACGGGGCAGATTTCCGCCAGGCCTGCGGCGATGGTGGGCAGTTCGGCGAGGATGGTGCTGTCGCGCTCCTGCAGGTACTTGCGGTACTTGGCCTTGCCCCTCTCGTCGGTGGTGTCGGTGGGCTGTCCGGCCAGGAAGTCGAAGTAAATCTTGTATTTCGGCAGGTTGCTGGCGAGGAGTTCGCCCTGGTCGCTGAGGATGTTCCCTCGCTTGGCGGGCTCGACGATGCTGTCGCGCTCAAACTCGCTCTGGCGCAGCTGCACCCACTTCTCGCGGTCCACGGTCATGGTCTTGAGCATGAGGAAAAGGATGCCGAGGCAAATGAGCACTACAAAGATGATGAGTACTGCAAATTTGCCTGAGCCAATCTTTCCGGGCTTTTTGTTCTTATTTTTCTGAGCCATGAGCTAAGGGGTTTCTTGCTTTGTTTGCTTGTTCATTCTTCGCGCGGCAGCTCGTAGGGAGAGCGCGTGTTGCCAGTGACGAGTGCGGAGTCGCCGTTGAGGCGCAGGGTTTTCTCGATGTTCGACTGGCGCATGAGGTTGAGCAGTTCGCTCGACTGCGTGAGCACGTTGTAGCGCTCGGTTTGCAGTTGCATTTTCAGCCGCTCTATTTCGATGAGCTCCTGCTGGCTGGAGTAGCGGTTGCCGGTGTAGAACAGCAGCAGCACGGCCACGAACAGGATGAAGACGATTTGGCGGAGGAAGAAACGGCTCTGCAGGATGTCGCCGCCCAGGATGCTGCGGAAGGAGATTTCGCCGAATTCGTCTTCCTCGTCCTCGTCGTCGTTCACGTAGCGCTTCACCACATCGACGGGGTCGGCCTCGTTCTTCTCCTCCTCGGCAGCGTCTTCGGCTGCCTCCTCAGCCGCTTCCAGCGCGGGATGGGGCAGTTCCAGCTCTTCCTGCTCCTGCGCCAGCTCTTCGTCGGTGAGGGGTTCGGGCTCGAAGTTGAGTTCCAGTTCCGGTTTCTTGTTTTTCGCCATAGCGATTGCTCTTAGTCCGACCCTTGGGCCGGCAATTTCTCATTATTTATATATAAAGGGGCGCGGGCTCTCAGCCTATTGCTCGGCCACCTTTTCCGCAATGCGGAGTTTTGCGCTTCGGCTGCGGGGATTGCGTGCCTGCTCTTCGGCATCGGCCACGATGACCTTGGAGTTGACCACGCGCAGCGGCGAGGTCTTTCTGCCGAAGAAGTCTTGCTCCGCCACGCCCTGCACGTTGCCCGTGCGCATCAGGTTCTTCACCAGCCGGTCTTCCAGCGAGTGGTAAGTGATGACCGAGAGGCGGCCTCCGGGCTTGAGCAGCTCCACGGCCTGGGAAAGCATTTGCGACAGGGCTTCGAGCTCGCCGTTCACTTCGATGCGCAGGGCCTGAAACACTTGCGGCAGCAGTTTCTTCTCGTCGCGGCCCAGGAGCGGGCGAACTGCCAACAGGAATTGCTCCACGGTCTGGATGGGCGCCTGGCTGCGCGCTGCCACAAGAGCTTTGGCCAACCGGCGGCTTTGGCGGAGTTCGCCGTAGTGCCAGAAGATGTCGGCCAGGCGCTGCTCGTCGTAGGTATTCACCACGTCGGCCGCGGTCTGCCCGCCGCCGCGGTTCATGCGCATGTCGAGCTTGCCTTCGAAGCGGAACGAGAATCCGCGCTCCTCGCTGTCGAAGTGGTGCGACGAAACGCCGAGGTCGGCCAGCACGCCGTCCACTTCGCTCACGCCTTCGTAGCGCAGGAAATTGCGCAGGTAGCGGAAGTTTCCACGCTCAAACGTGAAGTTCTCCGCATTGAGCGCTGCCACATTCGCCAGCACGTCGGCGTCTTGGTCGAAGCCAAAGAGGCGGCCGGTGCCATTGAGGCGGCGCAAAATCTCCTTGCTGTGACCGCCTCCGCCAAAGGTGACGTCAACATAGACGCCGCCCGGCTTCACTTCGAGGCCGTCAACGCTTTCGCGCAGCAGCACCGGCACGTGGTAGGTTGTCTCAGTTGTTGCCATTGCCTTCGCTCATGATTTCCTGCAATGCTGCACCCAGGTCGCCCTGTTCGGACAAGTGGGCATCGCAGCGCTCTTTGTCCCAAACTTCGATGTGGTCGTAAACCGCCATGAAGCGCACTTCCTGGCGAATGCCTGCATACTGCAATTTGCGTTTTGTCATGAGAAAACGGCCGTTGCTGTCCAGTTCCACCACCTCGGCCTCGGCCACAAAGCGGCGCATGAGGTCCTGGTGGGTTCCGTTCCATGGGTTCATGTGGCTGCGCATCGTGTCCAGCATGTTGTTCCAGAGCGCCTCAGTGTAGAGCACCAGGCAGGGCTGAAACAAATCAGGACGCAAAATCATGCGCTGCTCACCGCACTGCTCAAGCTGACGGCGGAAGGGAGCAGGGAAAAACACCCTGCCTTTCGCGTCAATTTTCGCTGCATAATCACCGGTGAAACGCATCTTGCTTACTCTCAGTTTTAGTTTTCAACTGCAAAAATAATAAATTCCCCACAATTCCCCACACTTTTCCCCAATTATTTTTCAAAAAGTTTTCTACAGCCTGTTGATAACGTCTGAAAAGCACTGAAAAACAGTGCGGTAGAAAAGTGGGGCAAAGTGGGGCGATTTTTCGAGATTTTTACGTTTTGATGCTTTTAGTGGGAAAAAGCGCGTTCCTGGCGCCCGTGTTTTTTCACCAAAACGCCCCACTCTTTTTATGCGTTTTTCATGCAAAACGAATAAAAAAAGCGGGCGCAGCCCTGGTGACTGCCCCCGCCTTTCGCTTAGGGATAAATGATATAATTGAGATAGTTTTGGGTGGTTATTTCATGGATTTGGGTGGCAAATTCATGGTTTTGGGCTATTTCACGAGCACCTTCAGTGCCGTGCCGTCCGACATCTTGACGATGTTGATGCCCTTCTGCGGAGCGCTCAGGCGCATGCCGCTCAGGGTGTAGTAGCCCACCACGCTGGCGCTGCTGCCGGTCTGGGCATTGCGGTTGGCAATGACCTGGTCGATGGCGGAGCTGACGCCGTAGTAGTAGAGGTTCCAGGCGCCCACCACTTCGTAGTCGTTGGCCAAAACCTCGTCTTTCTTCAGGCCGATGGTCACGTCGCTGTCGTCCTCGCTCACGGTGAAGTAGAGTTCGTTCAGGTAGTAACCATTGTTGAAGAAGGTCACGGTAGGCGTGGTGCCGTCGGGAGCGTAGGTGCCGTCGGGCATGGTGTAGCACTTGGCGCCGAGGTCGCTGTCGCTCGTGTCCTCATAGAGGTTCTTCACCAGCGTGGAGTAGGTGGAGTCAGGCGTTGCGGCATAGAACGTGGTGAGGTGGGTTTCCTCGCCGTTCTCCTTGCGCTCCCACTCTTCGTTGTAGTAGCCGGCGCGGTAGTAGGTGTAAACCGTCACCTTGTAGTCGCCAGCGGGCAGTCCGTAGAGGGTTTGCCAGAGGTGGAAGCCGCTCTTGTTGTAGCTCACGGTGTTCTGCTTGTAGCCGTTCATGGCGGTGG
>Ga0065709_1029510_pt1 | contig 18579 bp, 12 predicted proteins | sample Hoacrofraction14_2_FD_59096 | JGI IMG/M metagenome (GOLD analysis project Ga0065709, IMG submission 59096) | Hoatzin crop microbial communities from Cojedes, Venezuela, sample from fiber fraction 14 v1 | ecosystem: Host-associated > Birds > Digestive system > Esophagus > Crop | place: Venezuela...
GCGTCGTTGATCGGGATGCACATGCCGATGGATTCGACCGTGGCGGTGGAGGAGTAACGGCTGCCGGTGTACTTCAGGGTCGGGATGCCGACCAGTTCACCGTTCAGGTTGAACATACCGCCGCCGCTGTTGCCGCTGTTGATGGCCGCGTCGGTCTGAATCATGGTGTTGACGACATCGGTGGTCCGACCGTAGATGTCGGTGCTGGTGCCGGTCGCGATTTCACGGTTCAGCGCGGACACGATACCGGCGGTGACGGTCTTATCAAAGCCGATGGGGTTACCGATGTTGAAGACCAGATCGCCGACCTGCAGGGCATCACTGTCGCCGAGGGTCACAGGCTCCAGATCCAGGCCCGGGACATACAGGACCGCGACGTCCAGATCGGAATCGTAAGCGGCGACGGTCGCCGTGTAGAGGATCGGGTCGGAGGAGTCATCCGTGTCCACGGAGACTTCCAGGCTGCTGGCATCTTCAACCACATGATAGTTGGTCAGAACGTATTCCTTCGCGACAACCACGCCGGAACCGGAACCGTACTTGACTTCTTCCTCAGTGGAGGAATTGCCGTTACCGTTGCCGTAACCGTAGCCGTAGCCGTTACCGTAACCGTTGCCGAAACCGTTACCAAAGAAGTTTCCGAAGGGGAAAGAGTAGTAGTTGTTGCCGTAGTTGTTATAGGACACCAGTTGGTAGTTGTTCACGCCCACGACGCTGTCCTTCACAGCCGCGATGGCTTCGGTGAAAGGAGAGGTGGTCGAAGAGGTGGCGGTCATGACAGAGTCAGCCGCCTGCGCGGTCTGGTTGGTGGAGATCAGGGAACCGATCATGACGCAGACCACTGCGAGGGCGATGTATCCAAGGGACTTCTTGTTCAAAATCTTTTTAAGCATTTCCAAAACCTCCTTCTTGGTTTCGGTGTCAGTATAGAGGGGGTTTTTGTCTACAGTGTGAACACAATGTAAACAAAAAATAAAAAGGAAGGGAATTTGTGAAACTTTTGTCATAAATGTGTGTTTTTGGCAAAAATCCGACCAAATTTTACTTTATCGGAGGAATGGTTCGGAATCGGACCAAAATTCCCTCTTCTCAAGGCGGGAAAATTCGTTTATAATGTATTCGTCACCCCGAAGTAGAGGAAGAGTGGGAGGACCGCATGACTGATTTTGTGAGCAACTGGAATGACGCGTTTCTGACTTATCCTGTGGGACCGCTGGGCTTGATTGCCATGCCCGGGACGGAAGCCATGGGTGAAAAAGTGAACAACTGGCTGAAGAAGTGGCGTGACCATACCGAGGAATCCCTCGGCGAAGAATTCACGACCACTCCCGGACGCGAGAGGGATGATTTCCTGATCAAGGTGACTTGTCCCCGGTTCGGCAACGGCGAAGGGAAGGGCATGATCAAGGAGACAATCCGCGGTTATGACCTGTTTATTTTGTGCGATCCCGGCGCGTACAACGTAACCTATAAGATGTACGGCATGGATGTGCCGCTGAGCCCGGATGACCATTTCGCGAACCTGCGCCGGATCATCGCCGCGACCAACGGCAAGGCGAAAAGGATCAGCGTGATCATGCCGATGCTGTACGAAGGACGGCAGCACCGCCGGGCGAGCCGGGAGAGCCTGGACTGCGCGATGATGCTGCAGGATCTGGAGCGGATGGGTGTGAGCAATATCATCACCTTTGACGCGCATGATCCCCGCGTGCAGAACGCGATTCCCACCGGCGGATTTGAGAGCTTCATGCCGAGCTATCAGGTGTTCAAGGCGCTGCTGAAGAAGGAAAAGACGCTGCAGATTGACAAGGATCATATGATGATCGTCAGCCCGGACGAGGGCGCGATTGATCGGAATATCTTCTACGCGAGCGTGCTGGGGCTGGATCTCGGCATGTTCTACAAGAGAAGGGACTATACCCGGATTGTGAACGGGCGGAACCCGATCGTGGCACATGAGTACATGGGCAACACGGTTGAAGGCAAGGATGTTTTCGTGGCGGATGATATTATCTCCAGCGGCGAGAGCGTGATTGAGCTGGCGAAGGAGCTGAAGAAGCGCAAGGCGAACCGGATTTTCGCCGCGGCGACTTTCGCGCTGTTCACGAACGGCCTGGAAGAGTATGATCAGGCGTACAAGGACGGAATTATTGACCGCGTGATCAGCACGAACCTGACGTACCGGCGGCCGGAAGTCGCGGAGAGGGAATGGTTCCTGGAAGCGGATATGAGCAAGTATATCAGCTTTATTATCGCGACGCTGAACCACGACCGGAGTTTGAGCAAACTGCTGAATCCGTACGACCGCATCCACGGACTGCTCAAGAGATATGAGAAGGAACAGCAGGAAGCGGGAATTCGATTGGTCTAAAAAAACGCCACCCTTTCGGGTGGCATTTTTTTATTTTCTCCATCGGCGGAGAAGGAGGGACAGGGCGTAGACCGCGGCAGCGACGAGGACAATCGAGGCGCCGGCGGAGGTGTCCTGATAATAGGCGAAGATGAGGCCTGTGATGCCCGAGAAAAGGGCGATGAGGACCGAAAATACCGCGTGCTGGCGGGAATTTCGCGCGAGATTGCGTGAGGCCGCAGCGGGGAGAATCAGCAGGGCATTGATCAACATGACACCGACCCAGCGGATGGCGAGCATGACCGCGACGGCGACCATGACCACGAAGGCGCACTCGATCAGACGGGTGCGAATGCCGCGGGACCGCGCGAGGGCCGGGGAAACGCTGGTGAGCAGGAGCTGATTATACAGAAGCGCCCAGAGCACCACGCCCACGGGCAGGGCAATGAGCAGGGACAGCAGGTCCGACGGGGTGATCGCAAGGATATCACCAATGAGAAGGGACGAATACTTCGCGAATTTCCCGCCGCGGGCCAGAATCAGAAGCCCTGCCGCGATCGATGTGGACGAGAAGACCGAGATGATCGTGTCCACGGAGGCGGAGCCGGACTGCTTGATGAGGCAGATGAGAATTGCCCAGATGATGCCGAAGATCAGCATGGCGAGCAGGTCACTGCGCATGCCGAGAATGATGCCCAAGCCGATGCCGGTGATGGCGGAGTGCCCGAGGGCATCCGAGAAGAACGCCATCTGATGATTGACGGCCATGGTGCCGAGGAGCCCCAGCAGGGGCGTCAGCAGGAGAACCGCCAGAAAGGCGTTTTTCATAAAGGAAAACCGGAACGCGTCAAAGGGAAGCAGCGTGTCCATGATGGCATAGATCGTGTTCATTCGTCCGCCTCCTCTTCTTTGCCGGTGCCGAAGACGGTTTCAAACTCCGGAGAGGAGAAGACCTCTTCCGCGGAGCCCTGCGCCAGGACATTCTTTTCCAGCAGAATCACATGATCTGCGTACTCGCGGACGAGACGGAGATCATGGCTGACGAGCAGGATTGCCATGTGGCGGGTGTTCTTCAGGCGGGTGACGGTGTCCAGAAAGAGCTTGAGACCGTTCCGGTCCACGCCGCTGACGGGCTCATCGAGCACGAGCAGGTCCGGCGCGGGATTCAGGGCCAGCGCGAGCAGAACGCGTTGAAGCTCACCGCCGGAGCAACGGCCGAGGGGACGGTCGATCAGGTCCGCCGCTTCGACATCCGCGAGGGCGCGGGTGACCTCTTCCGTGACCGATTTGCTGACCCCCGACCAGACCGGGCGGCGCGTCATCGACGCGGCGAGGAAATCCCGCACGGTGAGGGGCATTTCCGGATCAAAAGACAGATGCTGGGGGACATAGCCCGTGCGCAGGTGGCTGAGATCGCGGCCGGAACTGTCCACGTGGCGGATGGTGCCGGAATGCGGGATTTCGCCCAGAAGGGCACGGACCAGCGTCGTTTTGCCGGCGCCGTTCTGCCCGATGAGGACGGTCAGCTGACCGCAGTGAATATGCATGGAAACATCCTGCAGAAGCTGTTGTCCGCCGCGGCGGACGGAAACATCGCTCAGGTCTATGTGACACAGGGCGCAACGGTGAAGATGCATACGGTGAACACTCCTTGAAAAACCCGTGATAATGTTGTATTATAACAGATGATCAATTTTGTGTAAATCGCAGGAAGGAACACTCATGGCGAAGATTATCGCGATTACGAATCAGAAGGGCGGGGTCGGAAAGACGACGACCGCCGTGAATTTATCCGCGTGGCTGGCGGAAAAGGGAAAGAAGACCCTGATGGTCGATCTGGACCCGCAGGGGAACACCACCAGCGGGCTCGGATGCAAGGTGAACGGGAAGAACAGCGTGTACGACGCGCTGATGGGGCAGGCGTCTTTGGATGACTGCATTCTGAAGACCGGGGTCAAGAAGCTGAAGCTGATCGGGTCCGACATCCGTCTGGCCGGCGCGGAGGTGGAGCTGGTTTCGGTCGAGAATCGGGAATACTACCTGAAGACCATGCTGACGCCCGCTCGGGAGATGTTCGATTTCATCATCATTGACTGCCCGCCGAGCCTGAGCCTGCTGACGATCAACGCGCTGGCGGCGGCGGACTCTGTGCTGATCCCGATTCAGTGCGAGTATTACGCGCTGGAAGGCGTGACGAGCCTGATGAGCACCGTGAACCGCGTGAAGAAGAGCATTAACCCGAATCTCGAAATTGAGGGAATTCTGCTGACGATGCTGGACGGGCGGACGAATCTGGGACTGCAGGTGGTGGACCAGGTGAAGAAGCATTTCCGAAAGGAAGTGTTCGCGACGACCATCCCGCGGAATGTGCGTCTGGGTGAGGCGCCGAGCCACGGAGAACCGATCCATATCTATGACCCGAAGAGCAGCGGGGCGCGCGCGTATGAGGCGCTGGCGAAAGAAGTACTGGCCAGGAATAAGAAGTAATTGAGGGAGGGCGGCACACATGGCGAAGAAGGCACACGGCCTCGGGCGCGGGCTGGACTCCCTGTTCGGGGAAGAAGAGCTGCAGGAGGGGCAGTCGATTCAGGAGATCGATATCGGGAAGCTGGACCCGAACCCGGATCAGCCCCGGCAGACATTTGACGACGAGACCATCGCGCAGCTGGCGGAGAGCATCCGCGAGCAGGGCGTGATTCAGCCCCTGATTGTGGTGGAGAACGGAAACAGATACCGCATCATTGCCGGGGAACGGAGATACCGCGCGAGCCGGATGGTCGGGCTGGACACGATTCCGTGCATCGTGAAGGATATCGACATCATGACGCAGATGGAGATCAGCCTGATCGAAAATCTGCAGCGGGAAGATCTGAACGCGATTGAAGCGGCACAGGGGATCAAAGCCCTGATGCAACAGTGCGGATATACGCAGGAGAAGGTCAGCGCGCGGCTGGGAAAGAGCCGGCCGGCGGTGGCGAACTTGCTGCGGCTTTTGTCTCTGCCGGACGAAGTGACCGCGATGGTGAAGGACGGGACGCTGAGCGCCGGACACGCGCGGGTGCTGGCCGGGCTGAGCGGAAAAGAAAAGCAGATCACGCTGGCGAAGAAGACTGTGGAAGAAGGGCTGAGCGTTCGCCAGCTGGAAAACCTTGTCGCGGCGCAGAAAAAGGCGAAGAAGAAGCCTGTGGCGAAGACCCTGCCGCCGGAGCTGAGCGAGATGCGGGAGCGCCTGCTCGGCGTGACCGGAATGAAGACGACGATGACGGGAACCCTGCAGAAGGGGAAGATTGTGATGCAGTACGGCAGTCAGGACGAACTGGAGCGGCTGTGGGACTTGCTGGGACTGGGAGAATAAAATGAGCAAGAAGGATTTACCGGAACTGCCATATCTGGATGGGCCTTTGTCCCATCCTTTTTACAGTAAGGTTGTGAAAAGAATTATCGACTTTCTGCTGGCGCTGATTTTGCTGATTCCGGGGATCATTATCATGATTCCGCTCGCAATCTGGGTGAAGCTGGATTCCGAGGGACCGGTGATATACAAGGCGGTGCGCGGCGGATATCACAATCAGCCGTTCTACATCTATAAATTCCGGAGCATGATTGTGGGCGCGGATCAGACCGGCGGGACCACGGCGAAGAATGATGACCGGGTGACACGGGCCGGGAAGATCATGCGGAGGTTCAAGCTGGACGAGCTGCCGCAGCTGTTCAACATCCTGAAGGGCGACATGAGCTTTGTCGGACCGCGGCCGGAGCTGCTTTTGTATACGAATCAGTATACGGAAGAGCAGCAGTGCATCATGTGGGTGCGGCCCGGGGTGACGGACCGGAGCAGCATTGTGTACATCGCGCAGGATGAGATTGTGGGCGAGGAAGATCCGGTCGGGAATTTTGAAAGGCTGATCCTGCCGGAGAAGAACCGGCTGAGAGTGGAATACGCGAAGAATCAGAGCTTTCCGCTGGACTGCGAACTGTTCTTTGAGACGATTGCAGGAGTGTTCAAAAAAGCGGAAAAGGCTGTGGAAGAAAAGAAAAATCAGGAGTGAGTATTGTGGGAGAATATGAAGCTCTGGTTCACAAAGGATTTGGAGAAGACGGGCCGGATGTGAAGGATCCGAAGGTGCTGGCGTGGCTGATCCGTCGGAACGGGCTGGAGATGAGCCATATCAGCCGGGGAAGCCATATCGGGAGCGTCTTCAGCGTGGCGGAGATCATCGCGGTGCTGTACACCCGGATCCTGAATGTGGATTCGGCGCGGCCCGACATGCCGGACAGGGACCGGTTGATTCTGAGTAAGGGTCACGCGGGAAGCGCGGTTTACTCTGCATTGGCGGAGACCGGCTTTTTTTCTGTGGAGGAGCTGAAAACCCATTACGCGAACGGGTCCCGGCTGAGCGGACACGTGAGTCATAAGGGCGTGCCCGGGGTGGAGGTATCCACGGGATCGCTTGGACACGGGCTGGCCGTGGGCGCCGGCATGGCGCTGGGCGCGAAGATGGACGGCGAGGAATGGCGGACATGGGTCGTGCTCGGGGACGGCGAATGCGACGAGGGCGCGGTGTGGGAAGCGGCGCTGCAGGCGGCGCAGTTCCAGCTGGACCGGCTGTGCGTGATTGTGGACTACAACCATATGCAGAGCCTCGACTTTGTGGACAAAACCCTGCGGTTGGAGCCGTTTGAAAGCAAGTGGCGTGATTTTGGCTGGAACGCGGTGAGCGTGGACGGGCATGATACGGACACCCTCGAGCAGGCGTGCCGGCAGGCCATGAATAACGCCGGGAGCGGAAAGCCGAATGTGATTCTGGCGAATACCGTGAAGGGCAAGGGCGTCAGCTTTATGGAGAACGACATTCTGTGGCATTACCGCACGCCGCAGGGAGAAGAATATGAGGCGGCCCTGAAGGAACTGGAGGCGGAACGGCCATGAGAGACGCGTTTGTACGGGCCCTGCTGAGGGAAATGGAAAGCGACGACCGCGTGGTGCTGGTGACGGGGGACCTTGGATTCGGGGTGCTGCGGCCGGTGAAGCAGCGGTTCGGGGATCGGCTGATCAATGCCGGGATCGCGGAGCAGAGCATGGTCGGACTCGCTGCCGGGCTGGCGAAGACGGGCCGGAAGGTGGTTGTGTATTCCATCGGGAATTTTCCGACGCTGCGTCCGCTGGAGCAGATCCGGAATGACTGCGCGTACCACGGGGCGGACGTCAAGGTAGTGTGCGTGGGCGGCGGATTTGTGTACGGGAGCCTGGGCATGAGTCACCACGCGACGGAGGATATGGCGATCATGCGGGCGATTCCGGACGTGACATGCTTTACGCCCGGGGATCCGGTGGAGACTGAGGCGGTTGTGCCGGTGATGTTCGCGACGAAGGGTACATGTTATCTGCGGCTGGGGCGCGGCAATGAGCCCATGGCGCATGACGCGCCGATCACGGACTGGGAATTTCCGAAGGCGATCCGGTGCCGGGAAGGAAAGGACATCGCAATTCTGAGCGCCGGCGGGATTCTGTATGAGGTCATGGGCGCGGCGGAGAAGCTACACGAGCGCGGGGTCGAGGCTGAGGTAATCAGTTTCCCGTGCCTGAAGCCGCTGGATCAGGAAATGGTGAGCGAGCTGTGCGAGAAATACCGGGATATCATCACGGTGGAGGAGCACAACATTGTCGGCGGATTTGGGAGCGCGGTGTGCGAGGCGGCCGCGGAGACCGGGAGCGGATGCCGGATTCACCGGATCGGGCTGAATGACTGCTTTACGACGGTGGTCGGGAATCAGCAGTATCTGAGACAGATTTACGGAATGGACGGGGAGGCCATTGCTGAAAAGGCGATGGCGCTGGTGAATGAAAAAAGAACTGACGCTTGACGAAATTCATGAGGAATTGCTGGAGCAGCTGCGCGACATCGTGAAGGTGTGCGAGAAGCACGGAATTGAGTACAACCTGATGTGCGGGACGCTGCTGGGCGCGGTAAGGCACAAGGGGTTTATTCCGTGGGACGATGATGTGGATTTGCTGCTGACCCGCGGGGAGTTTACGAAATTCCGCGAGGTGTATCCGCAGGAATGCGATGAGCGGTTTGAGCTGACATATCTGGATACGTGGACGCCGAGAGTCATGAACCGGGATCCGGAGAAGGCCGCCGCGTTTACGGATTTGTTTATTCTGGATCCGCTACCGCCGGAAGGATGGAAGAGGAAACTGCATTTGTTCCATCTGCATTTGCTGCAGGGGATGATGAAGAAGAATGTGGATTACAGCCGGTTCAATCTGAAGAACCGGATTTTGCTGCGGGGGACGCATATTCTGGGGCTGCCTTTTACATACAAGTGGAAGGCGAAGAGATATGAGCAGGTGTCCTGCAAGGTGAAGGAAGGGAACGACCTGCACATGTCGAACGGCGCGTTTGAGCTGATGACGCATGTGTGGCATCCGGAGCAGTTTGAGAAGAAGATGAAGGTCAAGTTTGAGGATGTGGACGCGCTGATTCCGGAGAAGTATGATGAGGTGCTGAGGATTTTATTCGGGGATGATTATATGACACCTCCACCGGTGGAGGAACGGGTTGCGAAGCATTTGGATATTTAAAGGGTCTTTCCGGTCGACCCTTTAGAACCCTTCGGGGAATGAGTTTGGAATAGACGAAAAAGTTTATAGGTGCGAATGCTTGTCCAGGGGGCTTTGCGGTCGCCCCCTTCAACCCCTTCGCATGACCCCTCCGCGAGGGGTAAGGATAAGAAGAAATTTGAGGGAACTTTTGTGGAAATGTATTTTTGCCCGTTGTTTTCGGGATCGAGCGGGAACTCGCTGTTTTGTCAGTACGGGAATACGAGGGTGCTGATTGACGCGGGGAAACCCGGGAAGCAGATTGAGGACGCGCTGAACAAGATCGGGGTGGATCCGGAGACGATCAGCGGGATTCTGATTACTCATGAACACAGCGACCATATATCCGGGGTCGGAGTGTTGGCGAGAAGATACCAGATTCCGCTGTACGCGACGGCCGGGACATGGGAAGGCATGCAGAAGAAGATCGGGAAGATTCCCGGAGATCTGCGGCGCGAGATCATGGGCGGACGGGATTTTTATCTCGGGGACATGGGCGTGGTGCCGTTCACGATTCCGCACGACGCGGCGGAGCCGGTCGGGTTCCGGCTGTACGGCGGGAAGCTGAGCGTATCCACGGCGACGGACCTGGGGCATTTTGCGGAGGATGTGTACGAGGAAATCGCCGGGAGCAGTCTGATTCTGCTGGAGAGCAACCATGATCCGGAGATGCTGAAGGTGAATCCGCACTACAGCGCGATGCTGAAGCACCGGATTCTGAGCGATTTCGGACATTTGAGCAATGAGGCGTGCTCACAGGCGCTGCTGAGGCTGATTTCCGCCGGAACCGGGACAATTTTGCTGGGGCATCTGAGCGCGGAAAATAATACGCCGGAGAGGGCCATGGAGGTCAACGGCGGGGTGCTGGAGAGAGACGGGATTCGCGTCGGGGTCGATGTCGATGTGACGGTGGCCAAGCGCGACGAGCCCGGAGATGTATATTGTATAAAGGAAAAATAAGAGGTAAGCATGATTATATTGTCTTTGCAGGGGATTCAGAAGAGCTTCGGGACACATGAAGTGCTCCGGGATGCTTCGCTGATCCTGCAGGACGGGCAGAAGATGGGCCTGGTCGGGGTGAACGGAAGCGGAAAGAGCACCCTGATGAAGATTATTGCCGGGCAGGAGACCGCGGACGCGGGCACGGTGAACATTCAGAAGGGGCTGAGGGTCGGATATCTGGCGCAGCAGGGTGAACTGGACGAAAGCGAAAGCGTGCGCCGGACGCTGGAGAAGGTGTTTGATCCGATTGTCGTGATTGAAGAGGAAATGCGTGAGACCGAGCGTGAGATGGCGGAGCACGGGGCGGACCCGGAGATGCTCCGGCGGCTCGGAAGCAAATATGACAGTCTGACGCGGGCATTTGAAAACGGGAACGGTTACGGATGGCGGAGCACGGTGAATGGCGTGCTGGCGGGTCTGGATTTGAAGGATCATCAGGATCTGCCGACCGGGATGCTGAGCGGCGGGGAGCGGACGAGGCTTTGCCTCGGGCGGATGCTGCTGAGCGAACCGGATTTGCTGCTGCTGGACGAGCCGACGAACCATCTGGATCTGAAGAGCATCGCTTGGCTGGAAGAATATTTGCTCAGTTACCGCGGGGCGGTGCTGGTGATCAGCCATGACCGGTACTTCATGGACCATGTGTGTGATCACATGGCGGAGCTGCTGATGGGTTCGATTGAAAGCTACAGCGGGAATTATACGGAATATCTGGAAAAACGGACGGCGGTATATGAGGCACGGATGAAGGCCTGGCAGGCGCAGCAGAAGGAGATCGCGCGGCAGGAGGCTATTATTGAAATGTACCGGCGGTTCAACCGGGAAAAGAGCATCAAGCTGGCGGAAAGCCGGGAGAAGCGGCTGGAAAAGATAGAACGGCTGGACAAGCCGCAGGAGGAAAACGCGATTCATTTCCGGTTTGAGACGCGCCGGCGGACCGGGGACGATGTGCTGATTGCCGAGGGGCTGAAGAAGGGATTCGGCGGGCGGACGCTGTTTGAGGAAATGAAGTTCCATGTCCGCGCCGGAGACCGGATTGCGCTGATCGGGGATAACGGCACCGGAAAGTCCACGCTGTTCAAGTGTTTGATCGGTCAGGAAAAGCCGGATGCCGGGTTTCTGAGATGGGGCACGGGCGTGGATATCGGGTACTATGACCAGCATCAGGCCGGGCTGAATCCGAGTAAAACGATCCTGGACGAAGTGTGGGACAAGTTTCACCGGATGGAGCAGTACGAGGTGCGCGGGGCATTGGGACAGTTTTTGTTCACAGGGGACGAGGTGTTCGCGCCGATCAGCACGCTGAGCGGCGGGGAAAAGGGCCGGGTGGCGCTGACGGAGCTGATGCTTCAGAAGGACAATGTGTTGCTGCTTGACGAGCCTACGAACCATCTGGATATGGACAGCCGGGAAGTGCTGGAAGAAGCGCTGGACGGATTTGACGGGACGATTATCGCGATCAGCCATGACCGGTACTTCATCAACCGGTTCGCAACGAAGGTGTGGGCCCTGGAAGACGGGCATCTGAAAGAGTATCTCGGAAACTATGATGAATACTTCGCGAAGGTGAGCCGGGATCAGGAGCCGGACGGAGATTTGCCGCAGATGACCCGGACGGCGATGGAGAAGGAAAAGAAGAAGAGCCGGGAGGAACAGCGGAAGGAGAACGCGAGGAAGGAACGCATCAAGGCGCTGGAGAAAGAAATCGCCGAAAAAGAGAAACTGCTGGGTGAGCTGGAAGGAAAGATGGCGGACCCGGAATTGTACAAATCGATCGAAACCGCCACGGCGACGACACAAATGTACAACGATACAAAAAATGAGATTGACCGCTTATATGAAGAGTGGGCACAGGAATCGGAGGGGTGAGCAAATCATCCCTCCGATATTTTTGTACAATTTTTGAAATAGTTCAAAAATATCGGCAAAAAATTTGAATTTGATAAAGGATTAACAAAGGCGGGCGTCGAAATATAATAAAGCGAGGAAAGGTGACATCGATCATGTTTCTGAGCCGAAAACAAGAGTGTCAAGGAGAGTATCATTTCGGAGGAATGGTAAGGGAAAACTCGTAAACGCTTGACAGCCGGGCGTTCCGGCGAATGCGACCGACCAGACCACGAACTTGTTCAGGCGGCCTGAAAGTGACCTGCATAGCAGATCAGGGACGGAGAAATCCGCCTCTTATCGCCGTCTCAAGGGTGGGAAAGAGAAAAAATACCGCTTTCAGCAAAGAGACTGAAAACGGATTTTCGCGTTGTAAAAAAGAGTAAGCGTGTTATTTTGAATGACAGGCCATGAACCGATAAGGAGGAAACCAAGGAATGAGGAACGGAAAGAGAATTGTGAGCATCACGGCGGCGGCTATGCTGGCCCTGAGCCCGGCGGTGAATTTGGTCCGGGCGGAGGAGAATGAAGCCGCGGATGTGAGCGTAATCCCGGAAACTATGGAAGAGGCTGTGGTTGAAGCGACGGTGCCTGAGGTGACCGAAGCGCCGACCGCGGAGCCGACTGCAGTGCCCACAGAAGCACCGACCGCAGTGCCCACCGCAGAGCCGACTGCGGCTCCCACAGATGTACCGACTGCGGCACCGACTGCAGTGCCTACGGAAGCTCCGACCGCGGCACCTACGGAAGAACTGGCTGTTGTGGTGACCGCGATCCCTGCTGAAGTACCGACCGCTGCGCCCACCGAAGCACCGGCGGAGCCGCAGGGCTTGAAGAGCGGATACGCCGTGGTGAAGAAGGAAACGAAGGCGTACAAGGGACCGAATTCCGGCAAGGTGGAGTTCAGCTTCCTGAAGGGTGCCATGGTCTGGGCCGAGGAAACCGAGCAGGGACGGGCTCGCGTGCTGACGGCGGTGGATGGAAAGAAAACCGAGGTGTACATTGATCCGCGCGCGATCGGCTGGATGAGCGAGGCGGAAAGCAATCGGATGCTGCAGAGCCAGACGCTGGAATTCTATATGGTGAAGGGTGTCGCAGTACCGGATGTGAAGGATTTCTGCAAGACGGAGGAAACCGTAGAAACCGAAAAAACAGGGGCTTCGGCGGGAAACCAGACTCCGGCGGAAGGTAACAATGCTGAAACAGAATCGACACAACAGACCGAAGTCATCGGCGAAACGGTTGTGACGGAGACCGGGAATGCCGGGATGGTTTCCTCTGACGAAGAAACCGAGGAAAAACCGGAGCAGATCGTGCTGCAGGATGTCAATATGGATCTGATTACCGACATTGCGGCGGATTTGCGGACCGGCGCGAACGGGCAGAGCGCGATTCTGACCACCATTCCCGCAAATGTGGTGGTGCACGTGGTCGGGAAGACCGGTGACTGGGCGTATGTGACCTATGGCGGACAGAGCGGATACATCTTCCGGGAAGCGATTCCGGCGCTGTTCGGCGGGAAAACCGAAGCGGCGGAAGAGCCGGAAGCCACGGAGAAGCCCAAGGTCAAAAAGAAAGTGTTTGTGTTTTCCGACCGGAAGAGCGTGATGGAGATCGGCGAGACCGTCCATCTGACCAGCCGGCTGGAGGGATTTGAAAATTGCACCGACATTACTTATCAATGGGAATATAACGACGGGAACGGATTTGTGCCGATGGAGGGCGCGACGGAGGACAGTTACTCCTTCGCGGCGGACATCCAGAGCCTGAGCCGGGCTTGGCGGCTGACCGTCTATTTTAATGAACCGTAAAGGGTTTATTACCCGGGGAGATTTCCTTCCCGGGCATTTGTCGTTTTCGGAAGATCAGGGAAACAGTGCCAGCCGGGCTCATGAAACGGCTGTGGACTAAGAAGAAAAGGAAGAGTGTCATGAAGAAGTTCTCGCTTAAACGGATCCTGTCGGCCATGCTCAGCTTGATGATGATTTTTCAGTCGATGCCCGTGTCGCTCGCGGAGAGCGCGGAGAGCGGGTCGCTGGAAAGTGCGACGTACTACCTTGTCACGTTCTACGACGGGGACGGGAGTACGATTTTGAAACAGCTGGGCGCGCAAAGCGGCGCGACGGTGGACCTGAAGTCCGTGAAGCCGTCCGACGCGGCGGCGAACGAGCGCTTCACCGGATGGAGCACGGACGGGAAGAACGTGCTCAGTTCCCTGACGGTGACGAAGACGGTGAATCTGTATCCCGTTTTCGAGAAAAGCTGGTGGCTGAGATTCAACTCCAATGGTGAGGGCGCAAGCTACACCGCGTCGGTGCAGTACGACGAGAGCGACGTGACCGCGGAACCCGCTGCGCCGGAACGGGAGGGGTATACCTTCACGGGATGGTACCGGGACGCGGAAGCGAAGAACCGTTTCGTCTTTGGCAGGCATCTGACGGAAGACACGACCGTATATGCCGGATGGCAGGCAGCGGACACGGTTTATACCCTGATTCTGTGGGGCGGGAACGCGGACGATGAGGAATACTCCTATCTGGGACGGGAAGAGAGAAACGCGAAGTCCGGCAGCGAGATCCGTGCGGAGCAGATCGATCTTCCGGAATATGAGAACTATGTGTTCGACCACGCGGATGAAGCCATCACAGTGAGCGGTGACGGCAGCAGCACACTGAATGTTTATTATCAGCGGAATACCTATACGCTGACATTTGAGGGCGAGGACAAGACTTACGGAACCATCGAGGCAAAGTGGGGCGCGAACATCCGTGAAGAATTTGACGCGATCGCGGAGAGCGCGGCGGCGGACGGATATAATCTGTGGTTGGATGTGAACGCAAGCAGTGAAGGGAATCCTCACTATATCGGCGTGCTGCTGTACATGGGGACAGCGGATAACACATACCGGGCGAGCCGGGAGCAGGACAGCGGAAGTATTACATACGTCACGGAAAACCTGAGCGGAGAGGGATACAGCGTCGCGGCGACCTATGGCGCGGATCGGGATAACGTGATTTCCGAGGAAGACTTTATTGCCATTACCGGATTTACCTATACCGGGAATGTGGCGGTTGGCACGCGGATCGGCGACGGAGTCGAACTGCGGTACAGCCGGAACAGCTATACCGTGAGCTTTGCGAATACACGCGGGGCGCAGATCCCGGACGTTGTGCTGGCCTATGAGGCGGAGACGAGCGCGGCGGAACCGGAAGGATATGTGGTGGGCGAGACCATCGTGACCGATGTGAGCGGGGCACGGTATGTGTTCGCCGGGTGGTACGACAATGAAGCGCTGGCGGGCGAGAAGTTCAGCTTTGAAGGCAAAATGCCGGCGGCGAATGTGATTCTGTATGCCGCGTGGGAGCCGGAGCGGTACACCGTCAATATTGATCCGAACGGCGGCGTGCTGGGTGAGGGCGAGAGCGAAAGCTTCCGGGTGGACTATCTGGAGAAGGTACAGGAATACAAGTATGTGACCCGGGAAGGGTATACCCTGCTGGGGTGGTATCAGTTGAACGGGGACGGGACATATTCCGCGTATGATTTTGAAGCGGGCGTTGTGGCCGATCTCACGCTGGTGGCGCTGTGGCGGAACAATGAGAGCTTCCTGCTGGTTTACGCGATGGAAGAGGAAGTCAGCGGCGGCACGTTTGCGGACGGTGCCGAGCTTGTGCTGATTGACGAAGTGAATGAAAAACTGACTCCGGAAGGGAAGAAGCTGGTTGGTTGGAGTCTGCCGGACGGTACGGAAGCGGCTTTGGGCGCGGCCATTGTCATGGACGGGACGTTGGCTGTGAAGGGACGGTATATCGTAAAGCCGGTGTATGAGGATCTGCCGGTCGTGACGGAAGATCCGACTGTTGAGCCGACGGCAGAACCGACTGTTGAGCCGACGGCAGAACCGACTGTTGAGCCGACGGAAGATCCGATTGTTGAGCCGACGGCAGAACCGACTGTTGAGCCGACGGCAGAACCGACCGAAGTCCGGACTGAGGAACCGACTGCGGAACCGACGGTGAAGGTGACCGAGACACCGACGGAAGAGCCGACAACGGTGCCGGTGAAGAAAAAATTGCTGACCCGGGATGCAAGTATACTGAAGCAATTGATGAGCGTTTCCGCGAATAGCAGTGATGACACATCCGTGACCGGCGGCGTGAGCGGGTATAAGACGCTGGATGACAATGGCGACGGCACGTATAATCTGCAGCTGGCCATGGCGGCGATGACCGGGTCGGACGAGGAAGTCAAAAAGGCGAACGTGATTTTCGTGTATGACTCGTCGAACAGTATGGTGACTAATTATGTTTCGGGCGGATATACACGAAGAGCTAAGCAGGATGAAGCCATGATAAACATGGTTAAGACTTTGTTCGCAGTGAATGAGGCTGCCGGTGTCGATGATATGGTGGAAGTTTCCATCGTGCAATTCGATACAGAGGCTTATTGGGTAACTGACAGCGGGACATCCCCTTCTGCTTCATCCAGCACCTGGTATTCCGGGAGTGACATAAGTTCGTTTGAAAAAGCGCTGACCAGTATGACGGTGGGATACCTGATTAATTATACGGAATACAATGGAAATGACCCGCAACATACGGGCGCAACGAACTGGGATGATGGTTTGCATAAGGCCAGAAGACTGGCGTTAGCCAAAAAAACAGCTGAACCGGATGAGGATATTTATATTGTATTTCTTTCTGATGGTAAGCCTTCCGTTCACTTTGTGGAAAGTGATGGAATTACCACTCCGACCAATGACAATAACGGAGAATTAACTTTTGCGTCCAGCTATGACAGAAGAAAAGATGGATATTTGGGAATTGAAGCGGATGATTTGCATTTGGTTCGTTCGGATGGCTTTTACTATGTGAGTGAAGATCATTATGATTATAAGAAGGGCGAGACTGTTTCAGAAGGATTCCAGAAGAATTTTGATACTGACAAGTTCAATTATAACAGAGGATATGAATACAGACACTTATATAATGCTCCTTTATTGGATGGAACAGGCTATTATGGAACGAATGACAATGAAAATGGCACAACTTATTATAATTATGATACCCGGAAATATGTGAGTCTTAGTGGACAAAACTACGCAGACCATCTGAATTCGGCGGTAAAAGAAGCAGAAGCTATTAAAGAAAGCGGTTATAATTTCTTTGTGCTTAATGTTTTCGGCACGGAAACCGGAATGCCTGAAAATATGGAAACGATGTCTCAAGCCGGAGGCGGAGGAGCGCATTATGAAGCATCTGATCCTGAAATATTACAAGAAGCTTTGGATGGAATTGCGGCAACTATTACTTCCGCAGTAAGTATAGCGCAATATAAAAATTTGAAGTTTGAAGATGAGCTGACGAAGCTGACAAGCGTCAAGACGGACGCGAGCGGGAGCGTGAGTGCGACATTCTACAGGTACCGGATTCTGGAAAAGGACGATACCGGATATTATTACACGGTCGACGGCGAAAAGAAGTATGTGGAAGTCAACGAAGGTAAGCCGATTCTGGAGCGTGTGGAAAACGGAAAGACCATCTATTACCAGAAGAATACCGGGGAAACTTACTCCGACGGACAGGTGACGCTGGAAGATAAGAACCTGCAGCTGGATTTGAGCGGCGTGTCGGTCGAGGACGGATGGCTGTACACGGCGGACGTGACCATCTGGCCGAGCCAGGCGAGCTATGACGCGGTGGCGGGGTTGAACAACGGGACGATTAAGCTTCCGAATGACCTGAGCTCCATCGCGGATTTGTTGTTGACGCTGAAGAACGGGACAGTGCAGGAAAGCGACATTCCTGCCGATCTGAAAGACTACATTTATAAGGACGCGGACGGCGAGTGGTTCAGCGAGCTGACCGGGGACAGCGTGAACGGATACGGGCTGAACACGAACAAGCCCGGCCCGAAGGTTTCCTATGAAAAGGAAGAGAAGAAGAGTTCTTCGTATCCGGACTATGTGGGTGTGTCCGGAAGCGGAGATAACTGGACGTATGACGGAAAGACCCTGACAAAGGACGGGGAGAATACATACAGCTATACCGACGAAGACGGGACAAAATATACCCTGACGATTGAGAACGGTATTTATACCGTGACGATCACGAGCGACAACGGGACGGAAATCACGAACCCGGATCCCGTGCCGCTGAACAAGGAAAAGATTTCCGCCCGGAAGACGTGGAGCGGCGTCGGCGATGACGACCTGCCGGAGAAGATTGAATTCACCGTGTACGCGGACGGGAAAGAGTACGCGACGCTGACGCTGACAAAGGAAGAGGGATGGAAATCGTCCATCTTCCTGGCGCCGGGTCTGATCAGCTCCAATACCAAGGAAATTCTGGAAGCCGGACATGATTACACCCTGAGTGAGGGAACCATCACGAAGGCGGACGGGACGACCGCGACGGGCGACTATCACTGGGAGTTCGAGAGCGGAAGCTTCCATCCGATGCTGTACGGCACGGAACTGGTGGCGGAAACCACGTCGACGAGCGGCAGCAAGACTGCCACGGACAGCGCCGGCGCGACCAAGTATTATGTGACCTATAATGAAGCCTCCATGTTCCTGGAAGGCGCGAACGTCGTGACCAGCACGCTGGATATTGACAAGGACATCACCGGGACGATTACCGAATCACTGACCGATCTGGACAATGAAAAATTCACATTCGAGGTTGTGCTGACGCAGAAGACCGGGTCCAATTATGACGGTGTGAACTATTATATC
>Ga0065709_1029513_pt1 | contig 18549 bp, 17 predicted proteins | sample Hoacrofraction14_2_FD_59096 | JGI IMG/M metagenome (GOLD analysis project Ga0065709, IMG submission 59096) | Hoatzin crop microbial communities from Cojedes, Venezuela, sample from fiber fraction 14 v1 | ecosystem: Host-associated > Birds > Digestive system > Esophagus > Crop | place: Venezuela...
CCATCGCCCCACCTGACCAACAATTTCAGAATCTCCCAAATTCCACATCAACATGAAAAAAACAGAGAATAGTCACCTAAATTCCAGAAAAAGCCTTATCTTTGCACACAGGTTGAGCAATCCTTTCCCAACCAAATTCAAATCTTAACCGACTTTGCCCCCACAGCCTAACACTAAAACCCACCATCGCAAAATGAAAAGACTTCTCTCCTCCGCCGCATTGCTCATCGCCCTGTCGCTAAGCTCGTGCCAAAGCGGACTGAAGCAGGCATGGCAGTGGGTGGAGGAACTGTACGCAGACGCTGACACAACAGCCACAAGCAAACAAGGACAAAATGACAGCATTATGAGATATTCACCGATTATTGAGCGCAACCTTACGCCGGAGGAGCGCTACGCCATTGCCTATGCCATGTTTCCGCGCGGCAACTGGAGCGGCGAGAAGGGCGAGTCGCGCTTCTTGCCTGAAGACCTCGACGCCACGCCCCGCCGCGGAGCTTACAGCAATATGCGCAACCTGACCTGGCGGGAAATCCTCGCAGAGAATGGATGCGAGCAGGGCGTGCCTTACAAAAACGGCGAAGTGGACTACGACGCCATCGGCTGCGTCTTTGCGAAGGTCGTGTTCGATGGCGACAAGGGCATCGGCGAGTACCTGCGTCCCAAAGGGGGCAGCTACGACCGCCAGTACCTGCACAACGAGGCGTTCGACCGCTTGGCCAAGCAAAAGGGCGTCTCCGACGACGAAATACGAATCTACAAGGGCGACTCCGAACCCGTGGAGCGCCTCATGGAGCGCTGGGGGTGCACGGAGCAAGAGGTGTGGCAGCGCTGCGGAAATCCAGACCGCCGCATCCGCGTCTTCCACGAACGCATCGACGGAAGGACGGTCATCCTCGTGCCACGCGAACTGCACGACCACCTCTCCCACTGCGGCGGAGTGGAAATGTACGACCAAGCATTGGCAAAGGAGCAATAACTTTTAACAACTAAAAACTATGGACATCACGAAAGACGCTTACGGCGTAGAATTCAGTTTCTCAGGCACTTGGATTCAGAAAGCGCCAGCCGACCTGGAGGAATATGTCGTGCCAGAAGGCGTGGAGCGCATTCGCAGAAATGCCTTTGCAGCATGCACAAAACTCCGCAAAATCACATTCCCGACCACGCTCCGTTCCGTGGAATTAAATGAGTTTGAACAAATTACGACGCTGCAGGAAATCGTATTCCCCAAAGCGCAATGCCAAAACGTCAAATATCTCGATGCGCCATCCGCATGGATAATTGCACAAGACGAGGAGACACGCATGGTGCTGCGCGCACCGCACGATGTCGCCTCACATGCTTTTCCTGGCGGAATCACAGCCATTGCGGAAGAAGCCTTCAAGGGCAACGGCGCAGAGAAGTTGGTGATTCCCGACAGCGTTCATTGCATCGGAAACAATGCTTTCGAATTCTGCACCAACCTCAAGGAAATCACTTTGCCACGCCATTTAGAGTATTTGAGCAGTGAGCTATTCTTCAGTTGCACAAACCTGGAGCGAATTATTTTCCAATCGGAAACGCCGCCCGATGGCGAGGAGGATGCGTTTATCATCAATTGGGAAGAAACCTATGAGGAAGACTTTGAGGATGAGGAGGATGAGGACGACGACGAATGGTTCGATGACGATGAAACCATGCGCGGTGAATCCATCCCGTACAGCGGACTCATCATCGTCCCGAAAGGCTGCGCTGAAAATTACAGAATGAACCTGCCCGACCATGAGGCGGAAATTGTGGAAGCAGAGTGAAACTTTAGTCATACGCCGAAATCACCCTGAAGGGATGACCTGCCGCGAAGCGGTTAATTACCCCCCTCTCTCTTTGAAAAGGAACCGAACCGGAGAGGGGGAAACTTCTATCGGCTTTAACTTCTAAGGAGCGAAGCGACTGATAACTTATCTACTTCTCTACTCCCAAATTGTTAATTATTAATTGTTACTTGCTCAATCTTCCACGCTGAATCGCGCGAACTTGAGCAGGAGTTGCTTCTCGCCGCCTTGCTGGAAGCGCACTTTGGCCTTGGCATTGTCGCCCGAACCTTCGAGGGCAAGGATTTCGCCACGCCCAAAGCGCTCGTGAATGATGTGCTGGCCCACGCGCAAACCGCTTGCCTGTGCAGCGCTTGCGCCATGGCCGCTTGACTTCGCAACCACCTGACTGACGGGCTTCATATTGGGCGGAAGGGCAGGTGCAGACGGTTGCTGCGCGCTGCGGCTGCCATTATTGCTGCCACTTCTCCCCCACCCGTTTCCGCGTGCCGAACTGCCTTCGCCATAACCGCTGCGGCCGCCATAACCGCCACGGCCGCCAAATCCCCCGCCGCCATAACCGCCGCCGCCATAGCTCGAAGCCTTGGCGCTGAAGGAGGACTTCCACGGAAGTTCCACATCGGCGCTGGCAGCTGCATTGCGCTTGCCGCCATGGCTGTGTTTGTCGAGCAGTGAAGGGTCTATCTCGCTGAGGAAGCGGCTCGGATTGGGCCTCTCCATATTGCCGTAGCGCCAGCGCATGTTGGCATGCGAAAGGAAGCAATGACGCTTGGCGCGCGTAATGGCCACATAGCACAGGCGCCGCTCTTCCTCAATCGCCTTCTCGCCTTCCGCCATCTGGCTGGGGAAGAGGTCTTCTTCCAGCCCAGGAATAAATACCGTATTGAATTCCAGTCCCTTAGCCGAGTGGACGGTCATGAGCGACACCGCGTCCTGCCCATCGCCCTCGCCCGTCTCCACTGCCGAAAGCAGCGACACTTCGGAGATGTAATCGGTGAGCGTCATGTCGCTGCGCCCCTCCTCCTGCCGCTGCTGGCAGAACTGCTTCAGGCCCGAAACGAGTTCCTCAATGTTTTCCTGCCGCGCCTGCCCCTCTATGCTGGTGTCGGAGAAGATTTCGCGGATGACTCCCGACTGCCTCAGCAGCTCAAACCCCACGTCTGCGGCATTTTCCGTCTGCTGCCGCTGCTGAAAATCCGCCATCATCGCAGTAAACTCGCCCACGCTCGCGGCCGTTTTCTTCGTCAGGCTCACGCCGTAGAGCTGCGGCTGCGCAAGCACGTTCCACAGGCTGGTCTGCTGCTCCGTGGCGGCCGCCAGCAGCTTCTCCACCGTCTTGTTGCCAATGGCACGGGCGGGATAGTTCACGATGCGCCGCAAGGCCTCTTCATCGTGCGGGTTCACCGCCACGCGGAAATAGGCAATCGCGTCCTTGATTTCCTTGCGGTCGTAGAACGAGATGCCGCCATAAATGCGGAACGGAATGCCCTGCTTGCGGAATTCGTCCTCAAACACGCGGCTCTGCGCATTCGTGCGGTAGAGAATGGCGAAGTCGCTGTATTCCAGGCGCTCTTTGCTGCGCAGCCGCTCCAGCTGGTTCGCAATCGTGCGGCTTTCGTCAACATCGCTAATCATCTCCGTGAGCGTGATTTTGTCGCCCTGCTCCGCGTTGGAGTACAGCGTCTTGCGAATTTGCCCGTTATTCTTGGCAATGAGACTGTTAGCCGCGTTCACAATGACCTTCGTGGAGCGGAAATTCTCCTCCAGCTTAAAGAGTTTCATCTCCGGATACCGCTGCTGAAACTTCAGGATATTGTCAATCTGCGCGCCGCGGAAGGAGTAAATGCTCTGCGCATCATCGCCCACGGCACACAGGCGCTGACGCTCCTTGCTCAGCTGCCACACGATTTCGTGCTGCGCAAAGTTCGTGTCCTGATACTCGTCAACGAGCACGTAGGCAAAGCGCTCCACGTATTTCCGCCTCACGTCCTCATGGTTCTTGAAAAGCAGATAAGTGTGCAGCAGAATGTCGTCGAAGTCCATCGCCCCGGCGGTCCTCAGGCGCTGCTCATAGATGGCGTAGATTTTGCCGAGCTGCGGCACCTGCGCCCGCATGTCGCTCTGGTAGTTCTGCCCATTGCGCTGATAGTCCGCCGCCGTCTCCAGCTGCTCTTTCGCTCTGCTGATGCGCCCTTGCAGCATGGCCGGCTTATAGAATTTGTCGTCGAGCTCCAGCCCCTTCACAATGTTCTTCAGCAGATTTCGGCTGTCGCTCTCGTCATAAATCGTCAGGTTGGCAGGATAGCCGATGCGCTCGTGCTCCACGCGCAGAATCCGCAGGAACACGCTGTGGAACGTGCCCATCCAGAGCATCCGCGCCCGCTCCTCGCCAATCAGCCGCCCAATGCGCTCACGCATCTCCGCCGCCGCCTTGTTCGTGAAAGTCAGCGCAAGTATATTCCAAGGCGCAAAGCCCTGGTCAATGAGGTAAGCAATCTTGTGAGTCAGCACGCGCGTCTTCCCGCTGCCCGCGCCGGCAATGACGAGCTGCGCGCCGTCGCAGCAAATCACCGCGTCGCGCTGCGCCTCCGTCAGACCAGAGAGGATGTCGTTGTCATTCATGCCGCGCAAGGAAAATCTCTTTCGGCAATTTCACATACTTCTTCCCCTTCACCCCTCTTATATAATTGTCGTCCACCTGACGCAGCACAATGCCGTCGTCAGTCACGCGCAGCAACAGGTCCTGAGCATCGTTGCCGCGGTCGCAAGCCGCGCGAACCAGCGCCTTCTCCCCGTCCTGCTCCTTCACCTTCAGAATCACCCACATGCCGTTGACCTCGCCGCGCAGATAGCCATAGCACTGCTCCAACTCCAGCCCCGGCACAGCAATCGTGTCCTGCGCCAAGCTCAGATGCAGCTCAATGCCCAGCTCCGCATTGCGGAAAACGCCCTTCAGCGCCTGCTGCCCGTGGCAAGCCAGCGAAAGGAAAAAACAAAGCGACAAGAATAAATACCTCATCCGTTGCAACGATTATATTTTTCAATAGAAAGAAAAGTAAGGCAGCCAGCCTGTAAGCTGGGTTCTGTCCTCCCCGCGGGGGAAGGGCCCGTCATTTATCTACGATGCCTGTCGCCAGGCAACTGAAGCGTTCCACCCATTGGCATCGGGCGGGCAGCCCTGCCGAACAAACCGGGCACGAGCCGCGGCTCATTCATCGCCAAACTACTTGAACTTGCAACTCCCTACTTGCACAGCCACGACGTCACCGCCGCGCTGGTGGGCTCTTACCCCACCTTCTCACCCTTACCCGCAAGAGGCGGGCGGTTTTTTTCTTCTGCAATAGTCAACCGTCACCGGCTGCTTCCACTTTCAGAAGAGGGATGCCCTGCGTTGCCCAGACTTTCCTCTCCCCAGCTCGTGCGAAGGCGAGCGGGCAGCGACGGACCGGCCAACTGCCTTACAAAATGCAAATTTACGCTTTTTATCCTAATTACACAAAATTCCGCAAAAATTTATCCACGCAAAAGCAAAACGATGCCCTTCGTTTCTTAAAACGATGCCCTTCGTCTTTGAAAAGGATGCCCTTCGTTTTGGAAAAGGATGGTCTTCTTTTCCACGTTCATGAAGCAAGACTCAGAAAGGGATAGGCAGCTCACGCGCGCGTACATATTATATATATACCACCGCACAGTCCCCCTCCCTCTTTGGGGAGGGGCCGAGGGAGAGGCTTTACTATCGGCTGACTCCTAGCGAGCGCAGCGAGCGATACTCCTATCTCCCTATACTCCCAATTGTTAATTGTTAATTGTTAATTGTCAATTGCTAAGACACCACCTCAAACGTAATCCCGCTATGGCTGCCTGCAACGTAACCCAAATATTCCTGCCCTTCGTGCACCAAATCGTCTATGTAGAGCGGTTCATGCATGATGAAGACATGGCAGCTGAAGATGTCGCCCACAGAAAGCGTCCCGTTCTGCGCCTCAAGCACTTTCCAGCGGCCGCCGCCCTGGTACTCCACCAGACACACGCGGTTGGGCTGCCAGCGGAGGCGCAAGCGCATGCCGTCGCGGAAATTCTTCTCGGTAATCCCTCCCGCCAAAAACAAGTCGCTAGAGGGTTCTTCTTGCAAGTGCAAGAACGCATCGTAGTTGGCCAGCCCAGCATACTGCGCCAGCACGTCTAAAGAGAACTGGCTCGGTTCGCCAGGTTCGTCAACATATCCCCAAATGCGCTTAAGCGTGGTGGGACTCAGCCGATGACCCGTGCGCCGCTCCAACTCATCGGCCAACCAAAGGAAATTCCGGTGCGACTTCATTTTCCGCCCAGCGGTTTTCTCAACCAGCTGGCAAAGTTTCTCTTCTTTCATGCTGCAAAGGTAATAAAAAAATCATTATCCACAACCCTCCAATGCGTAAATGGATAAAAATGGACAAAATTATGTCAGTGAAATAAACCCTGAAAGCAAATTGGACAAAAATGGACAAAATTATGTCGGTGAAATGGGTTACATTTGCAAAAACTCACGAAGGAAACACAGTTCACCATACAAGGAGGATGCCGAAAATCCTGAAAACAGAGTAGGCTAAAAGCAAATTAAAAAAAGTTATGGCAAATTTAGTAAAGGCTGGTCCTTGGTTTTTTCGGATAAATCCAGATAACCTCAAGGACCTTCAGCGTTCGACGAACGAAAGAGGTGGTTTTTCTCGAGTGTGGTCTTGTCCTATTCCTGGTCGAATCCTTGACCTTTCTTCAGCAGGCGACGATGTCATTATTTACACAACAGAGGGAGACTTCCGCCGTACCAAGATGGGCAATGTAGTTAAACTTTAGAAAAGCACCTATTACCAAAAAGGAGGATGCCGAAAATCCAGAACAGAGTAGGCAAAGACCAAAAAACCAAATATTTATGAAGAACTATTTAAAACTGAGCGAAGACGGAAAGACCGTTGTAGGCGTAACCGACGAGGAAATCACCGAGTGTGTCATTCCCGACGGCGTCACGACCATCGGAGACTGTGCGTTCCAGTCATGTGCATCACTGAAGAAGGTAACCATTCCCAGCAGCGTTACGAAAATCGAGGGCGAGGCATTCTCCTGGTGTGATTCGCTGGAGGAAATCACCATCCCCGAAGGCGTTAAGGAAATTCCAGACTATGCATTCATTGGATGTGGCTCGCTGAAGAAATTAACTGTCCCCGAAGGCGTTACGAGAATTGGCGACCAGGCATTTGAGAAATGCTTCTCGCTGGAAGAGCTGACCTTCCCCGGCAGCATTGAGAAACTTGGGCAAGAGATATTCCACAATTGTGGTTCGCTGAAGAGAATCCGTATCCCCGAGGGCACGCGCGAGAAGTTCGTGAGTCTCCTAGAAGAGGACGAAGAGAATGGAGGATTTGCCAGCCGATTGACGGACGGCGTGACCAAGGCCATGAAGAAGGTGGTGCTGAAGATTATGAACCCCGACTCGATGAAGTCATCGCGCTTCTACGCTATAGAGGACGATGAGGAGGCGCTGGGCCTGGTGGAACAGTTCAACGACGGCGAAGACGTGGGCAAGCAATTGCTTAACTGCCTGAAAGATGCGGCATTTGAAAGCGATAGCGAAAGACGCGAGATGGACTTGCTTCCGCTCGACGAGAAGTTGTATATCAGGGTAGAGGAGTTCGACGACGAGGACGAAGTGCTGTACGAGGATAAGGTTTATGAATACGAAAACCTGCACGAATACATCTGCGAGAACGACGATGAAGACTATGAGGAGCGGCCGTGGGTTCTGAACTGCCCGAAGAACATGAAAGACAGGGACAAGGATTTCCTGCAGCATATCCTCGAGAACGACTGCGAGGGCGAAGAGGACGAGCGCCTGCAATACGTTGGCTGCTTCAGCGCTGCCGAATACGAGGGCTCGATATTGTGGTGGCGCACGTCATGGTATGGCGCTGGCACCATGCGCTATGTAATCGAGCTGCCCGAAGACGAGGATTTCGACATAGACAAGCTTCACCTGGCGTATGCTGGCGATTACTACACGCTCAACCACGTCATCTACGACGGGAAAATCTACTACGGAGAAAGCGAATACGAATGGACCGAAGGCGTAACGCATAGCGCGCTCAAGCCACTCGACAACGAACTCTGCGAGATAACGGTTGGTGATGATTAACCATTCGGTCCTACGGCGCCTGCTCAAGCGACGGTAATCCTGCCGCCAAAGCACAACCAAAAGACGAAGGAGAGCTCATCCACCCATGAGCTCTCCTTCTTTTTATTTGGCGGAAAATCGGCAGCTCCCCAAGCCACCGCTCTGTCCCCCTCTCCCTCTTTGGGGAGGGGTCGAGGGAGAGGCTTTACTATCGGCTGACTCCTAGCGAGCGCAGCGAGCGCTCCTCCTATCTCCTATCTCCCTATACTCCCAATTGTTAATAGTTAATAGTCAATTGTGAATTGTTAATTGTTAATTGTTAATTGTGAGCAGCACCACATTCTCCACGTGCTGCGTATGCGGGAACATATCCACGGGCTGCACTTTCTGCACCTGGTAGCGCTCACCAAGCAACTGCAAGTCGCGGGCCTGCGTGGCGGGGTTGCAGCTCACATAGACGATGCGCTTGGGCTGCGCGCGGAGAATAGTGTCGATGACGTCGGCATGCATGCCTGCGCGGGGCGGGTCGGTGATGATGACGTCGGGCGTGCCATGCTCGGCAAGGAAATCGTCGTTGAGAATGTCCTTCATGTCGCCGGCAAAGAACTCCGTATTGCCAATGCCGTTGAGCGCGCTGTTCACTTTGGCGTCCGCAATGGCCTCAGGAACATACTCAATGCCAATGACTTGCCGCGCCTGGCGCGCCACGAAGTTGGCAATCGTTCCCGTGCCAGTGTAGAGGTCGTAAACCAACTCGTTGCCCGTGAGCTGGGCAAAGTTCCGCACCACTTTATATAGCTCGTGCGCCTGATTCGTGTTGGTCTGGTAGAACGACTTGGCGCCCACCTTGAACTTCAGGTCGCCCATGTGCAGGAAAATGTGGTCCTTGCCCTTGAACGTGATGATTTCCTGGTCGCCAAACGTGTCGTTGCACTTGTGGTTGTCCACGTAGAGCAGCGAGGTGATTTCGGGGAACGTATCGGCCAGATGCTGCATCAGCGCCATGGCCTGCTCGCGCTCAGCTGCGGTGTCTATGCGGAACTGCACGAGCAGCATGAGGCCGTCGCCGTTGCTCAGGCGAAGCATGATGGAGCGCAGCAAACCCTGGTTGGCGCGCAGGTCGTAGAACGTCAGCCCGTGCTCCAGGGCGTAGGCGCGGATGTCGTTGCGAATGCGGTCATTGATGCCGTCCATGAGGTGGCACTCGTCAATGTCGAGAATCTTGTCGAAAGCGCCGGTGATGTGGAATCCCAGCGCATCGCGGTCGTTGATTTCGCCGCCCGCCTGCACCTCTTCGTCGGTCAGCCAGCGCCGGTTCGAAAAGCCGAATTCCAGTTTGTTGCGGTAGGCATAGACCTCGCGGCTGCCCAGAATGGGCGACACTTCGGGCAAATCAATGTGGCCAATGCGCGTCAGGGCGTCAACCACCTGCTGCTGTTTCGCTTTCAACTGCTCTTCGTAGCGCAGGCATTGCCATTTGCAGCCGCCGCAAACGCCAAAATGCTTGCAGCGAGGCGCTTCCCGCAGCGGCGATTGCTCATGAATCTTCACGGCAACGGCCTCCATGTAACTGTGTTTCTTGCGCTTCACCTGCAGGTCGGCCACGTCGCCCGGCACCACAAACGGCACGAAAACCACGCAATCGTTCACCCGCGCCAAGGCCTTTCCCTCGGCCGCAACCGCCTCTATGCGAACATTCTCCAGCAAAGGCAAATTCTTCTTCTTTCGCATTCCTATCTGTCTGTTTTTGTTGTTTCTGAAATCGTTTCCGACAATCGCTACGGCAGTCGTTTCCGCCTCAAATCATCGGCAGTTCATTGGCGGCGCGCTCGTCGGCATCGGCCTTGATGGAACCGAAAAGGAACGCTTGCGGCAGCAACTGCAGCCAGCAAACCAGGCCCACGTAGAGCAGCGCGGAGCAAAGCAAAATCACGGGCACTGCCACCGAAAAGCCCGATGGCAGGTCAACGGCATCGCCCTCGAGTTCGCTCAGCAGCGCATTGGTCTCAACAAAACTGATGACCGCCGCCGGCGTGAGCAGCAAACTGGAAAGGACAACCACCGCCACGCCCACAATCACCAGCAGCGTGAACACGCGCATCCACTTCTCCCAACCGCGCTTGTAGCCAAGCACTGCCGCAGACAAAACGTTTTGCGGCAGCAGCAGGGCATGCGGCAGGCACTGCGCCAGCGGAACAAGCAGCGCCAGCAGCGCCGTGCCCAGCAGGCAACCCACAGTAATAATGTAGAACAGTTCCTCAAAACCTTCGGCAAGCCGCGCGAAAATCCACCACACCGCAAGCACCAACACGCTGACTGCCAGCAACATCAGCACATCGACCACCACCGCGCGCAGCCATTTGCGCACAAACCGCCGCCCGTAGAGTTGCTTCGTCGTCACCTCCTTCACCTTCACGCCCTCCGTGCGCAGTTCCAGCAGTTCATAGACCATGGCCTCAAAGGCCGCGTAGGCCACAACGGTCAGCGCCACAGCACCCAGCAGCAGCGGCATCCACAGCCCTTCCGAAGCAGCAATCCGCACATTCGTAAGCACATAGAGCACAGCGCAAAAGCACAGCGCCAGCGGCACCGCAACAGGCAGCGACAAGCGCATCGTGCGCCAAAAATGGTCGGTGAGGAAGTTCAGGCTTTCCTTCAACTGCTTCAAAATGCCGCGATATTCATAGAACTTGCTCTCCTCCGCGGGCTGCAGCTCCTCGCTCACGGGCATCGTTTCTTCGTTCGTCATAATTCTTTTTCCTTGTTTCGCCGCCATTTCCAGCGGCATTCATGAGGTTACAAAAGCCGGAATTGCCAACTTTTTTGCAAATTTACGAAAAAAAACGCTACCTTTGCACTGCCATTAAGAAGATTTTAGGTTTCTTATGAACACTTTAAGCATTGTGAAATGGGGTTTCATCGGCTGCGGTGAAGCCACAGAAAAGAAAATCGGCACCGCTTTTTCCAGTGTCGCAGGGTCGCAAGTCTGCGCCGTCATGAGCCGAAACAAGGAAAAAGCGCAAGATTACGCCAAGCGCCACAACATAAAGCACGCCTTCACCGACCCGCAACAACTCATTGATTGCAACGACGTTAACGCCATATACATCGCAACGCCACCATCATCCCACGCCACCTACGCGCTCATGGCCATGCGTGCCGGCAAACCCTGCTACATCGAGAAACCCATGGCCGCCTCCTACGAGGACTGCCTGCGCATCAACCGCATCTCGCAGCAAACTGGCGTGCCATGCTTCGTGGCCTACTACCGCCGCTACCTGCCCTATTTCAAGAAGGTGGAGGAAATCCTCGAGCAAGGCATCATCGGCAAGCCCCTCACCGTGCAAATCCGATTTGCCGTGCCGCCGCGCGAACTCGACTACAACAGCCAAAACCTGCCCTGGCGCCTGCAGCCCGACATCGCCGGTGATGGCGGCTACTTCTACGACCTCGCACCCCACCAGTTCGACCTTCTCCAGCAAATGTTCGGCACCATCATCGACGCCCACGGCTTCCGCAGCAACATGGCCGGACTCTACCGCGTGGACGACACCATCAACGCCTGCTTCCGCTTCCACAGCGGCATGACCGGAAGCGCCTCCTGGTGCTTCGTGGCCGATGCCAGCGCCCGCACCGACCGCATCGCCGTGGTGGGACAAAACGGCACACTCATCTTCTCCGTCTTCGACTACAAACCCATCAAAATCTTCACCGAAAGCGGCATGCAAGAATTCACCGCCGAAAACCCCACCCACGTGCAAGAACCCCTCATCCAGCTCGTCGTGGAGCACCTGCAAGGCAAAGCCAACTGCGACTGCGACTCCATCAGCGCCACCCCCGTCAACTGGGTCCTCGACAAAATCCTCGGCAAATTCGACCTCTAACCCCCACCCTTTCCCCGCCCATTTCCACCCCTCTCCTACTCCAACAAAAAAACGACCGCACTCATTTTCTAAAACGAGCGCACTCGTTTTTCAAAACGACTGCGCTCGTTTCAAAAGCAGACCCTTCGTTTCCGAAAACGATGCCTTTCTTTTCCGAAACCGATGCCCTTCGTTTTCAGAAAAGAAAACCTTCAATTTCTTGCTGCGCCCTGCAACTTTTTCGGTTGGGGCACAAAAAAAAGTGCGGCTGCTTGGGGCAGTCGCACGCGCTTTTGTTTCTGGAAAATTTATTGCTGTAAGCGATTGTTTTCGTCGGGGAACACCACGCTGGGCTTAAATGTCTTGGCCTCTTCAAAGTCCATGAGGGCATAGGAAATGATGATGACCACGTCGCCCACCTGCACTTTGCGAGCCGCGGCGCCGTTGAGGCAGATGCATCCGCTGCCGCGCTTGCCTTTGATGATGTAGGTTTCAAAGCGCTCGCCGTTGTTGTTGTTCACAATCTGCACCTTCTCGCCGGAAATCATGTTGGCCGCGTCCATCAGGTCTTCATCAATGGTGATGCTGCCCATGTAGTTCAGGTTTGCCTCCGTGACGTGCGCGCAGTGCAATTTGCTCTTCAAAACTTCAATTTGCATGATATCTAAGTGGTTAAAATACGCTTTTAGAGAGTCTTGTACTTGATGTTATCTATCAGTCGCACAGGAATCTTGCCGCAGAAAACGGTGATGCAGCCCACGATGTAGTCGCTGTCTTTCCACTTCTTGAGCGACTGCAGGGTGTTGCCGTCCACGATTTCGTAGTATTGCACTTTCAGTCCGTCCACAGCGTTCACCGTGTCTTTCACCCACTTTTTGGTCTGCAGCAGCGTGTGCTCCTTGGCGTAGTCGAGGCTGGCGAAGAGAGTCTTCGAGATGTTGAGCGCAATCTTGCGTTCTTTCTTCGTCAGCAGGCTGTTGCGGCTGCTCAGCGCCAGTCCGTCGGCCTCGCGGACGATGGGGCACGGCACAATCTCCAGCGGGTATTTCTGGTCCTCCACCATGCGGCGGATGACGGCGATTTGCTGGAAATCTTTCTCGCCGAAATAGGCGCGCGTGGGTTCCACAATCATGAACAGTTTGCTCACAATCTGGCAAACGCCGTTGAAGTGGCCGGGGCGGAAACCGCCTTCCATCACCTCGTCGGTGGGCGGATAGCTGAACACGCGTGTGTCGGGCTCGGGGTACATTTCTTCCACCGACGGGGCCAGCACATAGCTTGCGCCCATCTCCTCCAGCAACTTGCAGTCTGCCTCGAGCGTGCGCGGGTACTTCGCCAGGTCGTTCTTGTCGTTAAACTGTGTGGGATTGACAAACACGCTCACCACTGTGGCGTCGTTTTCAGCCACGCTGCGCTTCACGAGCGACGCATGGCCAGCGTGCAAAGCGCCCATCGTGGGCACCAAACCGATTGTCTTCCCTGCCGCGCGCAAAGGTGCCAGCGCAGCCTTCAGTTCTTTCACCGTATGAAATACTTCCATGATTTTTAAGTAATTATCGTTTCATTTGGGCTGTTTGTGGCAATAAACTGCCGCAAAATTGTCCTGATTTGACCTGCAAAGTTATAGGTTTTTTCCAACCCGTGCAATAAAACTGCAAAAAAATCCACCGCCATAACACGTTTTTCGCCAAATTTTTCCTACCTTTGCACCCAGTTTAGCGCACAACCCACCAGCACTGTGCACAAACGGCAGCGCACCAAGGGCAATTTTCGCAGTGCGCAAGAGACAAATTTGATTGCACGCCAAAGGCAAAATCCTCCATTTTTTTGCGTGCAAAGTCATAAAAATGATGGTCCGGTAGCTCAGCTGGATAGAGCAACAGCCTTCTAAGCTGTGGGTCCTGGGTTCGAATCCCAGCCGGATCACAAAGGGGTTCCAAAAGCGGAATTCTCTTCTTTTGACTGAAAATCAGTCCGTTGCAGAATAAATTATTAGTTTTCAGAGCTTTGGAAAAGGTCGCCAAAGTTAAACTGTAAGGGACATAAGGGGTCAATGGAGGTCACAAAAAGACAAAATGCTCTACCAAAACGCTCTACCAAGAGCCCATTTTGCTCTACCAAAATTCTCCCTTTCTTCCCTGCTAAAAGAACTAATAGTTTTATGCAAAAAGTACACGTAGTCTTTGACAGGAAGCGGACTTTAGAGAAGTCCGGAGTTGGCGCCGTTGAGATTTTGATTCCGTTGAACCGGAAGCAAAAGCGTTATGTAACGGTCAAAAAATGCTCTACCAAGGAATGGAAAGAGTTCAGCAAGAGCAAGGAGCTGAAAGCTGAGATTGAGAAGTATGAGAAGGTGCTTGCGTCCATGCAGGTTCTCAACGAGGAGATGACGCTTGACAATCTGAATCAGTACCTTGGGGTGAAAAAGAAGGAACCCAAGAAGAAGGCGCTTGCGCCAGACGAGATTGTCTATAGCAAGTTCACCGACTTCATGCGCGACCGCCTTGCCGAGATGAAAATTCGTGAGGGCACCCGCAAGCAGAAGATGGTGACACTGGATGCCTTAATCAATTTTAAGAAGATTAAGACTTTTGGTGACCTTACTCCTGATAACCTGAAGTTGTTCGACAAGTGGCTGCGTGAAGATGGCACGCGGCAAGACGCATGCATTCACAATTACCACAAGAACCTGCGCGTTTTCTGCCGCATGGCACTGGAGGAAGGTTACATAGACGTGAACCCTTACGACAGGGTGAGCTTTCCCCGTGGAAAGAGTCCGGAGCGGCATCCTTTGACCGAGGAGGAACTGATGAGCTTGCGTGATGCAGACCTTGAGGGTCATGTTGCCCGCGCTCGCGACCTCTTTGTTTTTTCCGCCAGCTGCGGCCTCGCTTTCTGCGATGCCATGCTGTTCAACTTCAAGAAGATGACGGTGAAGCATGGCGCGCTCTATTATATAGATGGCGAGCGCCTGAAGACGGGCAGCCGGTTCTACGCGCCGATTATGCCCGATGGCATGGAGGTGCTTAGGCGGTACGACTACCAGCTGCCCCAGATGTCGAATCAGAAAGTGAACGACTATCTGAAGGTGGCTGCAACTGTTGCCGGCATTACCAAGAACGTGACCTTTCACCTTGCCCGCCACACGTTCGCCACGATGATGCTGACGTATAATGTGCCGATGGATAAGGTGGCGCGCATGCTCGGCCACCAAGACATCAAGACTACGCAGATATACGCGAAAGTCTTGCCAAAGACCATTGAGGTACAGGCGGAACGCGTGCTGCAGAATGGTTACTGCAGACGATAGGAAGCAGTGCTACGGCACGCGATAGCCCCCCCCTTTGAGCCGCTGCGACATTCCGTTTTCCGTGAATGTCGCAGTGATTTTTTCGCAGACGTACAAGAGCATAAAGCATAGTCCAAGAAACGTTTGAGACGGTGATAGTCTCTGTTTAGTCAAGTCGAAACATGCCTTATCGTTTACGCCTAAAAAACGGCAAAACAAATTATCCCTTTCCAAGAACACTAAAAAAACGAGTTTTGGAAAGTGGAAGCAATCCTTTTTCTTTGTATCGCAACGATATTTGTTTTTAGTATTACACCTCTCTCTTTAACTTATCTATCAACTGCGTTTTTACGATTTCATAAGCAGTGCTTGGTTCATATGCAAGCTCTGGCCTAATCAGCATGTCCATATCATGAAGGAACTCATCATCTTGCATCTTCATTTCCATATTAGCAATATACTGTTTGTAACTTGGTGGTTGGGAAACGACAAATTCCATATACCGTTTGTAACAAGCCACCACAACATCCGTGTTCACCGTTGCAGTGGTCAAGGCATGATAGAGGTCAAAAAGGTCTCGCCCCTTCTTGCGCTGATAAAGAGCACGCATTTTTGTTCCTAACAGTTCGTCGAAATGATAGGTCCTGACATCACATACTCCCGAGAACCAATCACTCTCCACAATGAAAGGCACTTCCGAGAATCCCATTACATTAAAATGCTCAAAGCAGTTTATCTCCACTTTTATCCTTAATTGAACAATCGGTGGAATTTCAGATTCAACACGGAACAGCATTGTATTATTGAAACGTTTCTGCTTTGTCACCCTATCTGGAAAGAAATTAAGCACTTCTCCAAGCCTATACATAATAGGCTTTATAGGTCCTGGGTTTATTTGCACCAGGTCAATATCCTCACTATATCTCGCTTGAGGCGACAGATAAAGTTTATGCAATGCAGTACCGCCACGAAAGGCGAGGTTCTCAGCCAAAAACCCGTCACTAAAAATTGCAACCAATGCCCTGGAGATCAATAAGTCTTGTTCTACCTGTGCATAATCGTTCCATGGAGCGATGTCATGCCATCTAACGATTGAATTCCGTTCTATCATAGGTCATCTATTTCTATTTGCGTGTTAACTTCAATTTTCCATTTCTTTGACATCTCACTGGCTGGCAACATACTCTTGCCACTTAATTTTACATAGTGCAGCCGTTTGCCCGTTCTAGACAGGAATTGATAGATTTCTTCCGCCTGCTGATGTTGTTCAAGTATCTCCTCAAGGATATATCCGAGTCGTTGGAATGTTGGTATTTTGACGTAATCTATAAATGTGTCATTTAATTTGGTGAAGTCAGCTACTTCGCAAAGCTCCGCCAAAACAGTTGCAGAACGGTTTAATCCGCCTATGCGACTTGCATATTGCACCAGATCCAGCGCAGTCAATTCAGCATTGGAATATTTTACACTGCTGGTCTCGGAGTTTTTGGAGATTAGCAAATCATCGGGAATCTTACTCACATATACCCACCTGAGAATCGGATTCTTGCTTACTGATGTGTTCGCTATTGGACGTGTTGTGACGACAGTATAGGTCTGTGCCCTTTGGTGAGCCGCCCCGAATATTTCAGCTGCATTTAACAAACCGACATAATATGGTTTGTGCAGGTAGCGCATCAGCTGATTGATATAGTATGACGGATATACCACACCTTTCTTTTTATAATGAGGCGGGATGATGACATAAAAGCCTCTATAAACTGCGGCAATATCCTTTGAACGTGTTAGCCTATATAAGGTGTTCTTTATTTGCCCGAAACCCAATAATGGGAAAGCTGATACGACTTCATCTACAGAAAACGCCGTATGCCCTATTAATTCTCGGTCTTTTATCCACTGAGTTACTGTCATGGCCGCCAATTTTGATGCAAAGGTAATAAAAAAATGATTACCTTTGCTGCATTTTTGGCAAAAAAAAATAGATTCTTTATCAAATATTTCTTATTTTGTATGGTTAAGCATGACTCACGCACTGATCTATTTACGCCCACATGCTTGACCATTAGAACATCAAAGCCACTCAGATAGAACATGGCAGGCAGCCTGCTGTAGTATCCGCTACGGCACGCGATAGAATACCCCTTTGAGCCGCTGCGACATTCCGTTTTCCGTGAATGTCGCAGCTATTTTACAGGTAACCTTGCTCAACCATTCTGAGCATGGAAAGCAAGGATGTGGAACGTGAGATTTCAAGGTACAACGCAAGACTTGGGGATTTTGGAGAATTGCCTTATTTAGCACCCAAAATTCTGGGTGGATATGTCAGAACAGAGATTTTCAAGCGCCAGATATACGACAGGGTGCTTCTGTGCCTAAAAATTTACTCACAAAAGAGACCAAGAAACGCGACTCCATTCCAAAACTTCAAAAAAAATCGAGTTTTGGAATGGAGTCACGCTATTTTACGCACATGCCTAACCAAAAAAACATTAAAATAAGTCCTTCCAATTCGAAATGTGTTAAAAAGCCTCTATAAAATAGTACAAAGTTGGCAAAATATTTTATTATCCGCCAGATTTGTACTACTTTTGCAGGCGAATATTAAAGATGAGAACCAATGATAAGACAGAGCGACATAGTGCAGTATGCGAGGACACGCCCAACATTTACACGCAAGCAGATGCTGGATGATTTCGGACGGAGCGGAATTGACTTTTCGCTCAATACCGTCACTGTGGCTCTCCGACGATTGGTACAGGATGGCACACTGATGAAACCGAGCCGTGGCAAATTTCAGTTGACAGAAGTTGGCAGGAAATCCTTTTCTCCTTTCTTCGATGACGCGATGGTCCGACTAAGCGACATGCTGACGGAGGAATTCCCCTTCTTGCGTTTCTGTGTCTGGAGCAGCCGAGACATAGACAGGTTCTCCCACTATGTTCTAAACCTCGACGTCATATGGGTTGATGTGGAAAGGGACGGCATGGAATCGGTATTCAGCACTCTCACCAACTATGACACCGACAGACGAGCGGCTATAAAGCCCACTGAGGCCGACTACGAACGTTATATTGTCAGTACTCCGTCAATAGTAATCAGACCGCTCATCAGCGAATCACCGCTCATCGCCGATATTAGAGGCAGGTTACAAGTCACCATTGAAAAGATACTTGTAGACGTAGTTAAGGATCCTGATTTCTTCGCGCTTCAAGGATTCGATATGCTACGTTTCTACCAGAATGCCCACAGCCTCTGTACGGTGAACCGCCAGAAACTTCTTCGTTATGCACGCCGAAGGAACTGCGCGAATGAAATCACCACGTTACTTAACGATATGAACAATATAGAAGATTATGATACATACAGATAGCAGGTCGCTGGAATGGATAGACCATGTGGCGGCATTATACCCTATACTCAACAAGACACTAATAGAAA
>Ga0065709_1006223_pt1 | contig 18523 bp, 15 predicted proteins | sample Hoacrofraction14_2_FD_59096 | JGI IMG/M metagenome (GOLD analysis project Ga0065709, IMG submission 59096) | Hoatzin crop microbial communities from Cojedes, Venezuela, sample from fiber fraction 14 v1 | ecosystem: Host-associated > Birds > Digestive system > Esophagus > Crop | place: Venezuela...
GCAGATCACGTTGTTGAGAAAGCCGTAAAATCCGCAACGGCAGAAGACCGTATCGTCGAGAACCTGTGCAGACTCGGAGACACTCCTTTTACCGCCAATCAGTGGGACTGCGACGTGCAGTCCGATGACGATGCAATGGTTCCGCTTTCGCTTATTAACAGGATGAGAAGGGAAGCGGCGGACAGGCTGTATGATGAGAGAACGGGTGCAATCAGGAGGGAGAGGAACCCGCTGACAAGAGCGCAGCTTGACGTTATCGAGGCAAATGAAATGCTCGGAGCGGATTCGCTTGATACTTCAAAATATGAAAAGGCATTTTCGGCAGGCAGAATCAAACCGGTGCCGATTGAGAATTTCATGAAGGGACACTCCGGAGAGGAAGTTCCGTATATACTAAATATCTCAAAAGGAAATCTGGATAAGTATATAGAAGAAAATTTTAATAACATTGTAAATGAGGTCAGTGATACGGGCATCCTGATCGGTAACCTCGGTTGGATAAAGCAGTTCCTTGATGCCGGTGTTAAGGTATACGGGGACTACGGACTCAATGTCTATAACAGGCAGGCTGAGAAGCTGTTTGAGGATATCGGAATTGAAGTGTATGCGCCGTCTCATGAAACAGGTATTGCGGATTTGCGGGGAATTCCGCTCATGATAACGGAGCATCCGGTTAGATCCGGAACACTTACAGACAGAAAAGGTGCGGTGCACAGGGTGGTGCGGGCACCGTCGGGTGATAAAACTCTGATAATATAAAATGCATGCAAAATTAAAAGCCCGGCTCGTTTGAGAGCCGGGCTTTTACTATCAGCTTTCAAGTGATGTTCTGAGCCTCAGGAAGAGGTTTTTGACAACCGGTATGCATACGAGAATCAGTGTAAGAGCACCTTCTGTTCCGATGTATGTCAGGTTGTACCAGAGGGACCATGTGAATGCGCTGAAGTTTTCAGGCGCATATTCACCAAAGAATATCCATCCGCTGAGGAATGAACATATATATCTCCCGAGCACGCCTACAATTACACCGAGTGCGAGACCGTGCTTTTTGTTCCTGACAAGTCCCGAGAGACCGAGAACCGCAAATGCGAGAAAGTAATCAAGAATCAGCTGGGCCGGGTGGATTACGTATGCATCAAACATCAGATTTATGAGTCCGAGTACGAGGCCTCCCATAACTCCCCATCTCGTTCCGAGCATCCATCCGAGCAGGATGATAGGCAGCATGCTGAACAGTGTTACTGCGCCGCCCTGAGGCATGTCAAACAGTTTGATATTGCTCAGTATCATCGACAGTGCAACCATCAGTGCCGATGTTGTAAGCGCCCGGGTGTAGTTTTGCTTCTTTTCCGATTTTTCCATAAAAAACCTCCTTAATGCTTTGATTAAGGAGCGCTGCTGAATGCAGGTCATAAGACCTGGTATATAACCTTCCTACGCCGGTATTATCCGGATCAGGTGTAAGGGTCATCCCTTGCGGGATATCTCAGCTGGTGCTCCCCTGGTATTTATTCTGTATTCATTATACTACCGGGATTTACTGCGTCAACAGAAAATCCCGGTACCTTATTGCATATTATTTCATTGCCATGTGCAGGAGCCTGTCTCCGATTTTTGTGTAAGGCATATACCGGAGCGGCATGTCGAACCACGTCGCTTTTTTCATAATGCTGCGGCTGTGGCTGAATGTAAGGAAGCTCTGCTTCCCATGGTATGCGCCGTTTCCCGAGTTGCCGACACCTCCGAAAGGCATGTAGCTCGTCGCGAGGTGCATGATGACATCGTTTATGCAGCCTCCGCCGAATGAGCATGAGCCGAGCACCTTGCGTTCAACCGCCTTGCTTTCGGTGAAAAGATAAAACGCGAGCGGCTTCGGCTGGGTATTTATCCGTTTAATCACGGCATCAAGGTCTGTGTAGGATACAACCGGCAGAATCGGTCCGAAAATCTCTTCTGTGAGAGGCCTCTCATCCTCGTTGACATCGGTAAGAAGTGTCGGCTCGATGAAGAGGGTATTATCATCATAAGTTCCGCCGAATGCAATTCTGCCGTAGCTTAAGAGCCCCTTGACTCTGTCGTAGTGACGCTGACTGACTATGCGCACCATATCATCATAATTCCCGTCCGGAAAGAATTCATGAATTGCGTTTATATACTCACGGATGAATTCGTTCTTGACCGACTTATGGACATAGGCATGGTCCGGAGCGACACATGTCTGCCCGGCGTTCATGACCTTGCCGAAGGCAATACGCTTCGCTGCAACAGCAACGTTTGCGGTTTCATCCACAATAACTGGGCTCTTGCCGCCGAGTTCGGTTGCAACAGGCGTGAGGTATTTGGCGGCTGTCGCACATATTTTTTTAGCTGCCGATGCATTACCCGTAAAGAATATATAATCCCACGGCTGGTCAAAGAGTGCATCAGCGTTATCTCTGCTGCATTCAGCAACTGTGATGTACTCAGGAGCAAAGGTTTCCGCAATCATCTCTGCGAGCAGGTGACTTGTCGCCGCTGTCTGGGCAGACGGCTTTATCGTTGCACAGTTTCCTGCGCTTATTGCTCCCACGAGAGGAGATATGCACAGCTGAACCGGATAGTTCCACGGGCTCGCGATAAGAACTGAGCCGTAAGGTTCAGGCGAGATAAAGCTCGTTGATCTGAACTGGGCGAGAGGGGTAGGGACATACTTGTCCGCCATCCACTTCTTAAGGTGCTTCATGTGATAGTTTATTTCCTCGATGACGATTCCCACCTCGCACATATACACCTCTGTCGGGTGCTTGTGAAGGTCGGACATCATCGCCTGATCGATGCGCACCTCCCATTTTCTCAGAGCATCTTTCAGCCTGCGAAGAGAATCCATGCGGAATTCGTAGGATTTCGTTGCTCCGCTCATGTAGTATGCGTGCTGCACTGAATATATTTCAGAATGATCCATGTTCATGGCCTCCCTGTAAAAACATACTGCTTTGTCTGATAAAATTATACAAGACGATTGTACCACATTATAGATTTGCGGGTACCGGGCGAAGTCAACTTTCAATAGCAATAACCATGTTTTAGTGATAGAATGACTGACGTATGAGTGAGAAGATAAGTGAAGAAAAACTGAAGGAAGCAAAGGAAAAGCTCGCCTGCAAAATCGAGTCGCCAGAGGCTCATGCGGCAAGAAAGGCCGCGGAAGCCGAAAAGGTATCGGCGGGCACTGTTTCCGATGCGCAGAATTCCTCATGCGGAATTTCAGCTCCGCAGGAAGGAGCTGTTTCCGCTGACGGAAAGGTCAGACTCACTCAGATGACAACTGCCGGTGGGTGAGGAGCCAAAATAGGGCCGGGAGTCCTATCGGAAATCCTCTCAAGCCTGCCTAAAAAGGCGGATCCTAATATCCTGATAGGCTTTGAGAGCAGTGACGATGCATGCGTTTACAAGGTAAGCGATGATGTCGCAATAATAAACACAATAGATTTCTTCCCGCCGATTGTGGATGATCCGTATACCTTCGGACAGATTGCGGCGGCAAATTCCCTGAGCGATGTATATGCGATGGGAGGTCAGCCGAAGCTCGCAATGAACCTTCTGACGTTCCCTTCAAGCTTGCCGCTTACTGCGGTCAAGGCAATCCTTGAAGGAGGAAACGACAAGGTAACAGAAGCAGGAGCAACCATAGTCGGAGGTCACAGCATAGAGGATAAGGAGCCTAAGTATGGCCTTTCGGTAACCGGATTTGCACATCCTGACGATATCCTCAGCAACAGTGCAAACGAGGGAAACCTGCTGGTAATCACCAAGAAAATCGGAACGGGAATCCTTACAACGGCCGCCAAGGTTGACCTGCTGACCGATGAGGAAAACCGCGAGATAGAGTGGACGATGTCAAGGCTCAACAAGTACGGCTATGACGCCATGAAGGGCGTAAAGGTCGACGGATGTACGGATATCACCGGCTTTGGTCTCATAGGACATGCTGCCGAGATGGCCAGGGCAGGTGATGTGACACTGGAAATCTGGAGCAGCAGAGTTCCGGTATTCCCTAAAGCTCTTGAGATGGCGGAGATGGGTATCATACCTGCCGGAGCTTACAGAAACAGAACTTACGTTAAGGATGAGGTAATGGAGTTCCTCTCAAAAGACCCGAATAAAGACGCAGCCTTGAGAGCGAGGATCGACTGTCTCTATGATCCTCAGACATCGGGAGGTCTCCTGATAGCAGTCAATGAAAAGGAGCTGCCGAGACTGCAGGAACAGCTCGGCGAACTCGAATGTGAATCGGCTGTCATCGGATGCTTTAAGAAAAAGACAGGTAAGAATTCTATTGAAATACTCGACTGATAACGAAAAACGGTCTGCACTTGCAGGCCGTTTTGATTTCACATTATTTTGTTTTATTCTGTTTCTTCGGACGATTCGGAGGAGTGACCGAACTCCTTTTTTACGAAGCCGGCAAACGCCTCCGCTGCGGGAGAGAGGGACGATGTCTTTAGGTGAATCATGTAAAAATCCCGCGGTTCGGAGAAGTCGCTTATCTCCGATATGGACACCTTGTCACCTATAGTAGCGGCCATCCTTTCGGAAATTATCGCAATGCCGAGACCTTCCTCGACGGCTCTTATAATCGATGCAATATCATCGAACATGCCCGCGATATCAAACACTTCCTTGTCGTATCCGAGCGACAGTGCCGCTGTTTCGAATGTCTTGCGCGTTGCGGAACCTGTCTCTCTCCAGATAAACGGATAGCCGACAATCTCGGAAAGTTCGACCTTGTTCGGCAGACCGTAGGATTTCGGGGAAATAACAACAACCTTATCCGACATCAGCTTGACCGAGGTGATAGAGTGGTTTGCAACTTCATCGCCGACAAATCCGATTTCACCGCGTCTTTCAATGATGTTGTCTATTACCGTCTGAGTATCGGACATTGACACATAATACTGAATGCCCGAATGCTCGGCGCGGAAATCCGCAAGGTATTTCGGCAGGAATGTAACTCCCGGAATGGTGGAGGTCTGAATCTCAAGTATTCCGTTTATATTTGCATCGTTGTTGCTTATTGCATCTATCGCCTGAGCCCTGGCATTAACCATCTCAACAGCGTATTTATAGAATTTGGCACCCTGAGGTGTCATCTCAACAAATCTGTTCTTTCTGTCAAGAAGCTTGACTCCGAGTTCTTTCTCAAGGTTTCTGATATGCGTGCTGATTGTGGGCTGCGTGAAAAATGTTGCATCCGCCGCCTTGCTGAAGCTCTTATAACGCACGACGTTTACGAAAGCTTCAATCTGTTTGAAATCCATAAAAATCCTCCCTAATCCATGCCAAGCAGCTGCACTCTGGAAAGGCCGGGAACCTCTCCGATTTCATTCAGCATCTTGTCGAGTTCATCAGCATCCTCTCCAAGTTCGAGCGTGATAACCACGTTGGCCTTGGAGTCTACAGGAGGATTCTGTGTTATTGTCCATACACTGTAATCGTAATTCGAAATCACACCGAGTACAGATGATAATACTCCGACCCTGTGACTCATCATCATAGAGATGATGGCATGGCGACCCATGGAGACAGTGCTTATATCCCTCACGAGATCTTTGTATTTGTAGAAGGTGCTTCTCGAAATACCGACCATTTTTACGGCTTCGCTGACATCCTTGGCGGCTCCCTCGTCGAGCAGTTCTCTCGCCTTGGCAACCTTTTCGCAGTATGACGGCAGCAGAGCCTTGTCAACTATAAGATATTTTCCCTGCATATTTTACACCTGTTTTTCCGCATGGTCTATGACGTATTTTTTCATATCAGCCACCTCGATAACGTCACGGTGCCTGATTTCGCGTCCGAACAGTTTCGACAGGCCTTCCGGAACGGGAACACCTGTGATTTCATGGCATTTCAGCATGTTCATCTCGTCGCTCAGTTCAAGCTCCTCACCGATTGCCGTCAGCACAGAGCTGCAGAACTTGTACGGTGATGCTGTCGAAAGAATGACATTGACCGCGTGATGCTGAGCAGCCGAGTCGTCGCCGTCCGAACATCCTGAATACGCCCATTCCTTATCCCTGTATTTGCGAAGGCATGCCCATGCAATTGACGTATGAGTATCCATCAGATAATTGTAGTTATGATAGATATCTCCGATTGCCGAGCTGCCCTCCTCATCGTTTGCGCATATGCCGACAAATACAGATTTTATTTTCTCAAGTTCCTCCGGCGTGAGCTGATATTCTCCGTTCTCGGAAAGAGCCTGCATATATTCACGAGTGTGTTCCTCTCCGCATACGTAGTAGAGAAGCCTCTCGAGGTTGCTCGATACCAGTATATCCATCGAAGGGGACGTGGTTTTATGGAAGGTTCTCTTTCTGTTGTAGTGCCCCGTCTCAAGGAACTCGGTCAGCACGTCGTTGCTGTTTGATGCGCATATGAGCCTGTTAACCGGAAGGCCCATTTTGAGTGCGAAGTATCCGGCCATTATGTCTCCGAAGTTTCCCGTAGGCACCGCGAAGTTAACCTTGTCGCCGTCCGTTATTGCTCCGGCTTCAAGCAGCTGCTTGTAAGCAGAGAAATAATAGACGATCTGCGGAACGAGCCTGCCTATATTGATGGAGTTTGCGCTCGACAGAGAAACTCCCCTGACAGGGTGCGGGATTTCGCGGAAGAGAGCTTTGACTCCGGTCTGGGCATCGTCGAAATTTCCTCTGACCGCCACTGCGCATGTGTTGCTTCCGCCGGCGGTAACCATCTGCAGCTTCTGTGTATCGGATACACCCTCATGAGGGTAGAACACGATGATTCCGGTTCCCGGTACATCGGAAAATCCGTGAAGTGCTGCGCTTCCGGTATCTCCCGAAGTAGCTGTTAGTATAAGTATCCTGTCCGTGAAATCGTTGAGCTCTCTTGCCTTTGTCATAAGATTAGGCAGGGCGGAGAGGGCAACGTCCTTGAATGCAGCCGTAGGTCCGTGAAACAGTTCAAGCACGTAGTTACAGCCTACCTCCGTAAGAGGCGTTATCTCAGGACTTGAGAACTTACCGTCATAACTCGCTGAGACGAGTTCTGAAATAGTTTCCTCCCCGTAGTCGGGAAAGAATTTGTTCCATACGGCCTCAGCCATGCCTTTGAAATCTTTGTCTATTACGTCGTGGTAATCAAGTGCGATTTCCGAAAGATCCTCAGGTATATAGAGACCGCCGTCGGGAGCCTGTCCGTCCAGGATTGCTTTTGATGACGATACCTTGTGTGAGGAATCTCTCGTGCTGATGTATTCAATCATAATATTGCTTCCTTATCTGAAAATATTGTGCATAACTTAAACCGCGATATCTGAACAAAACATCAGACCCGCGGTAAAAACACATCTCTAAGCATTGAAAATCAAGCATGTTTATGATACATTATTCCTGTTGTAAAGACAAGTGTTTTTATTTCGCAAACGAATGTATGACAGGAGAACGTAAATTATGAAGATGGCGATTATGGGATTCGGCACCGTCGGAAGCGGTGCTTATGATATATCCCGGAATGTGGAAGGCCTTGAAGTTACAAGGATTCTTGCCCGTCACGGGAGAGAAGGATATGAGTTTCTGAATGATATTATCACAGCTGATATCGATGATATAACAGGCGATTCCGAGATTGAACTCGTGGTGGAGTCGATCGGAGGAATTTCACCGGCAAGAGAGTACGTACTTGCATGTCTCAATGCAGGAAAGCATGTTGTCACGCCTAACAAGAACCTCATCAGTGCTCATTATGATGAGCTGATGCAGGCGGCTGAAAAAAACGATGTGCAGCTCAGGTTTACTCCGACAGCGGGAGGAGGAATACCGTGGCTTTTCAACCTGCAGAGAACAGCAAGGTGCGATGCAATAAATGAGATTCACGGCATCGTCAACGGAACCTGCAATTACATTCTCGATGCAATGAGCAAGAGCGGAGCCGACTTCGGCGTAATGCTCAAAAATGCCCAGGAGCTCGGATATGCGGAAGCGGATCCTTCCGCCGATATCGAGGGCACGGACACACTGCGCAAGACCGTTATATCCGCTTCGCTGGCATTCGGAGGAACGGTTTCAGAGGAGGATGTTCTGTGTTACGGAATAGACACGATAAACTCGGACGATATTGCATACCTTAAGAAACAAGGCTATGCCGTAAGACTTCTGATGAACGCCAAAAGGCTCGGAGACGGAAAAATCAGCGCGTATGTTGAGCCGACAGCAATTCCTCTCGCATCGCTTGAGGCAAATGTCGGTGAGAATAACAATCTCATAACGCTCACGGCTGAGGGAATCGGAACACAGAGCTTTTACGGACAGGGCGCCGGCAAGCTACCGACAGGAGAGTCGGTTATACAGGATGTTATCGATATAAGGGACGGTATTTCCGTAAGCAGCGCAGCAGGCGGAGTAAAACTTGCGGTTGACAATGCATCGGAAATTCACAGATACTATATCAGGCACGACCGGATGTGCGAGCATATTTCGCCTCTGATTGACACATATGAGGAAAAAGACGGAGTATTTTACTGCATATCCAAACCGGTGGCTGCATCCAGGATGCACGAGATGGCACATCACCGCAAGGAAAAGGGACGCGCGATGTTCATTGCCGGAATAAAGGAGTAAGGAGACAGAGATTAAATGCTGAAGGTACTGAAATTCGGCGGATCGAGCCTCGCGAGCAGCGAGCAGTTCGCCAAGGTTAAAAAGATTGTGGATGCGGATCCGGACAGAAGGGTCGTTGTTGTATCCGCTCCCGGCAAGAGAAGTTCCGATGATAACAAGATAACGGACCTCCTGTATCTGTGCCATGCGCACATCAAGTACAATGTTTCGTTTGAGAATATCCTCGGAATGATCAAGGAAAGATATAAGGAAATCCGTGATGAATGCGGGCTTACGGTTGACATTGAGGCCGAAATCGACAAGGCATTCAGTGATGTCGACAAGAGCACGAGCAAAGACTATATGGCATCGAGAGGCGAGTACTTCAATGCCATTCTGATGGCCGAGTATCTCGGATACACATTCATGGACGCGACAGACTGGCTGGTCTTCAGCTATGATGGCAAGGTCGACTACAAGGAGACCGAGGCCAGGCTTCAGGACCTTTACGATGTATACGGGACAATCGTGACACCGGGATTCTACGGGGCATATCCGAACGGCGAGATCAAGACTTTCCCGAGAGGCGGATCGGACATAACCGGCGCGATAGCGGCAGCCGCACTCAACGCGGGAGTGTACGAAAACTGGACCGACGTGTCGGGAATTCTGATGGTCGATCCTAAGATTGTTAAGAATCCAAAGACAATTGCCAGAGTCACATACGACGAACTGAGAGAGCTCAGTTACATGGGAGCTTCCGTACTCCACGAGGATACGGTATTCCCTGTGAGACTCAAGGATATTCCGGTCAACATCAGAAACACCAACAGGCCTGATGACGCAGGCACTCTGATCCGCGAGTCGTTCGAGGACGAGCTCGCGGAGGAGCATGAAAGATTCATCACCGGTATCGCCGGCAAGAAGGATTTCTCGATTATCAACATCTACAAGAACAAGATGGGTGATGACAAGAACAGACTGCTGAGGCAGGTGCTCGAGGTGTTCGACGAGTTTGAGGTTCCTATCGAGCAGATACCGAGCGGCGTCGACAGCTTCTCGGTGGTGTTCCCGACAGCAAGCCTCAAGGGCAAGAAATACGATATGATGGCTGCCTTCAGGGATATCGAGGATATCGACAACTGCGAGCTGACCGACGGAATCAGCCTGATAGCTATCGTAGGACGTCAGATGGCCTACAGGACAGGTATCTCAGGCAGGATATTCAAGGCACTTGGTGATAACAAGGTCAACATCAGAACAATCGAGCAGGGCTCGGATGAGATTAACATTATGATCGGTGTGTACACCGAGGATTTTGAAAGAACAATACATATACTTTATGACAGTTTTGCACTTTAGGAGGGACGAGAGATGAAAAAATACAATGTAGGAGTAATGGGCGCAACGGGAGCCGTTGGTCAGCAGATGATCAAGGTTCTGGGAGAGAGAAATTTCCCTGTCGGTGAGCTGAGATGCCTCGCAAGCGAGAGATCAGAGGGCAAAGTGATTTCAACGCCGTTCGGTGATGTAACGGTTCAGAAGACATGTGAGACTGCATTCGACGGTCTCGATATCGTGCTCGGCGCTTCCGAGAATGATATCGCAGAAGCGATGGCACCTTATATCAAGAAGGCGGGCGCAGTCTTTGTCGACAATTCATCGGCATTCAGACTTTGTGATGATGTTCCTCTGGTTGTTCCTGAGATAAACCCTGAGGATGCTCTCAAGCACAACGGAATCATCAGCAATCCTAACTGCACGACGATTATCACTCTCGTCGCTATAAACGCAATCAACAAGCTTTCCGAAATCAAGGCTATTTATGCTTCTTCTTACCAGGCAACGAGCGGTGCGGGAGCTGCGGGCCCGAGAGAGATGTACGATGAGTCGGCTGCCATCCTCGCATCAAGAGATGCCAATCCGGGAAGCGACGGCGGTGAGAACATGGCTTACGGCGCTGCAATCGAGCCGAAGGTATTCCAGTATCAGATTGCTTACAATGTAATTCCTCAGATCGGCGGATTCGGTGAGAACGGATACTCGTCAGAGGAAATGAAACTCCAGAACGAGGGACGCAAGATTATGCATCTGCCTGAGCTCAATGTTTCATGCACATGTGTTAGAGTCCCTGTTGAGAGATCACACGCCGTATCGGTTGACGTAATTACAGAGAAAAAGCTTGACCTTGCCGATGTCAGCAAGGCAATCTCGGAGGCACCGGGATGCAGACTCTATGATGATCCTGATAATAAGATTTATCCGATGCCTGTCCTGACTTCAAACCAGGATATCGTATACGTAGGCAGAATCAGAAAAGACCTCGTAAATGAGAACGGAATAAACCTCTGGTGCTGCGGAGACCAGGTGAGAAAGGGTGCCGCTACAAACGCTGTTCAGATCGCAGAACTTTTAATTGAAAAGTAGAAAACGGGTGCCGAAATGGGTAATGTGACAAGAGAGGCGGCATGGGAGCTTTCCGACCTAATGAGCGAAGTACTCGAGGCAATGCGGTCGATGCCGGATCCGGACGAGCTCGATGCTTAGAACGGAATAGTCTGTGAGTAAACGGAACAATATGCATAAAAAAGGAACTGCCCGCGCGGCAGTTCCTTTTAAGTATCCGTAAGTTTTAATCGTTGTAAAGTTCTGTAACGATTCTGAGGTATTCATCCTCGTCAAGGATGTATTTTTTCTGATAGAGCTTGTATGAGATGAACATCATGAGAGCCGGTATGAGCGTCATCGCAAGCAGTATACCTGTTGTCTGGGATGACGATATGGATGCGATTACTCCGTCTATCTGATTGAGCTTGTCTGCCTCCGACAGAAGGCCCATGGATGTCTGCTGCTCGAGTGAAGATATCTGATTGGTGTAATCCGTAACTCCGAAAATCAGATATGTGACTGAAGTCAGCAGAACGCAGAGTGCGCTTCCGAGCTTGGTCATGAACGGACGCACCGAAGCGACGATGGCTTCATCTCTTGTGCCGTTTTTATATTCGTTGTACTCAACCGTGTTGAGGATTGAAATCATCATGACTACATAGAAGCAGTTCTGTCCGAGCTGGCTGAGCATGTATCCGATTGTAATAATCCAGAAGCTTGTCATTCCCGTAAGAGCTATTCCCGCGATTATCATCATTGCGTAGCCGATAAATCCGATAATACCGAAGCCTTTCAGGAGCTGCTTGCGTCCCCACTTCTTGGAAAGCCAAGGATATGCAATCAGCAGGAATGCCGAGGCCGAAAGTCCGATTGTTGAGAAGAGGGAATAAAGACCTCCTCTGTATCCGAATCTGAAATAAATAAAGGTCGATCCGATTCCTCCCATGATGAGGTCCGCACCTATCTGCTGGAAGAGGAATATTATTACCATCCACATCAGCTGGTCGTTATTCTTAATCGTTGAAATAATCTTTTTAAAGCTGATAGGAGGAGCAGGTGTGTCCATGTAGGATCTGTCCTCTTTAACTCCGAAAATGGTAAATGCGAAAAACAGCGGGGCTATGATGCAGATTGCGAGTGCGACAACGCCGTAAGCAGTCTGTGTATTTCCGCCGATTGCGCCCGAGCCTGTTGTAAACATAGGGATGAGCAGTCCCGCGAGTCCGCCGCCGATACCTGCCACGAGGTTCGTCATCGAAGTCAGGGTGTCACGCATGTGGCTGTCCGATCCGAGCGATGGAATCATTCCCCAGTAGGAGATATCGTGCATTGTGTATGTAATGCTGTATGCGAAATATATGACGCCGAAGAACCATATAAATGCCCAGCCCTGCAGTTTTACGTTAAACGCAAGGTATACAACCACGCTCGTGGTAAGTATTCCGATTACCATCCACGGTTTGTACTTGCCCCATTTTGTTCTGGTTCTTTCAATTATGTTACCCATGATAGGGTCATTCAGTGCGTCAAAAATTCTCGCGCCTATCATGATTCCCGTTATTGCCATCAGCTGGGCAGCCGTGAGCTGGTGGGTGAACATAACATATACCAGAATAAAGTTGGTGAAGAGGGAGTAAATCATATCTCTTCCCAAAGTTCCGATCGGGAAGAGTATGAGATTCCGTTTCGCCTGTTTCTCCGAAATGCCGTGCCTTTGTTCTTCCATGGTTATATTTCTCCTGTGCTATTATTGATCCTGTTTTTTGTATTCCTGACCCGCAACATACTTGTCGTACATCTCCTGGGTGCAGCCGTTGTTTTTGATCAGCTCTGAATAGAATTTTCCGCTCTGTTTGGTTCTGCGTTTCTGAGTCTCATAGTTGACATGTACAAGACCGAACCTCGCGGATTCGCCCTCGAGCCATTCCCAGTTGTCGAGGAAGCACCAGTGGTAGTAGCGCTTGATCGGAAGATCGCTTCCGAGAATCACGCGGAGGTGATCATAGATGTAGCGGCTTCTCCATTTATCGGTCGTGTCGCATGTGCCGTTCTCTGTTATCCAGATATCTCTCTTGAGAATCTTATAAAGCTTTCTTGCACATACAACGATGCCCTCAGGATAAATTTCCCATCCGAGGTCGTTCACCCGGCAGTCCTGATCCACACCACCTGCCGTATCCGATACAGTCTGTCTCGAGTAATAATTCATACCCCAGAAGTCACAGTACTCACCGCGCTGTATATTCGGGCGCTTTTTGAGAGGGGCCATGAGCTTTCCGAGGGCCATTGCATTGCATATTGCGGTCTGGAATGAATGCTCTCCGAATTTCACCAGTCCGAGATGAATAGGATTTCTGCTGTCAAGCGGCTGGAAAGCAGCCATATGAACAGCTGCGCTTACCTTTGCATCAGGCAGAATCTTGTGAATCATCTTGTAGCACTGTATGTGGGCATCGGCGAGGTTTGAGAGAACCTCAAAATAAAGCTTGATGTCGTTTTTCCCCGGAGGGAAACCAACGCCGAAATATCCGTTATATGCGTAGACATTCGGCTCATTGATTGTGATGAAGTAACGGACGTAATCCTTTACATGTTCCACCACATACTGAGCATATTCCATGAAATACTGAACGTTTTCATATTTTTCAAATGCACCCATTTCCTCAAACCAGGAAGGATTGGAAAAATGGTGAAGGGTGAGGAGCGGTTCAATGCCTTTTTTCTTCATGAATTCGAGCTCGTCGATATAATGCTGCATTCCTTCCTCGCTGAATTCACCCGGTGCAGGTTCGATGCGCGCCCACTCAAAGCCGATGCGGGCATGTTTGATGCCCATCTTAGCCATAAGGGTGTCGTCTTCCTTCCATTTATCCCAGTGCATATTGGCAACATCGGGACCCGAGCCGTCCTTGATGTGTCCCGGCGTTTTGGCCCAGTCATGCCAGTTTGTTCTGATGTCTCCGCCTTCGATTTGTGTGGCGGCACTTGAGACACCTAGCACAAAGCCTTCAGGAAACTTAAATCCGTCCATTTTTTTACCTCCCATATATTGCGCAGGTCAGCGTAGTCCGAAAGCTGCTGCTTGTCGTATTCCCCCATGTTATCGGACGTAAGGAGGAAAGAACCGTACTGAGCGCAAACTTTTGCATGCATCAGTCTTTCCTCAGGGGTCAGCTTGATGTTATCCTCCCTCAGGAAGAAAACATCGGGATCATTCAGGAACGCTCTGCCGTCAAGCTGCCTGCGGTAATAAGAATCGCAGATAGCGTTCCTGGTTGAAACTATTTCATTGTTCACGAGCCTCATCATACGGGTGTTGTTCCAGTCGAGACTCGCGTCGCATCCGACTCTGCAGTAATCCACAAGACCGAAGGCCGGTCCGAGGGGCACGCCGCATCCGAGTATCAGCTTGTCTCCGCACCATTCGCGCAGAAGTTTCATGGCACGCACCATCCTTGAACCTCTTGACTCGCCGTAGTTACTGCCGGCAAGAGTAGGGTGGGGTGCCGCCGAATAGAGGAAGTCAAGTTTTACAAGGTCAAATCCCCATTCATTCAGAATCCTGTCGAATACATTCTTAAGATATTTTTTTACTCCCGGATTATCGATATCGAGGGAGTAGAAGCCTCCCCAGTTGCATCCCGTATACCACGGCCTGCCGTCATGCACAAGCAGCCAGTCCGGATGCTCTTTTATCAGAGCAGAATCTTTTTGTACGCTGAAAGGAGCGAGCCAAAGTCCCGCAAGCAGACCCCTCGAATGAATATCGTCAACGGATGCCTTCATGCCGCGCGGGAATTTATCTGTGTTTGCCTCCCATACGCCGACCGACTGCTGCCATCCGTCATCGATCTGGAAAAGGTCACCTTCTTTAAGGATTTTTGAACATCCATCAAGGTCGGCGGATATCGTTTCATCCGTGATATCTGCATATCTGTTATACCAGCTTGAATATCCTGCAAGAGGCTCAGCCGGGCGGCGTTTAATGCCGGATTTTGTCTCAAGTTCACTGAACCACGCATCAAAGACTTCGTCCTCAGTTCCTTCAAATGCGCAGATATGAAGCGAAAGGTCGCAGTCCGCTCCGAAGCCTGCGTCTTTTTCTATGTGCAGTTCTCCGGTTGCGGCGTCATAGCTGAAAATCGTGTAACCGTTTGACTCATCATACGAAGCAAAGAGTGTGTATGTGTCACCCCTGCGTCTGTAGCAGTATGTGAAACCGTGAAAGCATCCTGCGTTTTCCGGATAATGCGTAAAAAATCCGTCACCGTATCTCTGAGTACCCCAGGGTTTGCCGATCAGCTTCAGGACCGGCCGTGAATTACGAATCGTATCGTCCGGTTTAACTTCGCGGGAGAGTGTCCAGGTCTGATATCCGTTAAAAAAGAGCAGGTCATCCTCCGAGCATGGTAAATCAATAACCATGACCGAAGCAGCCTGCGTTTTGGAAATCTTGTCCGGCTCCAGTTTTTTCATCCTGATCTCCTGTTCTCCTGCCCGGATGGGGCGGAAACCAAATAAATAAATGTGTTGCATATATTATATAATAAGAAACACTTTCTTCATAGCTAATATTTGTGCATATTTACAAAATTACAAGGTGCACATGTGATTGACGAAAAGGGTAAGTATCCTATAAAATACAATCAAGATGGTATGACCGCCGGCGCCATGCACGGCGAGGTACAGGTCATGAGGATTAAGTAAGGAGGAATAAGCAGGATGAAGAAAGATTATGAACCGCTGTTCACCCCTTGGAAGATCGGAAATGTTGAGATTCCTAACAGAATCGTACAGACTTCTATGGGCGGAACATCACTGTTCGGATGGCTGGAACCTTGTCACTTCGACAAAGAAGCAGCGCATCATATTCTCGGACGTGCTCAGGACGGAGTAGGACTGGTACTTCCGGGCATGCAGTGCGTCAGAGACACAATGGGCAGAAGATGGCTGTACCAGAACAAGAAGATGTTTAAGGACCTTGCTGAGTGGATTCCTGAATTCCACAAGACAGGTTCGAAGCTGTTTATTCAGCTCGCCGGAGGCTTCGGCCGTTCAATGGCTATCAACCAGATGATGGTTGACATGCTCAAGAACAAGCCTTTCGGAGCGGTTGCAAAGCCGATTCTTGATGTAGAGTACTGCTGTGCTTCAGCTTCGGAGACACCGAACAGATGGTATCCTGAACTGAAGTCGAGACCTATGACTGTCGAGGAAATTCACGAGATGGTTGAGGCTTTCGCCAAGACAGCAAAGATGTGCAAGGACGCAGGCGTTGACGGTGTTGAGATTCATGCCGTTCACGAAGGATACCTCCTTGACCAGTTCACAATCGCAAACTGGAACTACAGAACAGACCAGTACGGCGGATCATTTGAGAACAGATTCAGATTCCCTGTGGAAATCGTACAGGCAATCAAGAGAGAGTGCGGAGATGACTTCCCTGTAGCCCTGAGATACTCTGTTGTATCCAAGACAAAGGGCTGGCTCCAGGGAGCTCAGCCGGGCGAGGAATTCGAGGAATTCGGCCGTGACATGGCTGAGTCCGAGAAGGCTATCAAGTACCTCGGCGACATGGGATATGACATGTTCGACTGCGACAACGGAACATACGATGCATGGTACTGGGCGCATCCGCCTGTATACATGCCGGATAACTGCAACCTCGAGGATGTTGAGCATATCAAGAAGTTCACTGACAAGCCTGTTGTATGCGCCGGTAAGATGGATATCAAGACAGCTGCCAAGGAAATCAATGCGGGTAAGATTGATGCCCTCGGTATCGCACGTCAGAACCTCGTTGACCCTGACTGGGTAACCAAGCTCAAAGAGGGAAGAGAAGACGAGATCAAGCCTTGCATCAGATGCCACAACGCATGCTTCAGCTTTGCCAAGTCCAAGCACACGGCAAACACCCAGCCTATGGACGATTCGCTCCACCTGGCACGTTGCGCCCTGACACCTCAGACAATGCAGCATAACAAATACAAGATTGTTCCTACAAACAATCCTAAGAAGGTTGCTATCGTCGGTGCGGGATTCGGCGGACTCGAGGCTGCTCTCGTACTCAAGAAGAGAGGACACGAGCCTGTTGTATTTGAGAAGGAAAAGAAGATGTTCGGTCTCTACAACACCGCTGCGGCAATGTCATTCAAGGACGCCGACAAGGAGCTCATGAAGTGGTATGAGAGAGAACTCAAGAAGTATGATATCGACGTAAGACTCGGAACCGAGATCAAGGATATCACCTCGCTTCTCAAGTCATATGATGATGTAATCGTATCAATCGGAACATTCCCTAAGGCAATCAACATTCCTGGATTCGATAAGGCAATTACATTCACCGATCTGCTGACAGGAAGAAAGAAATACGACAAGGTCGTATTCCTCGGCGGCGGACAGTCGTCATGCGAGACTGCATACGACTATGCACTTGCAGGCAAACATCCTGTAGTAGTTGAGTTCCAGGACGACCTGATTACAGCTCCGGGCACATGCCTTGCAAACTCATCGTTCCTGAGAGAGGCTCTGCCTTACAAGAACGTTCCTGTACATCTGCGCAGCACCGTAACTGAAATCGGAGACGGATACTGCATGATCAAGAATGTTGAGACAGGCGAGGAGTGGAAGGAAGAGTGCGATGTAGTTGTAAACGGACTCGGATTCGTTCCTAATGATCAGTTCGCGGGAATCAAGAACAAGCATCTCCACAGAGTAGGAACCTGTGTTAAGTGGGGTAACCTCAGAGACGTTATCTGGGGTGCGTGGGATGTAGCAATGAAGATTTAATAATACTGCGGCACATAACTGACCGATTAAGGCCGCCGGGTCGGATCCCGGCGGCCTTTTGAACACATGGGTAAATTTAAAATGCATAACTTCGAAATCAACAGCATAATCAGGGAGAGAGCTTACAATCACACGGCCATACTGATTTATATCAAAGCATGTATTGATGTGCTCGGTGACGTGAATGTCAGAATCGGAAACTCCCTGAATCAGGGCTTTTTTACATATATTGAAACAGACGGATCTCTTGACGAACGTACTGTGCGCAGAATATCCGAAAGAATGCAGAAGCTGATAGATGCGGATATTCCTATTAACACGGAAACAAGACCTGTAAGGGACGCCATGAGAATCTGGAGGAACGCGAGACTTTACGAAAAGGCAAGGCTTCTCGAATTCTGTGACCCTTCGGAAACTATCGACCTCTGCGAACTAGACGGATACAGAAACTGCTTCTACGGAGAAGTACTGCCTTCGACGGGATATGTGTTTAAGTTCGAACTGCGCAAATACCGCCGTGGCATGCTGCTCAGGCTGCCGAATTCACTCTCGCCTCATGAGGTGCCTCCGTACAGGGACGATGACAAGCTGTATGACGAATATGCGGACAGCAAGCGAATGAGGAAGGCGACTCATCTTGATTATCTTGCGGATTTAAACGAGAGAATCAGGGTGGGGGACGCCGATGAGATAATCCGGGCAAGCGAGCAGCACCACACAAGGGAACTCAATGAGATCGCCGATCTGAT
>Ga0065709_1029514_pt1 | contig 18510 bp, 17 predicted proteins | sample Hoacrofraction14_2_FD_59096 | JGI IMG/M metagenome (GOLD analysis project Ga0065709, IMG submission 59096) | Hoatzin crop microbial communities from Cojedes, Venezuela, sample from fiber fraction 14 v1 | ecosystem: Host-associated > Birds > Digestive system > Esophagus > Crop | place: Venezuela...
CTGACGAGCCGCGAACGCATGGCCGACCTCGACACCGCGCTGCTCCGCCTGCCCACGCGATACAGGGCGCTGCTGCAGATGCGCACCAACGACCAACTTTCATACGCAGAAATAGCGCGACTCGCAGGCTCCACCGAGGGCAGCGTGAGGGGCATGGTGTCAAGGGCGCGCCGCTTTTTGATGGAACAACTGAGCAACTTAGAACGATAGACCATGATGGATAGAGAGCGATTGACGAGTCTAGCCGAACGATACATGAGGGCGGAGACTACTGAGGAGGAGGAGCGCGAGCTGGAGCGCACGGTGCTGACGGCCAACGACTTGCCGGAGGAGCTAGAGCCGCTCCGGGAGATGCTGACCGCGCTGGACGGCCGCGACTCGCTCTTCACGGAGGAGGAGATGGACGAGATGGCGACGACGGAGCCGACGAAGGCGGAGAAACGCTCTGTTTCGTGGCTGAGGATTGCGGCTGCCGTGGCCCTCGTGGCCTGCATGTCGGGGTTGGCCTGGGCGTTTTTTGCGCCGCAAAATCAGAAGGCCGACGACGTTCGGCAGGCGCAACCTGCGACGCTGGCACCCGACGAGGCGTGTGACGAGGTGCGCTTCGACGACGTGGAACTAGACAGCATACTGCGCGTCGTGGCGGCCCACTACGGTCGCAGCGTGCGCTTCGAGCAGGAGGGTGCGCGCCGGCAGCGACTGATGCTGACTTGGCGCAGGGACGAGCCTATCGAGGAGTTCGTGGCCGGAGTGAACATGTTCGACGCGGTAAGGCTGACCCTCGTGGGCGACACGATTGTGGCAACGCAGACGGAGGAGGGCGACGAATGAGACGTGCGCTTTCTCTCTTGCTTTTTCTCTCTGCCTTCGTCGCGGCACAGGCGCAGACCTCGTTTCGCGACACGCCGCTTCTGACGGCACTCTCGGCACTCAATCGCGGCGCGGAAGGCTACTCGGTGGAGGTGCAGACCGACGGGCTGGAGTCGCTGCGAACCACTGCCGACGTGGCTGGCATGCCGCTGCCCGATGCCGTTCGCCGCGTCTGCCGCGGACTGCCGGTGAGGGTGAAGCGTCGTGGGCGCAAGATTTATGTGATGTCGTCGAAGAAGCCGCCCGTAAAACTAGCCGTCAACGGCTACATACGCGATGCCTTCACCCACGAGGCGATAGACAGCGCGACGGTCACGTTTATGGACTTGGACAGCACGGTTGTAAGGCGTTTCGCGGTGGCCCGCCCCTATTGGCAATATCAGTTTCAGGACACGCTCCCTCGCGCGGGCGCATATATAATTAAGGTGGAACGAAGGGGATATAACGACGGTTGGAAGCGGAAAACCTTTCGCTACGTGCCTCACCGACTGACCGAAGGCACGTTCGACACGATTTATCTCGCCAAGGAGCGGCGCGTGGACTTGCCGGAGCTGCTGGTGCAATCTACGAAAATCAAGATGGTGGTGCGTGGTGACACGCTCGTATATAATGCCGACGCATTCAATCTTCGCGAGGGTTCGATGCTCGACGAGCTGATTGCCATGCTGCCGGGTGCGACGCTCGACCGCAACGGCGTGATAACCGTCAACGGCCGTCGCATCAGCAGTCTGCTCGTGGGTGGCAGCGATTTTTTCCGTGGCGACCCGACCGTTGCGCTGCGCAACCTGCCGGCCTATATGGTTGACAAAGTGAAGGTGTACGAGCAGATGAGCTTTTCCGACGACGCGCTCGGCTATTCGCGCGAGGAGAAGCGCGGTCAGATGCCCCTCGTGATGGACGTGCTGCTGAAGCGGCAATACGAGATAGGGTGGCTCGGAAACGCCTCGGTGGGCGGCGGCACCGACAGCCACTACGCCGCGCGTGCCTTTGCGATGCGCTACACAAAGCAGTCGCGAGTGGCTCTCTACGGCAACGCCAACGACATGGCCGGCGATGCCTACTACGACGCAACCAACGGCAACTGGCACTCCGGCCGTAGGTTGACCCCGGTGAAAGCCGAGCAGGTGGGGCTGGATGTCTCCGTGAGAGATCGCGACGGGCGGTGGCAGATAGCCGGCAACTCGAAACTGAAAAACCGCCGAACAGCCGATGAGAGCAGCAGTTCGACGGTGAATTTCCTTGGCGAGACAAACGTATTTTCTCGCGAACGCAACCGCTCGACGGCGCGACAGACGGAGACAAACAGTTATGTGAACATAGAAGCCGCGCCGTGGAAGGGAATGGCGTTGAAGGCGTATGGGAGCGTGGATTATCGTTATCACAAGAACGACGGCACCTCGACTTCGGCCGACTTCGACCGTCTGCCCGACGAGCATTATCGTGGCGAGGCTCTCGACAGCCTGCTCACGCCGCACAGTAGCGACCATCTGATTGAGGCCCTGCGACGCGAACGGCTAGGCCGGGGCCACAGACTGCAAACCAACCTCTACTTGCAGGCAAGGCAGCGCGTCGGGATGGACTTGATAGATGTGTCCGTTGGAGGCAGTTTCGACAACGACCGCAACCAGTCGCTCAGCCGCTACAGCCTAGCCTCGCAGTCGGCCACATATAGCGACTACGACGCTAAACAGTGGAACATCAACGGCGCGGCAAACTATTTCCTTGGTTTCTCCGACATCTGGGGCTGGGACCGCATGAGTTTCCAGTTCCGCTATTCCGCCAGCCACACCTACACGCCACGGCACTCTCCGTTCTATCTGCTCGACGGCACGCCGCAGGAGCAGTGGCCTATCGAGACGCTGGCATCAGCAAGGGATTCGCTCGCCCGATTGGCCGACGTCAGCAACAGTTATCACTCCGCGACGTGGCATACGGAGCAGCGTCCGTTCTTCTCGTTTACCCTGCTGGGATGGACGGGGCGCAAGGGGCAGACCTCGCTGTTTCTCGACTTTCCCGTTCGTTTCGTCAGCGACAAGGCCGACTATCAGCGTGCCGCCATCGACACGACGGTGAGGGCTAGCCACGCCTTCTTCGAGCCGGAGGTGAGGTACTATTATCAGGTGAACAATGCGCGTGGGAAGTCCGATTTTCAGTTGACGGCCGGCACGACGGGTCAGACGGCCGACATCGTGCAGCTGATAGGCTATCGCGACACCTCCACGCCGCTCGTGGTGCGGATGGGCAATCCGAATCTCCGGACAGGGCGCAACTGGCAGGCTCAGGTCGGCTACAATCAGTTCCGGCAGCGGTCGGGGCAGTCGTGGAATGCCTCGCTCGGCTATCGGCTTTACACCCGAATGTTCTGTCAGCGCGTTAGTTACGACGCATCGACCGGCACGCGCTCCTATCGTCCCGACAACATCGACGGCAACTGGAGTCTCAGTGCCGCAGGCGGTTTCAACACGCCGCTCGGCCATCGTCTGCGTCTCGGTCTCTCGGCCGCTGCCGCTTACAGAAACAGTGCCGACTACGTCAGCATCGACGGTTTCGACTCTCGCCGCAGCAGTGTGCGTCGCACCACGTTCGCCCCCAAGGCCACGCTCGGCTATCAGCACGGCAGCGTCAATGTGCTGCTGCTTGCCTCGGCCGGCTACAGCCACTCGGAGGCCAACCTCTACGAGACCATGAACCTCTGGGAGACGCAGTGCGGTCTCACCGCCAACATCCCCCTTCCGCTCGCCCTGCGCCTCAGCAGCGACCTGCGTCTGCTAGGGCATCACGGCTATCAAGACCCCGCGTTCAACTGCCACGAGCTGCTTTGGAACGCCAGTCTCTCGCGCACCCTCCTCCGCAACCGGCTCGTCGTCACGCTCGATGCCTTCGACATTCTCGGTCAGCTCCGCTCCGTCTCCTACACGGTCAACGCGCAGTTGCAGCGTGAGACGTGGCAGCGCACGCTCCGCCGCTATGTGATGCTCCACCTAGCCTACCGCTTCGATGCCAAGCCGAAGAAAAGGAGATAAGAAAAAATCAAAGCGTTACGCTTTCCACAAAATGCAGAAGGCGTAACGCTTTTTCTGTATGAAACAGCACCTGATTGTAAAGTCGGTGTACCTTTAGCCGCCCCAACGTTTCAGCCGCAGTCAGCACACCCGTCTCGAAAAGCGTAATCGTCTGGAAGCTGCCTGGTGATGCTTTATGTAGTCGATGATGTCGTCGGCCATATATTCCTGCCCCTGCGTGTGCAGCACGTCGTATCCGTCGTCGAGATAACTATACACGCGATGCTTGCGGAAAAGTTCCTCTGTCTCTTTCCCCGTCAGTGCCAACCGCCTCTTCACGGCCTCTAGGCAGCACACTTGAAATAGCAATCTTTCGTCCATCTGCTTTGCGTATTTTTAGTTGTCGGGATAGGTGAATTTGCCCGTCTCCACCTCCTCGATGAGCAGGTCTGCTAGCAGCGAAGAACTGTACCACCACATCTTCGTCTGCTCGCTGCACACGCTTTCGTATAGTTTCGAGCCGTACAGCTTGCCGATGGCGGTCTCTCTGTCGTAGCCCCTCTCCATGACGTATTTCAAAATGCCAGCAATTTTCAGCGGCAGCAGGGCGTTGAATGTCTGTTCTTCCATACCAAGGGCAAAGATAAGGCAAAAATGCGAAACAACAAAATTTCTGACTTTCAAAGTGAGAAAAAAACTCTTTTTTTTGCACAACCCCACCACGTTTGTGCAGGCGAAAGTGTTTTTTTTGGCGAAAAATTTGCGAGTGTGAAAGAAAAGTTGTTACTTTGCAGCCGATTTTTGAAGGCAAAAAGATTATTAACACTTTAAAAGAAAGAATTATGTCAGAAATTGAAGCTAAAGTAAAGCAGATTATCGTGGACAAACTGGGAGTTGACGAAGCAGAGGTGAAACCAGAAGCCAGCTTCACAAACGACCTCGGAGCAGACAGCCTCGACACAGTGGAACTCATCATGGAGTTCGAGAAAGAGTTCGGAATATCCATTCCCGACGACAAGGCAGAGAAGATTAGCACTGTGGCCGACGCCATCTCTTACATCGAAGAGAACGCGAAATAAATTTTTATGATTGGCAATTGATGACCGGAGGTCGTCGATTGCCAATTTTTATAACCAAACAGACAGAATGGAATTAAAAAGAGTGGTCGTGACGGGCATGGGAGCCGTTACGCCGGTGGGTAACACTGCCCAGGAGACTTGGCAGAACCTGCTCGACGGAAAAAGCGGTGCCGCACCCATCACGCAATTCGATACAACGCTGTTCAAGACGCACTTCGGATGCGAGGTGAAAGGGCTCGACATCAACCAATACCTCGACCGCAAGGAGAGCCGAAAGATAGACCGATACACGCAGCTGGCGATGATTTCCGCCATACAGGCCGTAGAGGACTCGGGCATCGACTTGGACAAGGAAGACAAAGACAGGATAGGAGTGATCTACGGCGTCGGAATTGGCGGCATACGCACTTTCGAGGACGAGGTTACTTACTACGGGCAGCACATCGAGGACGGCCCGAAGTTCAGCCCATTCTTCATACCGAAGATGATTGCCGACATCGCTGCCGGACACATCGCCATACGCTACGGATTCCATGGGCCTAACTACACCACAACGTCGGCCTGCGCTTCGTCGAGCAACGCGCTGGCTAACGCTTTCAACAACCTGAGACTCGGCAAGGCGAACATCATACTGGCCGGAGGAGCGGAAGCCGCCATCTGCGCATGCGGAGTGGGCGGATTCAACGCCATGAAAGCCCTCTCGACGCGCAACGACGACCCTGAGCACGCCTCGCGTCCCTTCAGCGCAAGTCGCGACGGCTTCGTGATGGCCGAGGGCGCCGGCTGCCTCATCCTCGAGGAACTGGAGCATGCCAAGGCACGCGGCGCGAAGATTTACGCCGAAATGGTGGGCGAGGGAGAAAGTGCCGACGCTTACCACATCACGGCATCGCACCCCGAAGGACTGGGCGCAAAGCTCGTGATGCTGGCCGCACTGCAAGACGCAGGACTGACCCCGCAAGACATCGACTACATCAACGTACACGGCACCAGCACACACGTTGGCGACATCTCCGAGGCAAAGGCTATCAAGGAGGTGTTCGGAGACGACGCTTACCGCGTGAACATCAGTTCCACAAAGTCGATGACAGGCCACCTGCTCGGCGCGGCCGGTGCAGTGGAAGCCATGGTGTGCGTGCTGTCGGTGAAAAACGACATCGTGCCGCCCACCATCAACCACGAGGAGGGCGACGACGACCCCGAACTGGACTATCGCATGAACTTCACATTCAACAAGGCGCAAAAGCGCGAGGTGCGTGCCGCTATCAGCAACACCTTCGGCTTCGGCGGACACAACGCCTGCGTGGTTTTCAAGAAGTATCATGAGTAATCTGATAGATAAGATGAAGCTCCCTTTCCGAAAGGAAAAGGAGCTTTATTTGTCGCTATACCGCATCATGGGCTTTTATCCCCACGACATCAACCTCTACCGTCAGGCTCTCATGCACAGCAGCGCGGCTAAGAGGGGCGACAACGGCCGACCGCTCAACAACGAGCGACTGGAGTTCCTCGGCGACGCAGTGCTCGACGCCATTGCCGGCGACATCGTATATCGCCACTTCGAGGGGAAGCGCGAGGGCTTTCTGACCACGACGCGCTCCAAACTGGTGCAGCGCGACACGCTGAACCGACTGGCCGACGAGATGGGCATCAAGCAACTGGTGCTTTCGTCGGGACAAAACGCGTCGCACAACAGCTACATGGGTGGCAACGCCTTTGAAGCGCTCGTCGGTGCCATCTATCTGGATCGCGGCTACAACTACTGCATGCGCTTTATGGAAAAACGCATCCTGGCCGAGCTAATCGACATTGACAAACTGGCCAAAAAGGAGGTGAACTTCAAGAGCAAACTGATAGAATGGGGGCAGCGAAACAAGGTGAAAGTCATCTTCCACCAGACCAAGCAAGACCGCGACAAAGACAACAACCCCGTCTTCGGATTTCAGGTGAAAATAGAGGGCGTGCCAGGCGAGCGAGGCGAGGGCTACACCAAGAAGGAGAGCCAGCAGATGGCGGCCAAGCAGACGCTGAAGCGACTCCGCAGAGAGCCGCAGTTCATCGAGGCCATCTTTGCCGCAAAGAGCGACCGCACCAAGATGGAGGAAGAGCCGATAGAGGCGGTGCCAGACACCGAAGAGCGCAAGCAGGACTTCATAAAAGCGGCCGAAAAACGGGAGGAGAAGCCCAAAAAACAGAAACAGAAAAAGCAGGCTGCCGAAGGAAACAAGCCTGCCGACGACGACATCTTCGCCGGAAAAGAGTTCGACCTAAGCGGGATAACCACCAAACCGCAGGAAAAGTCGCGCGAAGACATCATCGCCGAAGCAGAGGCTGCGGCATTCGCTGCAGAATAGCAAAACCAGAGAGAGCAGCGTCCGTCAATCGACCAGGTTGGCGGACGCTGCTCTGTTTTGTGCGGTCGAAAAAACGATGTTTTCGGAGGTTTTTCAACTCTTTGAAATATAGCGCGTTGCAAACCGCCGCGAAAACCCGAACTTTTCACCACGGTCGGAGCCGACTCTCACCATTGTTCTTCTTGACTCCGACCGTGGTGAAAGTTTACTCCGACCGTGGTGAGAATTTTAACATTTATTTGATGCCGTTTTTGGCCTCGTCTGGAGTTGCGAAAAATAGGCCTTGGAGCGGTCGAAAATGTGGCCGAACTGGGGGACGGAAAAAGGGGTTGCCTCCGCGGTCGGAAGCAACCCCTTGGTCGTTGTAACGCGTTTTCAGAACGTGAATTTGTAGCCCAATGTGAGCATGAAGACGCTGTTGTAGCCGTCTTTCGCATGTACCGAATCGCTCTTTCCCACGCGCGTGATACCTAAATTATAGCGCGCGTCGGCCACGAAATGGCGGTATTCGTAGGAGAGTCCCACGGGTATGTCGAACACGAAGTCCCTGAAATAGTCGGTGACGTTGGACACTCTGTACCCCTGCCACTTGTATTCGCTGACGACATTCACGCCGAACTGGATGCCCGTCTTTACCGCCAACCCTTTGACTATATAGTAGTTAGCCGTCAGCGGAAAGTTGACGTAGTGCAAGTTCATGTCAACGTCAATCTCCCGGCCGCCCTGTTTGGAGTAGTATGCTCCGAGTGCGACGGAGAGTCGCTTGGCCACAGGCATTTCGGTCTCTAAGCCAGCCGCCACCCCGACTTTGTAGGTTTTGCCCGTGCAAGTGACGTTGGTGAGCGTCGCGCCCACCATCGGTTTGAGGCTAAATTGGGCGTTTCCTGCTGCCGGCATTGCAGCCAAGGCCATCGCGAGAAACGCCTTGTTCATCGTGTCTGTTTAGAGAACGAACTTATAGCCAACAGTGAGCATGAACACGCTGTTCTTGCCTTCCTCTTTCAGGCCCAGTTCGTTGATTTCGAACGTGTTAGTGATGCCGATGTTATAGCGGGCATCGATTACGAAGTCGTTGAACTCGTAGGAGATACCAACGGGAATGTCGAACACTGTACTCTTAACGGCATCGGAGAAAGCCTCCAATTCTTTTCCGTCATACTCATATTTTCCCTTTGTCTTGATGCCCAGCTGTACACCGGCTTTCAGGGCAAGTCCTGGAGCAATGTAGTAGTTGGCCAGCACGGGGATATTGATGTATTCCGTGTTTAGTTTGGTGTCAGCCTTCTTGCATCCCTGCATAGAGTAGATGGCACCACCGGTGAGCGAGAAACTCGGTGCTACGAAATATTCGAGTTCTGCACCGGCAGCGAGTCCGAACTTATAGTCCTTGTCAAGTTTTGTAACATTGGCAAGCGTTGCGCCTACCATTGGCTTGAGGTAAAGCTGTGCGCTTGCAGCAGCCGACATTGCCACCATGGCAATCAAAACTAATACTTTTTTCATAATCTTTTTAATGTTTGATAAAATTCCATTTGCAAAGATAGGCAATTTTCCTTATGCAGGCTGTATAGGCACTGCTCATTTAACCATTTTTAAGTGTTTCTTCGCCATTGTTCGGCCAATTCTGTGTACCTTTGCACCGAAAAAAGGGCGCGCGCGTGTAGTTTTTTGGCCATTCGCTGCGTCTAACGGTATATAGAGAAATGATAAACCAATAAAACAATTACACAAAAAAGTATGAAATTGAAAGCTATTTTGGCGGCGATGCTGCTGGCCGTGTGCGGTCTGGCGTCGGCGCAAATGCAGATGCCTCCCATTCCGGTTGACCCCGACGTGAGGATTGGCAAGTTGGACAACGGACTGGTCTATTACATCCGCCACAACGAATGGCCGGAGCACAGGGCAGACTTCTATATCGCCCAGCGCGTGGGCTCGCTGCAAGAGGAGGAGAGCCAGCGCGGACTGGCGCACTTCCTGGAGCATATGTGCTTCAACGGCACTAAGCACTTCCCGGGCGACAAGGTGAAGACGTGGCTCGAGACCATCGGAGTGAAGTTTGGTCAGGAGCTGAACGCTTACACTTCGATAGACGAGACGGTGTATAACATCAACAACGTGCCTACGGCTCGGCAGTCGGCTCTCGACTCGTGCTTGATTATCCTGGCCGACTGGTCGGGCGACTTGCTGCTCGAGGACGAGGAGATAGACAAGGAGCGCGGCGTGATTCACGAGGAGTGGCGTTTGCGTTCGAGTGCCATGCAGCGCATACTGGAGCGCAATCTGGAGGCTCTCTATCCCGGGTCGAAATATGGCAAGCGTATGCCTATCGGACTGATGAGCGTGATTGACAACTTCAAATATAAAGAGCTGCGCGACTACTACGCCAAATGGTACAACCCTAACAATCAGGCCGTTGTGGTGGTGGGCGACGTTGACGTTGACTATATCGAATCGAAAATCAAGGAGCTCTTCTCGCCGTTCACGGTGCCTGCCGGAGCCGGCGTTGTCGAGCCGGTGAGCGTCCCCGACAATGCCGAGCCTATCGTGATTATCGACAAGGACAAGGAGCAGCGCGTGAACCTGGTGGAGGTGATGTTCAAGCACGAGCCGTTCCCCGACTCGCTGAAGTCGTCGATGCTCTATCTGATGAGCAACTACCTCACGTCGATGGCCACCACGATGCTCGACGCGCGTCTGAACGAGGCCACGCTGAAGGCCGACTGCCCGTTTGTGGGCGCAGGTTCGGGCGACGGTCGATATATCTTTGCCCGCACGAAGGACTGCTTCGAACTGACGGCCATGCCGAAGGACGGGCAGACGGAGGCCGCGCTGAAAGCCGTGATGGTGGAGGCGCGCCGTGCCGCCGAATTTGGCTTCACCGCCACGGAATACAAGCGTGCGCAGGCCGACTTCCTCAGCCAACTGGAGAAGCAATACAGCAACAAGGACAAGCGCAAGAACACGCAGTTTGCGGAGCAATACTATCGCAACTTCCTCAGCAACGAGCCTATCCCGAGCATCGACACCTATTATCAGACAATGAAGATGGTGGTGCCGCAGATACCCGTGGAGGCAGTGAATATGCAGATGGCCGAGTGGATGCCTAAGAGCGACTCCAACACTGTAGTACTCAGCATCAACACGGAGAAAGAGGGTGCCATCATCCCGACAAAAGAGGGGCTGCTGAAAGCCATTGCCGACGCAAAGGCCGAGCAGATTACGGCATACGTGGATAACGTGAAAAACGAGCCACTCATCACCGAACTTCCTAAGAAAGGCTCCATTAAGAAGGAGGAGAAGAACGAGAAACTGGGCTACACGAAGCTGACACTCTCTAACGGCGCGACCGTGCTGCTGAAGCAGACCGACTTCAAGAAAGACCAAGTGGTGCTGGTGGGCAGTGGCAAGGGCGGCTACTCGCTCTACGGTGAGAAGGACTATGAGAACCTGAAGGTTATCGACGACGTGATAGAGGCCAGCGGTCTGGGCAACTTCTCGCACACCGAACTGGAGAAGGCACTTGCCGGAAAGATTGCCGGTGCAAGTTTCTCGCTCAGCGAGGAGGAAGAGAGCGTCAGCGGAAACTCGACGCCCAACGATGTGGAGACGATGCTTCAACTGGTTTACCTCTATTTCACCAAGATAAACAAAGACCAGGAGAACTACGACAACTGGATGAAGACGGCAGAACTGACGCTGCAGAACAAGGCCCTCTCGCCCGACGCTGCCTACAGCGACTCCATCAGCGTTACGCTCTCCGCCCACGACAAGCGCAGTCTGCCGCTCACGAAGGAGATGCTGAGCAAGGTGAGCTACGACCGCTGTCTGGAGATTGCCCGCGAGCGTCTGTCTAACGCCAACGGGTTCACGTTCACCATCGTCGGCAACTTCGATGAGCAGACTATCCGCCCGCTCATAGAGCAGTATCTCGCCTCGCTGCCCTCGCAGAAGAAGGTGCAGGAGGGCAAGCACGTGGAAAAGCTGTTCACTGGAAAGGTGGACAACGTGTTTAAGCGCAAGCAGGAGACGCCGAAGTCTGTCTCGGCCATGGTGTGGTATTCGGAAGACATCGCCAACACCTTGGAGAACCGCGTGAAGGCCTCGATGATTGGCCAGATACTCTCCATGGAGTATATCAACAAGATACGCGAGGAGGCATCGGCAGCCTATAGCGCAAGCGCACAGTCGGGACTGATCGCCGGCCGCGACTATACCATCACGCAGTTGCAGGCCTATTGCCCGATGAAGCCTGAGAAGCAGGAGCTCGCCCGCTCGCTGATGCGCTCGGAGGTGGAGGCCGCCGCCAAGAGCGTTGACGCCGAGAAGGTGAAGAAGGTGAAGGAGTATATGCTGAAGAACCACGACAGCCAAGTGAAGACAAACAGCTATTGGCTTCAGACGATCACGCTGCAAGAGATGTTCGGGCTGGACACCTACACCGACTACAAGAAGGTGGTGGAGGCACAGACACCCGAAACGATCAGTGCCTTCGTCCGCGAGTTGCTCAAGTCGGGCAACTGCGCCGAAATCACCATGCTGCCCGAGGAGTAAGAAAACGCGAAAACGGGGGAACGGCAGCCCGAGAGCGTGCTGTTCCCCCTACTCTATAAACATAAAAATCGTCCTATCAAATCCCATAATATCCTAAAGCGACCTATTAAATCCTTATAATAAGCAATGAGTTATCTCTTTTCAAGTGAATCAGTTAGCGAGGGACATCCCGACAAAGTGAGCGACCAGATAAGCGACGCACTGCTCGACCAATTTCTGGCCTACGACGACCACGCACGCTGCGCCATCGAGACCTTCTGCACCACAGGTCAGGTGGTCATCATGGGCGAAGTGCGTTCGGAGGAATATATCGACCTGCAGACAGTGGCACGCAACACGATCAAGCGCATTGGCTACACCAAGTCGGAGTATCAGTTCGACGGCGACTCCTGCGGTGTGCTGACGGCCATTCACGAGCAGAGCGGCGACATCAACCGCGGCGTTGACCGTGCCGACGAGGAGAACCAAGGTGCGGGCGACCAGGGCATGATGTTTGGTTATGCCTGCAACGAGACCGAGAACCTGATGCCCGTAACGCTCGACTTGGCGCATCTCATCATGAAGACGCTCGCCGACATACGCAAGGAGGGCAAGCAGATGCAGTATCTGCGTCCCGACTCGAAGAGCCAGGTAACCGTGGAATACAGCGACGAGGGCGAGCCGCTGCGCATCGACACTATCGTGGTATCGACGCAGCACGACGAATTCGACAGCGACGACGAGCGTATGCTTGCCAAGATACGTCAGGACGTCATAGAAATCCTCATGCCGCGCGTAAAGCAGCAGATACATTCGGAGAAGGTGTTAGCCCTATTCGGCGACGACATCAAATATCTGGTAAACCCGACGGGCAAGTTCGTCATCGGCGGCCCTCACGGCGACACCGGACTGACGGGACGCAAGATTATCGTGGACACCTACGGAGGACGCGGTGCTCACGGTGGCGGTGCATTCTCGGGCAAAGACTCCAGCAAGGTGGATCGCTCGGCCGCCTACGCCGCACGCCACATTGCCAAGAACCTCGTGGCAGCCGGAGTGGCCGACGAAGTGCTGCTGCAAGTGAGTTATGCCATTGGCGTGGCCGAACCGGTGAGCATCTATGTGAACACCTACGGACGCAGCCATGTCAACATGACCGACGGCGAGATTGCCGCACGGGTGAAGCAGCTGTTCGACCTCCGTCCGAAAGCCATCGAACGCCGTCTGAAACTGCGTCAGCCGATGTATCTCGAGACCGCCGCCTACGGACACATGGGTCGCCAGCCGCAGACCGTCAGCAAGACGTTCACCAGCCACTATCACGAGACCAAGACCATCGACGTGGAACTGTTCACCTGGGAAAAACTCGACGAGGTGGACAACATAAAGAAAGCCTTCGGCCTTAGCCAATAGTAATGCTGACGCGGCAAGACACCCTGCAAGTGGTTGACCAGCAGCCCCAGCAGCTGCCGGAGCAAGAGGCAACGGAAATCCTGGAGATTCCCCAAGGCGACATCGTGGTGGCAAAGACGGACAGCCAGGCCACCACGAAAAAGCCGTTGCCCACATACGAGGCACTGCAGCGTCTGCCCAAGGATGCCACGCCAGCACAGCAAGACTCGGCCATTCAGGCACAATTCCGACTCGACAACCCTTTCCTCGCCCCCAGCGACACCACCAAGCGCACCGCCGAAGGAGACACGGCGAAAAAGGAGTTGCCGAAGTATTACAAAGAGAGTTTCTTCTCCACTGATTCGCTCTTTCACCCCGAGCTTAACGGCGGACGCTACGGCGTGGCCGGCGACCCCGTGCCATACACCGTCCGCGGCGACAACATGATTACGTCGCTGCTGCTCGGCAGTTTCATCCTCGCGCTCATATCGTTTGCCGGTTCGCGTTTCTTCTTCCTTCGCGAACTGAAGGCACTCTTTTATCCCCAGAAATCTACAGACGATGCCATCAGCGAGACCAGCAACGAGGTGCGTTTCCAGTCGTTTCTCGTTTTGCTGACCGCCCTGCTCGTCTCCATACTTTATTATTTTTACACACGCGCGTATGTCGGCGACACCTTCATCGTGGACTCCCAACTTGCCCTCATCGGCATCTATTTCGGCATCGTACTGGCCTATTTTCTGGTCAAAGCCCTGCTCTACACCGCCGTCAACTGGGTATTCTTCGGAATGAAAAAGAACGGACAATGGCTTCGCTCCCAACTCTTCGTCACCTCGCTCGAAGGCATCCTGCTCTTCCCACTCGTGATGCTCCAGGTGTACTTCAGTCTCAGCCTCGAAAACGGCCTCATTGCGTTCCTCGTAATCCTCGTTTTCGTTAAAATCTTGACCATTTACAAGTCCTTTTTAATCTTTTTTCGGCAAATTGGCGTTTTTCTGCAAATAATTTTGTACTTTTGCGCCCTTGAAATAGTACCATTGCTGGCACTGCTGGCCACGCTGGTGCTTACGAGCAATTTGTTGAAAGTAAATTATTAAGACACGATGATTAAGAAGATTCTGGTCTCACAGCCAAAACCGCTTAGCGAGAAGTCGCCCTACTACGACCTCTCGGAGAGGTTCGGAGTGGAGTTCGTCTTCAGGCCTTTTATCAAGGTGGAAGGCATCTCGCCAAAAGAGTTCCGCCAGCAAAAGATAAGCATTCTAGAGCACACGGCCGTCGTCTTCACCTCGCGCCACGCAATAGACAACTACTTCAAACTGGCCAAGGAGATGAGACTCACCATTCCAGAAGAGATGAAATACTTCTGCGTTACCGAGACCATTGCACTCTATATACAGAAGTATGTGCAATACCGAAAGCGCAAAGTGTTCTACGGACATACGGGACGCATCGACGACCTGCTGCCCTCGATGGTGAAGCACAAGACAGAGAAATATCTCGTGCCAATGAGCGACGTACACAACGACAGCGTAACCCAACTGCTCGACTCGAAGAAGCTGCAGCACACCGAGTGCGTCATGTATCGCACCGTAAGCAACGATTTCACTGAAGAGGAAATCAAGAACTTCGACTACGACATGATCATCTTCTTCAGCCCATCGGGCATCAACTCGCTCACGAAAAACTTCCCCGACTTCAAACAAGAAAAAACGGCTCTGGCAGCCTTCGGAGCAGCCACCGCACAAGCCATACGCGACGCCGGACTGCGCGTCGATCTTGAAGCCCCCACCGAGAAATACCCCTCGATGACGGGCGCACTGCAACACTACCTGCTCGAAATGGAGGAGTGATGGCGGCAACGTTCGGCAAGAACGAGCGGCTCTGCAGTCGAAAACTGATGGAACTGCTCTTCGGAGGAGGCGGACGAGCACTCTCGGCATACCCAGTCCGCATGGTCATGATGACCCGTCCGCGCACGGAGACCGACGTACCCGTGCAAGTCTTGATGAGCGTATCAAAGCGGCACTTCAAGAGAGCCGTGAAGCGCAACCGCGTGAAACGACAACTGCGCGAAGCCTACCGCCAGCAAAAGCAGACCCTGGCCGACCGCGTGCCAGCCGACAAGAGTGTCGTGGCAGCGTTCATCTGGCTCAGCGACGACCTCTTCCCCACCGCCACGGTCAGCGAGCGCATGAACAATCTGCTCCAGCGGGCAGCAGAGCGAATGGCAGAAAAACCGGCAGGAAAGTGAAGTGGATCAGAAAGGCCTTCCGCCTGCTCAGCGACCTGATAGTGTGGATACTAGTAGTGCCCATCATCTTCTATCAGCGATGCATCAGCCGCTACACACCCCCGTCGTGCCGCTTCACGCCCACCTGCTCGGAGTACGCCAAGCAAGCCCTCCGCAAGCACGGTCCCATCAAAGGCCTAGTCCTAGCCATCTGGCGCATACTACGCTGCAACCCATGGGGCGGCTCAGGCTACGACCCAGTGCCGTGAGAGAGGAGTGGGGAGAGAGGAGTGAGGAGTGAGGAGTGGGAAGAGAGGAGTGAGGATAGCTTTGGGATTTGAACAACTTTGAATACTAAAAAATTCCTATCCCATCCTATACCGACCTATAAAGTCCTATACCGACCTATAAAAAGTCCTATAGCACCCTATAAAAGTCCTATAAAATCCTATCCCATCCTATGCAATCCTATGATGTCCTAGAAAGCCTAGTCAGCATAGCAATAAATAAAGTTTAAAGTTTAAAATTTAAAGTTTAAAGAAAAAAATCATTCGATGACAAAAAACTTTGTTGAAGAATTAAAATGGCGCGGCATGCTCGCACAAATCATGCCCGGCACAGAAGAGTTCCTCCAAAAGGAAATGGCAACAGCCTACCTCGGCACCGACCCAACAGCCGACTCGCTACACATCGGACACCTCTGCGGCATCATGATGCTGCGCCACCTGCAACACTGCGGACACAAACCAATCATCCTCGTAGGAGGAGCAACAGGAATGATCGGCGACCCATCAGGAAAAAGCCAAGAGCGCAACCTCCTCGACGCCGACACACTCTACCACAACCAAGAGTGCATCAAGCAGCAAGTAGCCAAATTCCTCGACTTCGAAGCCGACGGACCCAACGCTGCCGAAATGGTCAACAACTACGACTGGATGAAAGACTTCACCTTCCTCGACTTCGCACGCACCGTAGGAAAGCACATCACCGTTAACTACATGATGGCAAAAGACTCCGTACAGAAACGGCTCAACGGAGAAGCACGCGACGGACTCTCCTTCACCGAATTCACCTACCAACTGCTGCAAGGATACGACTTCCTGTACCTCTACCAAAACAAAGGCGTCAAACTGCAACTCGGAGGCAACGACCAGTGGGGAAACATGACCACCGGAACAGAACTCATACGCCGCACACTCGGCAGCGACGTAGAGACATACTGCATCACATGCCCACTCATCACAAAGAGCGACGGAAAGAAATTCGGAAAAACAGAAAGCGGAAACATCTGGCTAGACCCCAAACGCACATCGCCATACCGCTTCTACCAGTTCTGGGTCAACGTCAGCGACGAAGACGCAGAGAGATACATCAAGATATTCACATCCCTCGACAAAGAGACCATCGACGCACTCATAGCCGAACACGCGCAAGACCCAGGCCGACGCACACTGCAACGCCGACTGGCAGAGGAAGTTACCACCATGGTACACTCCCCAGAAGCACTCCAGGCAGCCCAAGAGGCAAGCAACATACTCTTCGGCAAAAGCACCAAAGAGAGCCTACTCAGACTCGACGAACAGACCCTGCTAGACGTGTTCGACGGCGTGCCGCACTACGACATCGCGCGCGACCAACTCGGACAGTCGCTACTCGAGACGCTCACCACCGTAGCCCCCATCTTCGCCTCGAAGCGCGAGCTGCGCGACATGGCCAAGAGCGGCGCACTATCGCTCAACAAAGAGCGCGTACAAGACTTCGAACGTCCCATCGTGGCCGACGACCTGCTAGACGGCCGCTACCTGCTCGTACAGAAAGGCAAGAAAAACTACTACCTCATCACCGTGAAGTAGCAGTCCACCAGCCACATACGCCAAAGGCCGCAACGAACGCAAAGTCTCGCTGCGGCCTTTTCTTTTGGTTAACCACAGATTTGTGCGATTTTCTCAGATAAACAATAAACCCCAGATTGCAGCTGATTTCTGAGGAAAATCGTGCAAATCTGAGGTTTATCAGTTATCTGTGCAATTTGCGCAAATCTGTGGTTAATCGTTTATCCTTGTAAATCGTGCAAATCTGTGGTTTAAGCACTTACGCTAGCCAATCTCAATCTGGCGCGAAACCTTCTGCTCCTCCTTCACAACCTTCGGCAGCTGAACCAGCAGGACACCGTTCTCCACCTTAGCCGAAATCTTCTGCTTGTCAATGTCGTCCGGCAGTATCAAGTTCTGCTCGTAGCTCGTGTAGCTGAACTCGCGGCGCAGGTAGTGAGCCTTCTTGTCCTCCTCCTTGTCCTCCTGCTTGCGCTCCATCTTGATGCACAGCGTGCCGTCCTCGTTAAGATGCACCGTGAAGTCCTCCTTCTTCAGTCCCGGGGCAGCCAGCTCCACGTCATATTCCGTATCAGTCTCTTTCACGTTGATGGCAGGAGCCGTCTGGTTCATCTTCAAGTTCAAACCGTTCTCCAGAAAATCATTGAACAGTGTGGGGAACCAACCTTTTGAATAATTGCTAACTGGTAACATAATCAAATCTCCTTTTTTTAAAATCATTGTTTATAAATATTCGTTGTTTGTCTCTCGGCCTCCGCTTTCGCTTCAGCCTTCACCCCACTACAATGCAACCCCCGTGCCAACCCCGAAACTCTGCCATTTCGGCAGAACCGTGCGACAAAATGGCACGTTCCCAATCCTCCCCGTCCGCGCCTCCAACCGGAAGTCCACCCCACGCCACCGGCACTCGCTCCCTACCGAGCGGCGTCTATATCCGAGGCGGCAAGAAAGTCGTCATAAAGTAACGGACGTAAATCCAACATAAATCTTTCATAAACCGCTTTCGAAGGGACGCAACCGTTCCGACAAGCGGTTTATGAAAGATTTTTTGTGAGATTAACGTCCTTTCCTTTCGAGCGTGGATTTTGGCTTGCAAATCAAATTGGTTTACCGCGCAAATCAAATTGATTTGTAGCGTAAATCAAATTAAATTATATCGGCTGCTCTCGGCCATTCGCAAGAAAACTTGCATGGCGCTCGTTTGCACGATATTTGAAT
>Ga0065709_1029516_pt1 | contig 18496 bp, 15 predicted proteins | sample Hoacrofraction14_2_FD_59096 | JGI IMG/M metagenome (GOLD analysis project Ga0065709, IMG submission 59096) | Hoatzin crop microbial communities from Cojedes, Venezuela, sample from fiber fraction 14 v1 | ecosystem: Host-associated > Birds > Digestive system > Esophagus > Crop | place: Venezuela...
CTTTCTGATGACGCGTAATTTTTTGCAAAAGTAAGACTTTTATTTCAAACCGCCAAATAAAAAGGGAAAAACTTGTTACAATTGGTCGATAACCCTTTTCATTTGGTTTTTCCAGGAGAGGAAGCCGACGGTGGAGCGGATTTCCTCGGGGGTGATGGTGAGGGAGTCGTAGAATTGTAAAACTTTTTCGATGTCGATGGGCGTCTCGTCGGCGGGGGCTTTGAGGATGTATGGCATTTTCTCGAAGTCATCGTCGGTCTCGGAATAGATGAAAGGTATTCCCCTTACCGCATACTCACGGTTTTTCAGTGTTTTGATATCGGTGATGCCGCTGCGGTGGCGTGCGAGACTGCCCACGGCGAAGTCGGCCATATCGAAGAATTTGTTCAGCTCGTCGCCGAATTTCGTGCCGTGATAAATGATGTTGTCGCGGATGCCATACTGCCTCACCAACTCATCGAAACCGGGGGCATGGCTGTTGCGCTCCAAGTCGATGGGGTTGATGCCTCCCACGATATGGAATTTCAATTTCCGCTTGCCTCCGTTCTTATAGTATTCCCCGATGCCGGCGATGAAGCGGTCGAAGCCGTGCCAGTAGTGTACCTCCGCCACGGCGAGGAAATTCACCTCCCCCTCGCTCTTGGTATGGTGCCGCAGGGGCATGGCGTCGAAGTCGATGCCATTGGAGATGTTGATTACCCTCTGCCCGAAAATCTCCTTAGCATTGCTGAAAGTAACAATGGCATCGGTATGCTTGGCGAGGCTGCGGCGGAAGAGCTTGTCGGTTTGCAGCTCCACCTTCGATTTCAGGTCGGAGCCGTCATACTCCTGGTCGTAAGGGTAGGTGGGCACTTCGATGACGCTTTTCACTCCCATCTTCTCAAACTCCCTGAACATCCTTATCGTGAAGGGGTTGGCGTTGTGATAGGAGCGCGCATAGACGAAATTGATGTGGTTTTTCCTCACATATTCCACGATGCTGTCGTATTTGTATTTGCTCTTGAGTCCTGCGATATTGCCCTTGCCGTAGTCTTCTATCGGCTCTCCGTCGATATACCTCACTCGGTGTCCGTCTTTGTCGAAGTCGTATGTGCAGAGCCTCACATCGTATCCCAATTCCCTAAGGCCTTTCACCTGATATTGTATCTTTTTCGTGATGCCGCTGTAGTCAGAGAATCCGTGGTAGATGAGGAAGAGAATTTTCTCGGTGTTGAGGGTCTCGTGAAAGAGTTTTTCCCATTTCTTCATTATGTTGTCAAACGAGAACTGGTCGGAGAAGGCGTATGCATTTTTCCCCATCTCTATCCTTTCCTTCTCGTTGTTGATAAGTCTTTCGATGGCCTCCGTGAGAGCTTTGATATTGCCGTTTTCCACAAGGATTCCGTTGTATCCGTCTTTTATCAGTTCCCTCGGGCCATACGGACAGTCGAAACTCACGCAGGGCAGTCCGCAGCGCATTGCCTCGAGAAGCACGAGGGGGAGTCCCTCGAACTTGCTGCTCATCACGAAGAAGGAGCTGTTGAGATATTTCTCCTCTATGTGCTTTGTCGGGGGCATCAGGAAGAGGCTCTTTCCCACGTTTCTTTTGTCCACCTCTTTTATCAGTTGCGCCCTCAGCTCCCCGTCACCGTAGATATGCACTTGCCAGTCAGGATATTTCGATGCTATCGCCGACCACGCCTCGATAAGTCTTTCGTATGACTTCTGCTCCACGAGCCTTCCCACGCTGATTATCTTCTTGTTTGTGCAAGGACTTGTGGTGGAGGGGTTTATGGTGTAGGGGTTGGGAATGACCGTTGCCTGCGTTATATCCGCCCAGTTTTCCGCGTCCCTTTGTGTGAGCACCACGAAAGTGTCAAGTTTTTTGATTGACTTTTCCTGCTTTCTCCTCCAATAGAGGGCCACGGTGTTGTATGGAAATCCTCTCTGTTCGAGGAGGTGGAATTTTCGGAAATATTTCTTTGCTATGTGCGACTCTCCGATTTTCTTGCTTCCGTCGTCGAGGTCGGTGAGGAAGTCAAGGTCGCGTCCGCAGGTGGTACACACGATGTCGGGGCGTATCTTGTAGAGTGTCTCGCGCATTTTCTGCTCATACTCTTTCATCAGTTTTTTATACACGAAATATCTTCTGAAGAGGTGGTATTTATACTCTTCATAGAAACTGATGTCGAGGTCGATATGTGTCACCTTGTCGGAGAGCGGGAATGCCGTAGGCTTGCCGTGCTGACTGTCGGTGATGATATACACCTCATGCCCCAACTTATCCGCGAGATAGTTGGCTTTCATCGTTATGATACGATCCACTCCTCCGTATTCGAGTATTGCTGTATAGATATATGCGATTTTCATTCTTCTGTCTTGTTGTGTGTGGTATGTATGAAATCGGTGTTCTTATGGTCGATTTTCAATATGTTTCTCACCATTCTCCACACCATTTTGGGCAGTGCGGTGGCTTTTTTGAGTATTGCCGCCGTGCGCATTTGAGGAGGCATGGCGATGAAGAGCGCGAGACAGGTGAGCAGGAAGAGGGCAATCCATTTCAATCCCCATCTCCACGAGACGAGTGTCATCACCACTGCCATGGCGAAAGTGAGGAAGATGAGGATGCTCCTTGGTATGAGGGCTTGCTGGAGCCATTTGTCGAGGAAATTGATATTGCCGGTAATCAGGGCCTTGGGTGTTTGCGGCAGCATGGTGAGGAAGCTCTGCACCTGTGCCGTCATCCAGCGCAGTCTTTGTCTTTGGAAATTGTCCACGCAGCTCACTTTCTCGTCATATACGGGTATGTGGGCGGCATAGTGGATATGTATTTTCTCTTTCAGCAGCAGCACTTCGAGCTCCCGGTCCTCACCCGCAGTGGTGAGTTTTTTCACGCTGTCGGCAAACCATTGGTATGTGAAGCACATGCCGGAGCCGATGAGGGCCGATGAGAGGCCTATGGTGTTGTGGGCTTTGCGGAACAGTGTGTTGTTTATCTCCTCGCTCACGCCGTCCATCACTGCCACGTCGTTGTCAGCGTTTTTGGCGCATCGGTGGCATTGTATTGCCTTGTAGCCCTTATGGCACTCTTCGTTAAGCGTTGTCAGGAAATCCGGCTCCACCACGTTGTCGGCGTCGAGAATCACCACATAGTCGTAGTTCTCGCCTCTCTGCTCTGTGTCGCTGATGGCAAACTGCATTGACTTGGCCTTGCTGCTTTTGTCGAAATGCGGCACGAGCACTCTTGCAGGGAGGGCTTTGAGGTATTCCACGGTGCTGTCTTGCATCTGGTCGGCAATCACCAGGAGCGTGTATTTGTCGGCCGGGTAGGTCTGGCGGAGGAATTTCTTCGCTGTCTCTTTGATCACCGCATCTTCCTTGTAGGAGGGATACAGCACGAGGAAGGTGCTTTGCGGCGCGCTTTCACCTGCGGGGGTTTTTGCGCTTTTGTCTTTCTTGGAAAACAGTGAGCACAGGGCATAGAAAAGTATGTATGCCACTGACACGGCCGTGATTGCCCATAATATGATGTCGATGATATGTATAACAGTCCAAATCATTTGTATATGTTCTTTTCTTTGTTCACGTTAACGTATTTCTTCCTTCCCGGATGCACCTTGAAGATGTTGAATGCGCTCATAATCATTATCACCGGTGCCATGGCGAAGCTCTTGTTCCATTTCTCATCCACGAGATAGTCTGGCACGGCGAGTGCGAAAGCGAAAAGCACCACGGCTCCCAATACCCACCATTTGATGGCGAGGGTGAGGTAGATAAACGGCAACAGAATGCTCATAAAGGCGATGATGGCCATGAGCGGCACTTTGGGCAGCAGGAGCCACTGGAAGATTTTCTCCGCGAAGTCCCACCGCCTCGACAGCAATGCCGGTATGAGGTGCTTGAGGTTTTTGAAAAAGGTGTAGTATTGTGTGTCCATCGACTTGCCTCTCTGTTTGTTGAAGTCTTTCAAGTCGTGGGTTTTCTCATCATACACATAGATGTCGTTGAAGTAGTCGATATGTATTTTCTCTTTCAGCAGCAGGGCTTCCAGCTCTTTGTTGTCCCAGGCTGTTTTCAGTTTTTTCACGTTCTCCTCAAACCAGGAGAAGTCGAACACCATGCCGGTGTTGCACAGTGCCGCCGAGAGTCCGAGGTTGATATGTCCTTGCCGGAAAATGGAGTTGTTGATTTCCTCGAAGATGGCTCCGAGGTTTGAGATGCTGTCGCTTCTGTTGCGCGACACCCGGTGCATTTGCAGGGCTTTGGTGCCGGCGGTCTCGTAGGCGTCGTTCACCCTTTCAAGGAAGTCGCTCTCCACCAAACTGTTGTGTGCCAGTATCACCACGGCGTCGTAGATTTTAAACTCCGGCAGGTTGGCCATTGCAAACTGCATCGACTTTGCCTTTGTGGAGTATTTGAAATTTGGCACTAAAAGGGTGATGGGGTATTGTGCGAGACGTATGTTGGTCATCTCGTCCATGTGGTCTGACACCACAGTGATGTCGAAAAGTCTTTGGGGATAGTTTTGTGCCAGTATCGCCTTCACCGTGCTTTCGATATACTCGTCGCCCCGGTATGAGGGTATGATGATGGCGAAGCGGTTTTGCTGTTTCGCTTTTGGAATGTCGAAATGTTTTTTGAACAGCGACGCTATCGAGAAGATGAGGATATACACTACGGTAATGGCGCTGACGACGAAGAGGGTGATGTCGAAAGCGTTAACGAGCAGCCAGTATATCTCATGAAACTCCATAGCAGTCAGGTTTTAAAGAAAGCCTTTACTCCTTTCAGGGTGGCTTTGAGCAGGTCGGTGCGCCGCCTGAGCAGCGCCTTTATGCAGTCGCGCGGCACCACGAGGCACAGGAGATATGCGTAGGCGGCATATTTCGACGGTGAGGGGTAGTTGCGCTTCACGAGCATCAGTCTGTTGCGTGTGATATAGAAAGTGCGCAGCGGACTGTCTTGCCCTGTTGACTGGCTTTCCTTGTGGTATATCGTGCATGCCGGGTCGTACCAGATGTCGTAGCCGGCACGGCGTATCATCATCGACCAGTCGAGCTCCTCATAGTAAAGGAAATAGTTTTCCGGCATCATGCCGGCCTTGTCTATTGCCTCGCGCCTCACCATCATCGCCGCCCCGTGTGCGTAGGGGGTGGAGTGGGGGGTGTCGTACTGCCCATTGTCTTCCTCGCCAAAACCTATGCTCTGATTGCGCACTGTAATTTTCGACAACGGCGTGTAGCCAGTGAATTGTATCGGGTTGTTACCCCATGCGAAACGTATCTTCGGGCATACGACACCGACTTTAGGGTCGCGGCGCATCCTTTCCACCAACACCTCGGGATTGAACTTTTTAAACACGGTGTCGTTGTTGACGAAAAACAGGTATTCGCCCTTTGCCTCCTTGATGCCAAGGTTGTTGCCGCCGGCGAAGCCGAGGTTCTTCTCGCTCCTTATCACTTTCACCTGCGGATATTTCTGCCTTATCACCTCTGCCTCGTTTTCCCTTGAGGCATTATCCACCACTATCACTTCCAAGCTCATACTTGAGGAAGTGATAGTGTCAATCAGCTCGCAAGTGTCTTTCAGACCATTGTAGTTGACTGTGATAATCGATATGTCGATGTCATACTCTCGATTCACGTTTCTTCTTTTCTTTCTCCTCTTTCTTCACAAGGTATTCCTGATAACGTTTCTCCTCCAGCTCCTCGTAGTCTTTCTCCATTAGCGGCAGCATATAACATACCGCCATGCTTCCATACCAGAGGAAACAGTTGGGGAACTGCATGAGGATGTGGTTGATGTATGCCGATATCTGTATCGTGAGGAACGCACTACAGATACCGGACCCTATTCCTATGAGCGCCCGGTTGTGTAGCTTGAAGAAGACTGTGTAACATCCTCCCATCAATATCAGGGCTTGCAAAATCACAAAAACAGTCAGTCCCACCTGTCCGGCGTGCATCCAGATGAACACATACTCTGAGTCGGGAGGGATGGCGGAGGCAATGAAGTATTTGTTGGTCGGAGGAATGGTGTTGTAGTCCATTCCTAATCCGATGCCCCACGGGGCCTCGTCGATGTATTTTGCCAATTGCTGTTTGTTATACTCACGCACACCGAGCGAGGCATCGTCTTTCTTGAATGCCGAGCGCATGCGTCGGATTTGGCTGTTTCCCTGTCCTTTGTCGGTGAAGATGAGGAAGCAGAAGAAGAGTGTTCCTATGATGCCAATCGGTATTGCCGCCTTTCCTGACTTCGAGAGGATGAGGAAGAGCACGAGACCGGCACCGAACACCACGATGGCGGTACGGGTACCGGAGCCGAAGAACTGCCATACGCAGAGCAGACCGGTGGCGATATAGAAAATCTTGTCGCGCTTGAGTTTCGCCAAGGCGCCTATGGCAATGAAGAGCACTGCGCTCGATGCCATGCAGGTACCGTAGGTGGCGGCGTCGTTGAATGTGGACCAGTATCTCAGAATACCGTTCACCAAGTGGGTGTGCTTACCTTCGGAGAACAGCCACTCTGCCTCTGTCTGGTTGAAGCCGAAGTGCTTCTGCTTCCACAGGTAGAATGCGGAGATGAGGCTCACAACAGCCCAGATGCGGATATACTTGTTGAGTTTCTCCGGCGTGTCGATATACAAGGCGCACACGATAACGGCATACATCACCTGGAATGACATCAGACGGGCACCACGGTACCAAGGACCAATCTGATAGCCCAGGCCGCAGGTGTCGTTGAAGATCTCAAGCACACAGAACAGCACCCATATACCCACGAAGAAGGTCATCAGGTTGCCCACGCGGCGGAAGCTGAACTGGTTGTTGAGCACCATGGCGGTGAAGATGAGGGTAAGGTCGAGGATCTCCATGATACCCGACACAGGCAGCGGCAACCATCCCATTTTGTTGAAATACATAATGAAATAGTTCATCACGAAGGTGAACCAGAAGACCATCATCGTCTTCTTCACCGCCGCCACCACCACTAAGCCTATCAGCGGGAGGCAGCAAACGAGCGCGATGCCCCTGAGTCCCATTTTGTAGAACTCATACATGGCGATGCAAAACAGGAGTAACATCAATCCTGTCTTGAGGGCTTTGCTCATTCCTCCGTCGCCGCTTCTATAGCCGGTAATTGCGTCCATTCGCTTATTTTGCCCTGTTGTTCTCCACTGCTGTCAGACCGAGCTGTGATATGCGGTATGCCAGGTTGTTGAGTTTCGTATATGGCGGCAGCTGACCCACGAACTCCTCCACGGCCCATCTGTTGGCCTCTGTAAGATACATATATAAGGTGTTCTGGTCGGTGAGCTGCGACTGCAACTCCTTAAGGGCTTTCTGGTCCACGTCTTTCCAGGTGCGGTTTGCCCTGGTAACGAGGAGGTTGATGGTGCCCATGTTGAGCAGTGCCGGTGAGATGGCGTTCTCATCGAGGTTAGGATATTCGATGATGGCAATCTCGTTGGGCTGTATGTCGGGACAGATGTCCTTGATGTCTTTTGCGAGGAGGAACTTGCTGTCGTCGCTGAGGAAGTCCTCGTCGTAGGTGAGTCTTCTCACTTGCAGACCGATGCTGATCCAATATTCCTCCAGCTCTTGTGCGAGGAAGCTCTTTCCGTTGCCGGCATCTGTGGAGAGCAGGTTGAGCACGTTCTGCTGCCCTGTCTTGAAGTGAGGCAGGAGCGACTTGCTCAGGTGATGCAGTGCCATGTCGGCGATGGTCTTGTTGTATCTTCTGTACCTCAGGTTGCTCTCTTTTGGATAGCATCCCATCACCGGTATCTTGGTGATACGCTCGGAGCGCATGCGGTCGCGCAGTGTGCGGTCGAGGATTTCGATGATGAGGAAGTAGATCATTGTGAGGATCATCGTAAGGAAGAACGCACCCAGTAGGATGAGGAGCCTGTTGGTGGGCTGTGCGTTGAGCGGGAAGAGTGGGGGATTGAGCACTCTGATGGTGGCTGTGGTCATCTGGAGGTTGCGCTGACGGAGACGTGCGGCGTTGAGGGCTTTAAGCATCTCCATGTAGTTACCTTCGATAAATCCGATGTGCCTTCCTTTACGCTCTATGGTAGCTCCGATAGGCGAATAGTAGATGAACTGTTTGTCGAGGTTGTTGCGGATGAGGTCTTGTGCCTGCATCTCTGCCTTCACCTTCTCGTATTTCATCATTTGGTCGAGCCATTTGTCGATGAGGTCTCTTGCCTTCACACCGGTCTCGGTGCTGTATGAGCCGGCCTCAATCTCTTTGGTGAGGTCTTTCACGCTGCTTGTGGTGGCGTCGAGCTCCCTCTGTGCCTTTGCGAGTTCCTGCTGCGACTCCTCGCTGTTGCCACCGTTGCTCTCGCTGCTCATCAGCTTGAGGTTGGCGATACGCGACTGGAGCTTGGAGATGTCGCTGATTTTGCTTGTGAAGTTCTTGTTGGCCCTGATGATTTTCGCCCTGTCTCCGAGTTTTCTCTCGAGGTAGTCCATAAGGCTCTTCGAGGTGGTGTAGTCTTGGAGCAGCTCGCCGTTGTGAGCCTGGTATTGCGCGTCGAGTCCGGCGAGTGCTTTTGTCTGCTCGCTGTAGTTCACGATACGCTTGTCGATGTTGTAGCTGATGAGGTCGTCCTCGGCGTTGAGGAGTATTCTGTAGAGACGTGCCACCTCTCGCTCGAAGAACTTGATCACCTTGTTAGTCTCACCGAAACGAATGTCCTGGTATTGTCTTGTGAACACGTCGTTGAGGATGTCGAGTGTGTTGTAGGCTATACCGGCGTCGTTGGCGGAGTATGCGATATTGATAATATCACTGGAAGGATACTGCACCACCTTGAGCCTGTTGGAGATCTGGTGTATTCCAAACCACTCGTGATAGTTGAGCAGGTCGTAGATGTAGTTGTTCTCCGTTGGTTTGTAATAAGCCTTGAGGTTGGCGTAGGTAGCCGACTCACTGGTGTGGCTTACCAATGATTTCACGTCGCTTGGCACTGTCGCGCTGAAGTCGGTGAAGTGCTGTGCGCTGATATAGTTGTTGTCTTTATTGGGGTTTCCATACATCAGTGTCCTTGCGAGGAGTCTGAGTGATGTCTCCTGTATCGTCGCCGGGTTGGCGATGATAATCATAAGGTTGTTGATGTTGGCCTGTGAGTTACCTCCTGCCACACCGCTACCCTCGATGTTGTATCCGGTGATCATACCGGTGTAGATGGTGGTGTCGGTGTTGTAGATGCGCTCCATATTACGTGTTAAGAACCATGCTATGATTAGAGCAATGAGCGGCAATATAATTAGGTACCAGCGTATTCTATAGAGGAACCTGACAATATATCTAAAAATGTCCATAGTGATAGTTTTTATTTGTTCTTATTCATGGCCTTGAGCGCTTTCTGTGCTTTCGACTCTTCTTTTTTCTCTTTCTTAATCAGCTCTTTCTCCGCCTTGATGTCGTCTTTGATTCTGTCCTCAAGGTCTTTCTCCTCTGCCTTTTTAGCTTTGAGCGCCTGCTTCTTGGTGTCGCTGTCGCTGTAAGGCACGAGTGTGATGTCGGTGGTGGAGTTGGTGATGATAGGAGTGTGCGTGAGTATCTCCAGAGTGATGATATTCACGAGGATAGTTGACTGCAGCTCTTGGTATGACATCACAGTTGAGAGCTCGTGCATCTTGTGCCAAGCGTATCCTGCGATGTCCTCGCTGCCGTCCTCGAACTGTTCTTTGAGCAATGCTCCTGCTCCTTGGTATGCGGCGCTACTCTCGCTGGCTGTTTTCAGCGTCACGAGGTCGTTGGTGATTTTAATATATAATGTGGCTATTTGCAGTTTGAGCTGGTCGAAGGCGTTGTTTTTGTCAGCCTCGAGTTTCTCTGCCTCAATTCTTTTCCTTCTCACCGACTGTCCCAGGTCGAAGAGGTCTGCTACCGGCACTTGCAGTGTGGCGCCCACGCTCCAGTAGTTTTGTGTGTTGCCCTGGTATTGGTAAATCACGTTGCTCAGCGTGGTGGAGTTGTTTCCCCACAAGTCTGTCTTACCATAGCTGTAGCTGGCGTGTCCTGTGAGGAACGACAACACGTTTTTCTTTTGTTTTAACACCTCTGCCCTTGCCAGCTCCTCTGCTTTTGCGAGTGAGAGGATCGACGGGTTCTGCCTTGCGTTTTCCAATAGCACTGAAAGTGGGGGCAGGTGGAAATTGGAGAAGTTGATGTTGCCTTCTCCTTCACTGGAATCAAAGAAGCCAGCGCTGATGCCGCTGTCGTTGTAGGCCCTTGTCTGGCTGTTCTCCTGGGCCTTTATTCCTGTTGTCCCTGTGATGGCAAGCAGGGCAGTTGCTAAAAATATTTTTTTCATATCCTGAGAATTTTTCTTGTTTGAATCTGTTAGTGTTTAGTGTTATACGTTCTCTTTCTGTACGAAAGCAGTGAACGTGCGGAAGATAATCTTCATATCCAAGGCGAAGTTGTAGGTCCTGCCGTAAGTGATGTCGAGCTGTTTGCGCTCTTCCGCCGACATCTTTCCGGCTCCTCCTCGCTTCTCCACCTGCCAGAGGCCTGTGAGCCCCGCCGGGGCCATGAAACGGTCGATATACTCATCGGCGGTGAGCTTTTCAGCCTCATACACCGGCAGCGGTCTGTTGCCCACCACCGACATGTCGCCTTTGAGTATGTTAAACAGCTGCGGCAGTTCGTCGATGCTGTATTTTCTTATAAATCGTCCCACCTTTGTTACTCTCGGGTCGTTGTCGATTTTCACGAAGGCGTTTTCTATGTCTTCCTCTTTCTTTTTGTTGAACGAGTCCTCTGCTATCACGAAGTCGTCGCCGATGAGCATCACCTCGTCATCGCTGATGAACATTGCCGCTGCCATGGCGTCGCTGTCTTGTGCCGCTGTCTGCTCGGCGTCGTCGCCCAAAGCCACTGAATGCTGTGTCACCTTGTCCTCTTCCGTCTCGTCCTTGGCATATTGGTTATTGCCTTTTGCCACGTCTTTGAGCCTTTTCTCGGCGTCGGTGTACATGCTTCTGAATTTCAGGAAGTCGAACACTTTATAATTCGTTCCTACTCGCTTTGATTTGAAGAGCACCGGTCCTTTGCTTTCGAGTTTTATGGCAATGATGGTTATGAGGAAAATGGGCGACAATACGATGATGGCCCCGAGGGAGAAGAAGATGTCAAAAAGCCTTTTCCAAAGTGGAATTTTGAATTTGAGTATCCTGTTCTGAAGTGTTTGTGTTTGAAACAGAATGTCCTCCCTGTCGGAGATGAAACATATCTTCTTGTTGAAGTCAGCCACCGACGCGTTGGCGTCGAGTGTGTCGTTGACGCCGCATCCGAGATACATCTTGCGGTCTTCGTCGGTGAGCTGCCCGGTGATGAGGATGATATATACTCCGGGGCATTTCTTCCGTAGATAGGTTATCGCGGTAATATCCTCATTTTTCACCGTCCGCTCATAAAAGACGATGAAATGCTCATCCTTCAGTTTGGTGCTGCACACCGATGCCGTCTCCTTGTAGGAAGACGTGAGGTTCACGGTGTGGCTGGGGATGTATTTCAGCCTTGTTTGAGTGGTGGGATTATTGCCTAAATATACAATACCTATCATTTCTCTTATGATTCAATAATCTTTTTAACTCGAATCTTTAACTCAATCGGATTGAATGGTTTAACGATGTAGTCCTCGGCGCCTATCTCCAAGAGTCTGATACGCTCCGAGGTGCTGTCCTCGCTGCTGAGCATGATTACCGGGATGTGTTTGAAAAGCTCATTTTGCTTAATCCACTCCAAGAAGTCGTCGCCGCGCATTGACGGCATGCGGATGTCGGAGATGATTAAGTCGGGCGTGTTGCCGGCCTGAAGCCATTTCACGCCTTGCAAACCGTCAGGAAGCCACACTACCTCGTAGTCGCTCATTAAATAAATCGACAAAACTTTTGCTATTGTCTCTTTGTCGTCAAGAATTAAAATTTTCTTCTTCATATCGATATAAATAAAGTACTTTTCTGAAATTTTCTGCAAATGTACGGAAAAATTCTGATACTTGCAAGGAATATTGAAAAAAAATGCCTAATTTCACGAAAAAAATCCTTTTCTTTAGCCTAAAACAGAAAAAAAATAAAAAAAATGCGATTTTATTAGGGAAAAACCGAAGATGAGCGTTATATTTATGAACAGTCGCAAGAACAAAGCTGAAATCCTCATGCAAAAAGAGAATGGAAGTTTGGCCGAAGCGGTTGGACGGCGAGCGGCAATTAACAATTTGTTGCATAAAACCGACGGAATGAAAAATATTATAAATAATAAATAAGGTATAAAATACAACGACAATGGCAAAAAGATTTTTATTGGGTTTAGACGTGGGCAGCTCGTCGGTAAAGGCGTCGCTCGTTGACGCTGCCACAGGCAAATGCGCCGCCAGCGCCTTCTTCCCGGAGAAAGAGGCGCCCATCATGGCACTAAAGGCCGGCTGGGCAGAGCAAGAGCCACAGATGTGGTGGGACAACATGAAACTGTCGGTGGCAAAATGTATGTCTGTCGCCGGCGCGACACCGGAAGACGTGGCTGCCGTGGGCATCTCTTATCAGATGCACGGACTCGTATGCGTGGACAAAGACCTCAAAGTGTTGAGACCGGCAATCATCTGGTGCGACTCAAGGGCAGTGCCATACGGCGAGAAAGCCTTCAATGAGATTGGAGGAGAGAAATGCCTCTCACACCTGCTCAACTCCCCCGGCAACTTCACCGCCGCGAAACTGGCGTGGGTGAAAGAGAATGAGCCGGAGATATACAGCCGCATTTATAAGTTTATGTTGCCCGGCGACTATATCGCCATGCGCTTGAGCGGTGAGGTGAACACCACCGTGTCGGGACTCTCGGAGGGCATGCTTTGGGATTTCAAAGACAAGCAGGTGGCATCGTTCCTGATGGACTATTACGGTTTCGACGCCTCCATGGTGCCGTCGATAGTGTCCACTTTCAGCGTGCAGTGCGCCTTGTCGAAAGAGGCAGCTGCTGAATTAGGGCTCAAGGAAGGCACACCGGTGTCATACCGTGCCGGCGACCAACCCAACAATGCCGTGTCGCTGAACGTGTTCAACCCGGGCGAGATTGCCTCCACCGCCGGCACCTCAGGTGTGGTGTATGGAGTGCTGGGAGCCGCCAACTACGACAAGAAGAGCCGTGTGAACACCTTCGCACATGCTAATTATACCGCCGACCAGGAGCGTCTCGGAGTGCTGCTGTGCATCAACGGCACCGGCATCCTCAACGCCTGGGTGCGCCGCACCGTGGCCCCGGAGGGCATCGGCTATGCGGAGATGAACGACCTGGCAGCCGGAGTGCCTATCGGCAGTGAAGGAGTGGTGGTGACACCGTTTGGCAACGGAGCAGAGCGAGTGCTTGAGAACCGTGAGCCGGGAAGCAGCATCAGCGGCATCAACTTCAATAAACACACCAAGGCGCATATTATCCGCGCGGCACAGGAAGGCATCGTGTTCAGCTTCTGCTACGGTATGGAGATAATGCAGCAGATGGGCATGGAAATCAACAAGATCCACGCTGGAAAAGCAAATATGTTCCTCAGTCCGATCTTCCGCAACACCCTCGCAAGCGTGTCGGGTGCGACGATAGAGCTCTACGACACCGACGGCAGCGTGGGAGCAGCCAAGGGAGCAGGTATCGGAGCAGGCATCTACAAAGACCATGATGAGGCTTTCGCCACTTTGGAGAAACTCGACGTGATTGCTCCCGACGCACAAAAGCAGGAGGAATACCGTGCTGCCTACAACAGGTGGAAAGAGATCGTGGTCAAGCAAATGGCATAAAATTCAGCTTAAAGTAAAACATTATATATTTATTAACAACAAATTAAAATTAAAACGATTATGGCAAAAGAGTATTTTCCTCAGATTGGTAAAATCAAATTTGAGGGCAAGGACAGCAAAAATCCTTTAGCGTTTCATTATTATGACGCAGAGAAAGTGGTGATGGGTAAGAAAATGAAAGACTGGTTGAAGTTCGCCATGGCATGGTGGCACACTCTCGGACCGGCCAGCGCTGACCAGTTCGGCGGACACACCCGCACCTACGAGTGGGACAAGGCAGAGGACGCTGTGCAGAGAGCCAAGGACAAGGCAGACGCCGGTTTCGAAATCATGGACAAACTCGGCATCGAGTATTTCTGCTTCCACGATGTTGACCTCGTTGACGAGGGCGCTACCATCGAGGAGTATGAGGCTCGCATGAAAGCCATTACCGACTATCTCGCAGAGAAGATGAAAGGCACAAACATCAAACTCCTCTGGGGTACAGCCAATGTGTTTGGCAACAAACGTTATATGAACGGCGCCAGCACCAACCCCGACTTCGACGTTGTGGCACGTGCTTGTGTGCAGATTAAGAACGCTATCGACGCCACAATCAAACTCGGCGGTCAGAACTACGTGTTCTGGGGCGGACGCGAGGGATATATGAGCCTGCTCAACACACAGATGCAGAGAGAGAAAGACCACATGGCAAAAATGCTCACCGCTGCACGCGACTACGCACGCTCAAAAGGCTTCAAAGGAACATTCCTCATCGAGCCGAAACCCATGGAGCCCACAAAACACCAGTATGACGTGGACACAGAGACTGTGATCGGCTTCCTCCGCAAGAACGGCCTTGACAAAGACTTCAAGGTGAACATCGAGGTGAACCACGCTACTCTGGCACACCACACCTTCGACCACGAGATTGCAGTGGCTGTGGACAACGACATGCTCGGCTCATTGGACGCTAACCGAGGTGACTATCAGAACGGCTGGGACACCGACCAGTTCCCCATCGACAACTGGGAGATCACACAGGCATTCCTGCAAATTATCCGTGGCGGAGGCCTTGGCAACGGCGGTTGCAACTTCGACAGCAAACTGCGTCGTAACTCTACCGACCCGGAGGACATCTTCATCGCTCACATCAGCGGTATGGACGCTTTCGCACGCGGACTGGAGAACGCTGCAGCAATCCTCGAGGACGGCACACTGCCCAAGATGCTCAAAGACCGCTACGCCTCATTCGACGGAGGTAAGGGTAAAGAGTTTGAGGAGGGTAAACTCTCACTCGAGCAGATTGTGGAATATGCAAAACAAAACGGCGAGCCGAAACAGACAAGCGGCAAGCAGGAACTCTACGAGACTATCGTAAGCTGGTTCTGCAAATAAGCCATAGTCGTATTTTATATCGCGGAGCGGGCGGCCTGAAAAGCCGTCCGCTTATCGGCGTTTTAAGAAAACTGTAAAAACTTAACTAAACTACATTTAGGATGGAAGATAAAAGCATGGCTTTCAAGGAAGGATTCTCCAACACCATCAGACTAATCAGGTTTCCACTCTCAGTGCTTATTGTGGCAATGCACTGCGACGTGTATGGCAACAACCTGTTCGTGCCACTCAACAGTGTGATTGGCATCACTCCCGACCACTCTTTCGTTTTTTACCTCATCAAGGTCATCTCGGGAATACTCTCCCGTGTGGCAGTGCCTTTCTTCTTCTTTATATCAGGATACCTCTTCTTCTTGAATATCAAGCAGTTTGGCAAGGACGAATACCTGTATAAGCTGAAAAAGCGGTTTAAGACCCTCTTCATACCTTATCTCGCCTGGTGCGTGGTGGCGATACTCATTGCCCTGCTGCATCAGAAGCTCAACGCCCCCTACGACACACAGCTGTTTGACAAAAGCCTGCCGCAGCTCTTCGTAAGGCTCTTCGCCGACCCGAGTGTCAACTGGTGGCATCTCAGCGCCCCCTCCGACGGTCCGCTGTGGTTTATCCGCGACCTCTTCTGCATGGTTCTCGTCTCGCCGTTCATCTATTTTATGGTGAAGCGGGTGCCTTGGGCTCTCATCCTCATACTTATCGCCTGGATGTCGTGGAGAGTGCCCACATACGTGCCGGGCTTCAGTCTCGTGTCAATCCTCTTCTTCTCCGCCGGCGCATGGGTATCGGCAAATAACATCAATATTCTGGCTTTAGACCGCTATCGTCATATCTTGCTGATTTTGATGGTGATAAGCATTGTTGCCGACATTTGCATATTGCACTATGATAGTTGGTATCCCGACTCAATTTCTGCTGAGATACGTGAGAAATTCCACGATGTGATGATTATTCTGATTATACTCAACACTGCCCTCTGGGGCGGCAAGTATGCCAAAGGTATTAAGATTAGTAAGACCATGGCCACCCTCTCGGCAGCCAGTTTTGTGATATATGCCCTCCACACGCTGATTATGGGCGACCTCGTGCTGCTGGCATACCATACCGTTGGTATTCCCACGCCACCGTCGCATGCCGGCATCTTGGCATTATACCTTTATGAGATTATAGGATGTATCGCCGTGGCGACATTGCTTTACATCGTGTTGTCGAAATTCAAGATAACACGACTGCTGTTCACTGGCGACAGATAGGGTTCATACAGTGGCTTCGGCCACTTTGCCGGAATTGTCTGCGCTTGTTTGACTTTCAGGATTTGCAGAATTTTCGGAGCTTGCGGTAAATTCAGAGCCTTCGGCATTTTCTGCCGAGGGCTTTTTGCCGTCGAGGATTTCGTTGATTTCCTCCATTTCGATTTCGTCAAACCATTTGGTGAGTTTCCCTCTTGCTTTCTCTTTTACGTCTTCCGGCACGTTTACCCACACTTTGTCCAACACGTAGAGCAGCACGGCGAGGTCGTCGCTGAGCCCCACGATGGGTATGGCGTCGGGTATGGCGTCGATAGGGCTGATGAGGAAGCCCAATGCCGCCACAATCATCCCTTTGTCCTTCAGCGGCACCTCCTTGCTTTGCAGCGTGTAAAACAATATAAGGGCGGCATACACCAGTTTTGCGCCAGCTCTCTTTGCTATTTTGGCAATCTTCTCCAAAAAACCTTTCTTGGTGAATTTCTCACCATACGACATGAATTCGGGCAATTCTATTTTCATATTATTCAATCATTTAAGGTGCAAAGGTAAGGTTTTTTAAGTTAATAACCAAAAAAAATCGGATATAACAGATTTTTTAACTACAATTTAACATATCGCCGTGTATTTACACTAATTTCAGTCCGACGATGGAGCCGATGAGCGTGGTGATGAAGAAGAGGCGCCAGAAGTTCACCGGGTCGTGGAAAAAGATGATGCCGATGAGCACAGCCCCCACTGCGCCGATGCCGGTGAACACCGTGTAGGCCGTGCCGACGGGAATCGTGTGTGTGGCTTTGATTAACAGCGGCATGCTCGCCATGAATAGCAGCGCAAAACCGCAAAGCCACAGGATATATTCGTGGCCCGAGGCGTCGCGGAGCTTGCCGAGACAGTATGTAAACCCCATCTCGCAACAACCCGCTAAAAGAAGACAAATCCAATTAATCATATCTGAAATTTTTTGGTGCAAAGGTAAGAAGAAATGCTGAAACGAGCAAGGTTTTGTCAAAAAAATTGATACCTAAATCATTTCGCTTAAATAGTCAACGTGTATCAACAAAATATAATTATTGCCTATTTGGTCGATATAGTTTTGAAAACTATAATAGAAATCCTCCCATTCATATTTATTTATTCCGGCGATTTTCATTATCTCTTCTTCTGTCATTCCGTTATTTCCGCGAAGACTGAGTGGCAAGAGAATTTTCTTGACAAAATCTTCGCCAAACATCTGCTCATAATGATTGACTATGCGCTCTTCGAATGTTCCTACAGTGCTGTCGAAAGTGGGGGAAGTATAATATTCGATATACGAGGTCAGCGTCTTAAAGTCGCCATACGTAGCCAGTTCTTCCAAAAGGAAAACGAGCTGCTTTTTAGAGTGCTCCACTTGATATAATTCATCGTGCTGACCCAAATACCAGTCAACAATCATTTTCATCTGACTGTCAGACAAGCTCTTCCCATATTGACTAAGATATTCGGCAATAAACCTGTCGATATTCTCGTCTTTCCACACCTCACAAAATACTCCAATCCAGGGGGAATCGTCGGGCAGCTCTTCGTCTTTAATTCCGAAACACTCCCATCCCTCTGCCGACACGCTTGCGATGATTTTCATATTAGGCATCATTTGAGCAAGACGTTCCAAATGCTCTTTTACCGACACTTGTTCTTTATATGAGAATTGGTCGATACCATCTACAATGAGAAGCAATTTTTTATCCTTAATGAAAGGGTATATTTCATCCCATAATTTTTCGTTCCACAAGTTTTCATTATATTTAAATTTTTCCGACAGTTGGAACGTGTCTAAAAAATCGCCCTGCATGAGATAATCAACAAAATAGTTTGAATTGCCGATAACCGGGTTGTTTTGCAGGAAATAATACAACACGGGGAAGTTGAAATCATCGCTTCTCCTTTTGAGCCATTCAGCCAAAAGGGATGTCTTTCCGGAACCGCCACGGTCGAACAACAGCAACATTTGGTCGCCATTGTCCCAATTGTCGATAGCCTCGTTTAAAATTTCGAAACCATCCTCCGTCTCGTTAGAGTCGATAAAATTCTTAGTGTGTTTCCTTATGATAT
>Ga0065709_1029515_pt1 | contig 18488 bp, 15 predicted proteins | sample Hoacrofraction14_2_FD_59096 | JGI IMG/M metagenome (GOLD analysis project Ga0065709, IMG submission 59096) | Hoatzin crop microbial communities from Cojedes, Venezuela, sample from fiber fraction 14 v1 | ecosystem: Host-associated > Birds > Digestive system > Esophagus > Crop | place: Venezuela...
CAACCGCCTCTATGCGCTGGAGGGCCACGAGCTGCGCCTGGTGCCGCAGTCCTACTTTGACGCGCACCTCGCGCTGGCCATCGCGCTGACGCTCGCCAACCGGCCGGACGACGCCGTGGACCACGCGCAGCGCCTGGTGGAGCTCAACCCCGTGGAGACGGGCGCCAGCCTCACGCTGGCCACCTGCCTCATGCGCGCCGGCAAGCACGACGAGGCCAACCGCCTGCTGCAGCGCTTCCTCGAGGTGGCGCACGACCCCGAGGGCCTGGGGGCGGGCTACTTCCACCTGTCGCACGTCCTGCGCGAGCTGGGCAAGGACGAGGCCGCGCAGGCCTGCCTCATGCGCAGCGTGCTCTTTGCCTCGTCGGCGTCGCTGCCGGCCATGGCCGAGCTCATGGGATCGCTCCACGAGAGCGACGGCCCGGGACATGCCACCATCCAGATCTCGTCCGACGACGTGGAGCACGCGCTCGAGGAGGCCGGCATCGTCGTGGCCCCCACCAAGCGGATCATCGACGTCTTCAGCGAGTGCATGCAGGCCTCCGTGGACGCCGAGGTCTTCCCCGTCGCGCGCAACTTCGTGGCCACGATGGGCCTCTTCACCAACGACGACGTGGTCCACGACATCCTGCGCTCGCTGGAGGACTGCCCCGACAAGTAGCCGAGAAGGACCGCCCTTCTCGGCAGCCTTGTAACGCGCAAAAACTGACCTGGTTTCACTATCGTAAAAGTTGTGTTGGATGCGCATTTAGGCACCACGTCTTCATCTACAACATATATGTTTTCACTGCGGGCGCATCCCAACCATGGCAACCGCCGGGAGCCCGCAGCCAACTCACGGTGGCACGCAGGGTGACGTGCCAAACGGAAGGGGAGTACATGAGCGCATTCAGCAAGATCAACATGAGCCGTCGCAACTTCGTGACGCTTGGTGCAGGCAGTGCCGCGGCACTGACCCTGGGCGCCTGTGGCGGCACCTCAAGCAGCGACGCCGGCAGCGCGTCGGGCGACGTCTCGGCCATCAAGGTCGGCTTCATCTGCCTGCACGACGAGAACTCCACCTACGACCTCAACTTCATCAACGCGGCCAAGGAGGCCTGCGAGACCCTCGGCATCAGCGAGGACAACTACTTCATCAAGACCAACATCCCCGAGGGCCAGGAGTGCTACGACGCCGCCGCCGAGCTTGCCGACGCCGGCTGCGCCATCGTCTTTGCCGACTCCTTCGGCCACGAGGACTACATGATCCAGGCCGCCAGCGAGTTCCCCGAGGTGCAGTTCTGCCACTCCACCGGCACCCGCGCCCACACCGAGGGCCTCGACAACTACCACAACGCCTTCGCCTCCATCTATGAGGGCCGCTACCTGGCCGGCGTCGCCGCGGGCATGAAGCTCAACGAGATGATCGCCAACGGCGACATCACCGAGGCCGACGCCAAGATGGGCTACGTGGGTGCCTTCACCTACGCCGAGGTCATCAGCGGCTACACCTCGTTCTACCTGGGCGCCAAGTCGCAGTGCCCCTCCGTCACCATGGACGTCACCTTCACCGGCTCCTGGTATGACGAGACCGCCGAGAAGGAGGGCGCGACCAAGCTGATCAACGACGGCTGCGTCCTTATCTCGCAGCACGCCGACTCCATGGGCGCCCCCACCGCGTGCGAGAACGCCGGCGTGCCCGACGTTTCGTACAACGGCTCGACCGCCGAGTCCTGCCCCAACACCTACATCGTCTCCTCGCGCGTCAACTGGGCGCCCTACTACGAGTACGCGATCCAGGCCGCTGCCGACGGCACCGCCATCGACACCGACTGGACGGGCACCCTGGCCACTGGCTCCGTCGAGCTGCTCGAGCTCAACGACGCCGTTGCCGCCGAGGGCACGGCCGAGAAGATCGACGAGGTCAAGGCCCAGCTCGAGGACGGCAGCCTGCACGTCTTTGACACCTCGACCTTCACCGTGGACGGCGCCACACTCGACAGCTACGAGGCCGACGTCGACACCGACGCCGACTACACGCCCGACACCGAGGTCGTCTCGGACGGTTACTTCCACGAGTCCGAGTACCGCAGCGCGCCGTACTTCGACCTCCAGATCGACGGCATCAACCTGCTCGACACCAACTTTGGCTAAGATCGTCTAGCCGGGCGGCTCCGTTAGCGGGGCCGCCCTTCTTTTTTCGTCCTCTTCGAGCGATGGGAGATCATGGACGTCACACAGCCAGCCGTGAGGATGCGCGGCATCAGCAAGTCGTTTGGCCCGGTGCGGGCCAACACCAACGTGGACCTCGACATCAACCGAGGCGAGATTCTGGCCCTTCTGGGCGAGAACGGGTCCGGCAAGACGACCCTCATGAACATGCTCTCGGGAATTTACTTCCCCGACGCGGGCACCATCGAGATCGACGGCGAGCCCATCGTGATCGACTCCCCGCGCGTCGCCTTCGAGCACGGCATCGGCATGATCCACCAGCACTTCAAGCTGGTGAACGTCTTCACCGCGACCGAGAACATCGTGCTCGGCCTCGATGACGAGGCGTATGACCTCAAGGCTGCCGCCGGCCGCATCCAGGAGATCTGCGACACCTACGGCTTTGACCTCGACCCCAACAAGCACATCTACGACATGTCCGTCTCCGAGAAGCAGACTGTCGAGATCGTCAAGGTCATCTACCGCGGCGCCGAGATCCTCATCCTCGACGAGCCCACCGCCGTCCTCACGCCGCAGGAGACAGACCGGCTCTTCTCGGTGCTTCGAAAGATGAAGGACGAGGGCAAGGCGGTCATCATCATCACGCACAAGCTGCACGAGGTACAGGACATCAGCGACCGCGTGGTGGTGCTGCGCAAGGGCGAGTACGCAGGCGAGATGGTCACCGCCCAGAGCACCACGCAGGAGATGACCAACATGATGGTCGGCCACCAGGTCACGCTCAACATCGAGCGGCCCGAGCCGGTGGACCCCAAGCCGCGCATCCGCGTGAGCAACCTCACGGTGCGCGGCACCGACGGCGTGGTCAAGCTCGAGGACGTGAGCTTCTCTGCCAACACCGGCGAGATCCTGGGCATCGCGGGCATCTCGGGCAGCGGCCAGAAGGAGCTGCTCGAAGCCATCGCGGGCCTGCAGCGCATCGAGAGCGGCAGCATCGAGTACCTGGAGGATGACGGCACGCCCGAGGAGCTCGTGGGCAAGGACCCCACCGACATCAGCGCCATGGGCGTCGCACTTGCCTTCGTGCCCGAGGACCGCCTGGGCATGGGCCTCGTGGCCAACATGGACCTCACCGACAACATGATGCTGCGCTCGTTCCGCGAGGGCAGCGCTCCGTTCGTGGACCGCAAGACGCCCAAGCACCTGGCCGAGAAGGTCGTGGAGGAGCTTGAGGTCAACACCCCGGGCGTCAACACGCCCGTGCGCCTGCTGAGCGGCGGCAACGTGCAGAAGGTGCTCGTGGGACGCGAGATCGCGTCCTCCCCCACCGTGCTTCTCTCGGCCTATGCCGTGCGCGGCCTCGACGTCAACTCGTCATACATGATCTACGACCTCATCAACCAGCAGAAGCAGGCTGGCGTAGCCGTGATCTACGTGGGCGAGGACCTTGACGTGCTCATCGAGCTCTGCGACCGCGTGCTCGTGCTCTGCGGCGGCAAGGTGAGCGGCATCGTCGACGGCCGCACCACGACCAAGGCCGAGGTCGGACTCATGATGACTAAGCTGGGAGGCGGTGAGGCCTAAGTGATTCACATCAGCAAGAGAAAGACCATGCCGCTGGCACAGAGTATTGCGATCCACCTGGGCGCGATCGTTATCGCGCTCGTGGTGTGCGGCGTGATCACCACCCTCTTCACGGGGCTCAACCCCGTGAGCGTCTACGGGACCATGCTGACGGGCGCCTTTGGCACCGAGCGCAAGATCTGGATCCTGCTGCAGGAGATCGCGATCCTGCTGTGCGTGTCCCTGGCGCTTACGCCGGCGTTCCGCATGCGCTTCTGGAACCTTGGCGGAGAAGGGCAGATCCTCGTCGGCGGCCTGGCCGCCGCGGCATGCATGATCAAGCTGGGCGACGTGCTGCCCAACGCCCTTCTCATTCTGCTCATGATTGTGGCGTCGCTTGGCGCTGGCGCCATCTGGGGCCTCATCCCCGCTGTGGCCAAGGCCAAGTGGAACACCAACGAGACGCTCTTCACGCTCATGATGAACTATGTGGCCACGCAGCTGGTGGCGTACTTCGTCATCCGCTGGGAGGTCCCCAAGGGCTCCGGCAAGATCGGCATCATCAACCAGGCCACCAAGGCCGGTTGGCTGCCGCAGATCGGTGACTACAAGTACCTGCTCAACATCCTCATCGTGGCCGCGCTGACGTACCTCATGTACGTCTACCTCACCTACAGCAAGCACGGCTACGAGATCTCGGTCGTTGGCGAGAGCCCCAGCACAGCCCGCTACGTGGGCATCAAGGTGCCGCGTGTCATCATCCGCACGATGCTGCTCTCGGGCGCCGTGTGTGGCCTGGCCGGCCTGCTTCTGGTGGGCGGCACGGACCACACCATCACGACGACGATTGCCGGCGGACGCGGCTTTACGGCCGTCATGGTAGCGTGGCTCGCCAAGTTCAACCCTGTCTCGATGGTCGCCAGCAGCTTCCTGCTGTGCTTCATGGACCGCGGCGCCAGCGAGATCTCGACCATGTACTCGCTCAACCAGAGCTTTGGCGACATCCTCACCGGCATCATCCTGTTCTTCATCATCGGCAGCGAGTTCTTTGTCAACTACCAGATCAACTTCCGCAAGAAGGAGAAGGAGGAGGTGAGGGCAAATGGGTAGCATCATCTCGTTCATCCCGCGTGCCATCGCACAGAGCATCCCGCTGCTCCTTGGCTGCAACGGCGAGATCCTCACCGAGAAGTCCGGCAACCTCAACCTGGGTATCCCCGGCGTCATGTACGTGGGCGGCATCTGCGGCGTCATCGGGTCGTTCCTCTATGAGCACAGCCTGGCTGACGCCTCGCAGATCAACCCCTTCCTGGGCATCCTCATCCCCCTGGTGTGCTGCCTTCTGGGTTCGCTCCTGATGGGTCTTCTCTACTGCTTCCTCACCGTCAACCTGCGTGCCAACCAGAACGTCACCGGCCTTGCCATGACCACCTTCGGCGTGGGCTTCGGCAACTTCTTTGGCGGTTCGCTCATCAAGCTGACGGGCGCGGACATCCCGTCCATCACGCTGTCGGCCACGAGCAACCTCTTCAGGACCACCCTGCCCTTTGCGGACTCCACGGGCGCCTTTGGCACGCTCTTCCTGAGCTACGGCTTCCTTGCCTACGTTGCCATCGCCATCGCCGTGGCCTCGTCGATCGTGCTCAACCGCACGCGCGTGGGCCTGCAGCTGCGCGCCGTGGGCGAGAGCCCGGCCACGGCCGACGCAGCCGGTATCGACATCAAGCGCTACAAGTACGTGGCCACGTGCCTTGGCTGCATGATCGCCGGCCTGGGCGGTCTGTACTACGTCATGGACTACGCCAACGGCGTGTGGTCCAACGACGCCTTCGGCGACCGCGGCTGGCTGGCCATCGCGCTGGTCATCTTCACCATGTGGCGCCCGAGCACGAGCATCCCCGCGTCCATCCTGTTTGGCGCCCTGTACATCCTGTACCTCTTCATCCCCACAGGCACCAACCTGGCCGCCAAGGAGCTCTACAAGATGCTCCCCTACGTGGTCACCATCGTCGTGCTGGTGATCTCGAGCATGAGAAACTCACGAGAAGGGCAAGGGCCGGAGAGCCTCGGCTTACCTTACTTCCGCGAGGACCGCTAGCGGGCCTTTCGCGTACGACCACGCCCCCGGCGCCGCTCTGGCACCGGGGGCGTTCCTGTGGCTTCGTTCCGTTAGTCCTCGTCCCATTGGGGTCAGACCCCGTTGGTCCATGACCCCGTTGGCCCAGAGAGGACCGCTAGCGGGCCTTTCGCGTACGACCACGCCCCCGGCGCCGCTCTGGCACCGGGGGGCGTTCCTGTGCTTCGTTCCGTTAGCCCTCGCCCCATTGGGGTCTGACCCCGTTGGTCCGTCCCATTGGGGTCTGACCCCAATGGGACGAGAGGCGATGCAGCGGGGACATTTCCTACAGGTCGAGCTCCATCAGGCGGGCGATGGCCACGATGTAGATCTTGAGCGCAAGGCGCAGCTGGTCCTCGGCCAGGCCCTCGTCAGGGCCGTGCTCCTCGCCCACCCAGTCGGGCTTGGGGACGCTGCGGTCGTTGGGGCCAAAGCTCGCGGCGTTCTTGAAGTGGCGCGCGTACGTGCCGCCGCCGATGGTGAACGCCTGGGCGTCGCTGCCGGTGAACTCGTTGTATGTCCCCACCAGCGTCTGGATCTGGGGGCTCGTGGGATCCACGTAGAACGGCACCACGTCGCGGCCGGCACAGAAGGTCACGCCGTGCTCTGCCGCAAGCTTTGCCAGGCGCGCGCTGATGGCGTCACCCGTGGTCGACTTGGGGTAGCGGCAGTCGAGCGACTGGCAGAACTCGCCGTCCTCGGTACGGATGGTGCCACCGATGATGGTGAGCGGCTCAAAAATGTCATCGGTGGCGTCGATGCCCAACGCGCTGCCGTCCCATGCGGCAAAGACCAGGTGCTCGAGGTCGAGGAAGGGCTTCTCCGCAGGCGAGAAGAGCCCATTGTCAAGCAGGTAGTCAACGATGAGGCCAATGGCGTTGACGGTGCCCTCGGGCATGGAGGCGTGGCCGCCGATGCCGTGGGCGATGAGGCACACGAGGCCCTCGCCCGCCGCCACGACCTCAATGCGGTCGGTGCCCGCAAGCGGCGCGTCCGCGCGCACGACGGCCGTTGCCACAGACGGGATGGCGTTGCTCACCGTGCCGCCGTCAAGCTCGACGATGACGCCGTCGGCCGCCACCGGGAAGCGCAGGTCCGCCCCATAGAGGCCCTTCTCGCCACAGCACACGGGGAAGTCGGCGTCGGGCGTGAAGAGGAAGTCGGGCTGCGGGTAGCGCTCGAGGTAGTACTCCACGTCGCCCATGCCCGTCTCCTCGTTGCTGCCGAGGATGCAGCGGAGCGTGTAGGGCAGCGGCTCGCCCGTGGCCTGGACCTTGCGGACAAAGAAGTGCGCCGCATAGAGCGACAGCACCAGCGGGCCCTTGTCGTCGAGGATGCCGCGGCCAAAGAGGTAGCCATCCCTGCGCGTGAGGGTGAAGGGGTCGGAGCTCCAGCCCGTGCCCACCGGCACGATGTCGGCGTGCGCGATGGTCGCGACCTGCTTTGCGCTGGCGCCGGGCAGGTCCGCGTAGCCCAGGTAGCCCTCGCAGTCGTGCGCGTCGAGGCCCAGACGCCCGGCGATGGCCAGCCCGCGCGAGAGCGCCTCGTAGGGGCCGGGGCCCCAGGGCTTGCCGGGCTCGGCGTGGGGGATGTCCTCAACCGAGTCAACCGCGATCATCGTGGCCATGTCATCCACGACGTCGCCCCACACCTCGTCGATGTATGCGTCGACCTCGGCCACGAACGTGGGGTCTGCCTTCTGCATGATGCTCCTTCCGTCGTTGGTTTACCGCCCCAATATAGCGCTTGCGGGGGCCACGGTCGCACGGGGTCGGGAACCGTGGCATCACGGCAGGCGCATCAAGAGCAAGGACAGCCGAGAAGAGCCTGCCCTTCTCGCCAGCCCCGCCCGTGCCCATCCACGTCAAGGCCACAAAACAGTGGTAGAGTTTCGCACATTACTGTCAGACCACTAGGAGCAGCATGGCCCGCGCCCCCAAGGAACTCTGGCCCCCCACGTTTGCGGCGGCCATCTTTGACTTTGACGGCACCCTCGCCGACACTGCGCACCTCTGGTACGAGGTCGACGTGGCGTGGCTGTCGGCGCGCGGCCTCCCCTACGACCCGAGCTTCCCGCGCGAGATCAGCGCACTGGGCTTCGAGGACGGCGCCCGCTACGCCATCGAGCGCTTTGGCCTTGACGAGAAGGTCCAGGACATCTGCGACGAGTGGAATCGCATGGGCCGCGAGCGCTACCAGACGCGTGTCACGCTGCGTCCGGGCGCTCGCGCGTACCTGGATGCCCTGCGCGAGCGCGGCATCCCCGTTGCGCTTGCCACCACCAACGACCCCGACGTGCTGGCCTCCATGCGCGCCAACGTCGACGTGTACGCGCTCTTTGACGCCGTCGTCTGTGGCAACGAGGTCGCCGGCTCCAAGCGCGAGCCCGACATCTACCTCGAGGCCGCCCGACGCCTGGGCGCGGAGCCTGCAGGCTGCGTCGTCTTTGAGGACCTCGCCGAGGGCCTTGCCGCCGCACGTGCCGCCGGCATGCTCACCTGCGGCGTCTTGGCGCGCGACCATGCGCAGGATGCCGACGAGGTACGGGCCGCAGCGGACCTTCTCCTCGACAGCTGGGAGGACATCGACCTCTCATGCTAGGCATCATCCTCCGCATACTCATGGCACTCGCCGGCATGGCGACGATCGCGCACCTCGTGGTGCTTTTGCTGCACGAGGTGGGCCGCCTCGACGCGCGCGACATGCGCTGGATGTTCGTCCACACCGAGCCTGGAAAGGCAACCAAGTGGGACGTCTTCCTCACCGCGCTCTACACGCTGGGCGAGGTGGTGCTGCTCATACTCATCCCGCTGGGCCTCACCACGGCTGAGCTGCCCTGGTACGTGCTCTTCCACCTGTCGGTCATCGTCTATGTGCACGCCATGGCCGGCACGCCGCACCTGCACGCGTTCCTCGCCACCATGCCGCACCGCTGGCAGCGCAAGCTCGTCGTCTTCTGCGGCTGCATACTCTGCTGCTTCATGGCGCTCGAGTTCCCCAGCAACCCCCTCTTCTTTGCCATGCTGCAGTCGCCACAGGGCATCATCGTCGAGTTCGTGGTGCTGACGCTCTTCGTCCTGGCCGTGTGGCTTTTGCTGCAGCGCCAGCCGGCGGGCCTCATCATCCCCTGCATGATCTGCCTGGCCGTGGGCATCGTCGAGTACTACGTGGCCGAGTTCAAGGAGATGCCGCTTCTACCCAGCGACGTCCTTGCCCTGGGCACGGCTGCCGCGGTGGGCTTCAACTACATCTACATCATCGGCGGGCGCGTGCTCGTGGGCGGCAGCTTCGTCATCATCTGCTGCTACCTCACACGCGGCGTCGACTGGGTGCGCTCGAGGCGCAAGCGCCACGTCACGGCGAGCATCGCGGCGGCGCTCTTCTGCGCGGGCCTCATCGGCCTGGGCGTGACGCAAATCGACTTCGTCGATGACCTCAACATCACCGTGCGCGCGTGGTGCCCCCTCAAGGACTACAAGGCCGAGGGCTTCATCCCGGCCTTCATCAGCGGCGCGCAGTCCATCTCGCCCACCACACCTTTGGGCTACACTACCTCGGGCGCCGAGGAGATCGCCCAAAAGTATGCCGACTCCTATGTTGAGAAGAGCGATGCGGATGCCCGCCGTACGGCCGCCGAGCAGCAGTTTGCCGAGGAGGAGCCCTGCGTCGTGGTCATCATGAACGAGACGTTCAGCGACCTCTCGATCTACGACAACCTGCACTGCGACTACCAGGGTCCCGAGTACTACAACAGCATCGACGACGCCGTCATGCAGGGCACGCTGTACGTCTCGGCGTATGGCGGCGGCACCTGCAACAGCGAGTTCGAGTTCCTCACCGGCATGTCGATGAACTACTTCGGCGCGAGCGTCTACCCTTACATGACGTACAACCTCGAGGGCGTGGGCAGCTTTTCGCAGCACCTCAAGGACCTAGGCTACGAGACCACGGCCATCCACCCCAACCTCGACACCAACTGGAACCGAAACCTGGTCTACCCCACGCTGGGAATCGACACGTTCTACAGCCTCGACGACTTTGAGGACGCCGACACCCTGCGCGGCCTGGTGACCGACGCCGCCACATACGACAAGGTGCTCGAGATCCTGGAGTCGAGCGACGAGCCGCAGTTCGTCCTCGACGTCACCATGCAGAACCACTCGAGCTACACCACCGGCGAGATTCCCGAGGACATGCTCACCGACTACGACCCCGTGGACATGGGCGACTCGCTCAATGACGAGCTCAACGAGTACCTCTCGTGCATCCAGGCGTCCGACGAGGCACTCGAGGGGTTCCTGGACGAGCTGCGCGAGCTGGACCGCCCCGTCGTCGTGGTCTTCTTCGGCGACCACCAGCCCTACTTCACGGGCACCTACAACGACGCGTTCTACCCCGACGAGGACGACCTCACGCACACCATGCGCCTGTGGCAGACCACGTATCTCATCTGGGCCAACTATGACGTGGCAGGCGCCGACCAGCTTGACTCCGACGCCGACCTCAGCACCAACTTCCTGGGCGCCGTCGCGCTCGACGCCATTGGCGCTCCGCTCAGCACCTACCAGCAGACGCAGATGGGCCTGCACGAGTACCTCCAGGCCATCAACATCATCGCCTATGAGGGCGTGGACGGCACGCTCTATTGGGACGATGCCACCAACGGCTACTACCAGCAGTACCGTGACCTCTGGAAGATCCAGTACCGCTACTTCTTCGACTTCTACCGAGAGGACGGCATCTACATGACGTCCACCATGCCCGGCACCACGAGGCCCGACAACAACTAGGCGCTCTTGGCGAGAAGAGCCGTGGGTGCACGGCGAAGCGGCTCATTGCGCAGGGCATCCCGGAATGAGTCAGCCTGCCGTCCAGTTCGTGGTGTCGGTGGAGGCGGAGCCCTCGGTGTCGCTGTCGTCGTCGAGCTTCCAGGTGCCCGTCTGCTCCATGCCATACAGGTTGAACGTGAGCGAGCCGTCATCGCCAAGTGCAAGCAGAACGTCGCTGCCCTCGTCGCGCATCTCAGCGACACGGTCGGCGTCAAGATCGCTGCCTGCCACCGTTCCCCGCCTCAGCCGGTAGGTCCCAGCCATGGTATTGGTCGCTTCTGCGCTTGCATCCGCGTCCGATCCACCGCTGCTTGTGCCGCTGCCCGAGCAGCCGCACGCCATGACCGTAACGATCAGCACCAGCGCGAGCAGGATGGCCATGAGGCGCCTGCCGATGGCTCTTGTACCGTCCATGTTCTTCTCCCCTCGTTCTCTTTGACTTGCCTCATGCCATGGGTGCTTTTGGCAGCTTGCCCCTACGGCCGGCATGGCAACGCCCCCGGTCAGGTGGGTGACCGGGGGCGGAAGGGGGAAGGTTTTTCGCTAGTTGTAGTAGCTGTTGTAGGTGTCCTCGTCGACCCTCTTAAGCCCTACGACATCATCGCCAAACCAGGCATAGATGTTAGTGACATTGCCCTCATCATCTTCACTCGTGCCCATCCAGGTGCTATATTCATCTGAGTTGACCTGTATCCCGTAAGACTGCATCTCCCATGTGCCGACGTTTTCGTCATCATAAGTGACTGACGCGACTCCAGCTATGCCGGTAGATGAATCGAACGAAGTTATCTGCACCAGCTTTCCCGTAACGCTTCCGTCCTCACCAAGGTACAGCGCGACAATCAAATCGGGAAAGTCGCTCTGCGTAAAATAGTTTGAGCCAAACGTGTAATAGTCGAAGATGTAGTATCCCGCTATCTTCGCAGCCTTCTCGTCATTCAAAGCATTCATCGTGGCGATGCCGGCATCGTAGTCTTCCTGCGAGATGGGCTCGAGCGTTATCGAGTAATATGGAGTCTCATCGTCGTAATAGGAGGTATAGACGATGTTGTCACCCTCGCGCACGAGAGCAATCTTGGCATCGGATGCGTTACCATCCTCGTCCACGTAAGTTAGCGTTCCACCGTTGACCACGTCGCCGACCTCCCAAGTGCCCGAGCCGGAGTTCGGCCACCGCCAGCTTTCCGCAAACGAGCCGTCCTCGTTGAGCTGGAGGTAGATGTTGTAGCCCTCCTCAATGTCGGAGGGATCCCACGCCTCACCCTCCTCGTGGTCATCGGACGCGTGATAGACCCCCTCGACGAAGCGGTAGCAGCCGGGCTGGATGAGAAGGTCTGCCATGGCCTCAGCGGAGGCGGTGTAGGTGTCGGCGTCGATGGCCTCAAACTGCATGTCGTAGGAGCCGTCCTCGGAAATGAGGGTAACCGAGTCGTCGCCGTCCATCTCTAGCATGTAGCTCGTGACGTCGGTGGAGGCGGACCCCTCGGTGTCGCTGTCGTCGTCGAGCTTCCAGGTGCCCGTCTGCTCCGAGCCGTACAGGTTAAGCGTGAAGGAGCCGTCGTCCTCGAGGGCAAGAAGGATGTCTGCCCCCTCGTCACGCATCTCGGTGACGCGGTCGGCGCTGAGGTTGCTCCCGGCCACGGTTCCCTTCTTGAGCTGGTAGGTCCTTGCCGAGGAGCTGACCGCCCCTGCGCCCGAGCCGGCGTCCGACCCGCCGCCGTCGCCGCCCGAGCAGCCGCACACCATAACCGTGGCGGCCAGCACCAGAGCGAGCATGATGGCCATGAGGCGCCTACTGACGGTTCTTGTGCTGTCCATGATTCTCCTATCTCATACGCACGGCCGAAGGCCTTTGACCAAAGATTCCACCGTGCATGCAAGCGTCTCCGACGGGGTTAGCCCCATCGGAGACGCCGGGTTACTAGAAGCCGCAATAGCTGTTGTATGTATCCTCGTCGACACGCTCGTAGGTGATCTCGTAGTCATCGCCGCTCTCACGCAAGGTGCCGTCATCGGTCACCTCTATGTAATGGAGAGAGCTTGCGATGACAAAGATGTGGGATGTGTCGCCAGGTTGGAACTGCCAAGAGTATGCACCCTCGTCATAGCGGGTCGCAATGAATGACGTCCCGTCGTCGCTGTAGCCCATGTCGATGCACGTGTCGGTGCCATCGGTTGTGAACTTAAACGCAAAATACAGGCCCCTGGCAGTAAGATCGTCTCTCGTAAGGGTACTCGTACCATCGTTGAAGCCAGAGATGATGTAGCACCCGGCCAGTTGCTGCTTCGCCTCGTCATACAATGCGTCCATCGAGGCGAGGGCGGCATCGTAGTCCTCCTGGCTGATGGGCTCATAGGTGGACGTGAAGAGTTCCTCCCCATCGGTGTCATAGCTCACGCACACGATGTTGTCGCCATCACGAGAGATGCTATAGGACTCGTACTCGCTTCCGTCACTTGTGGTCTGGTACAAGACTGCGTCCTCAGCCGCACTCCCCCCACTCCACGTACCGGTACTGGAAGCAGACGCGAAAAGGTCCCTCTGCCAAGTGCCGTCCTCACCAAGACGCAGGTACACGTTAAAGCCAGCTGCTTGCTGTTCGCTATAGTCCAGGGCCTCGCCAGATTCAGAACTCGTGCCTTCGACGAAGCGGTAGCAGCCGGGCTGGACGACGAGCGCCGCCATGGCCTCAGCGGAGGCATTGTAGGTGTCGGCGTCGATGGCCTCAAACTGCATGTCGTAGGAGCCGTCCTCAGAGGTGAGGGTGACCGAGTCGTCGCCGTCCATCTCGAGCATGTAGCTCGTGACGTCGGTGGAGGCTGACCCCTCGGTGCCACTGTCGTCGTCGAGCTTCCAGGTGCCCGTCTGCTCCACGCCGTACAGGTTCAGCGTGAGCGAGCCGTCATCGCCAAGGGCAAGAAGGATGTCTGCCCCCTCGTCACGCATCTCGGTGACGCGGTCGGCGTTGAGGTTGCTTCCCGCCACCGTGCCCTTCTTGAGCTGGTAGCTCCGGGCCGTAACCGCGGCCTCATCGGCACCCGAGCCGGCGTCCGAGCCGCCACCGTCACCGCCCGAGCAGCCGCACACCATAACCGTGGCGGCCAGCACCAGCGCGAGCATGATGGCCATGAGGTGTCTGCTGATGGTTCTTGTGCTGTCCATGATCTTTCTTCCACCGTTCCCTTCGACGTTCCCGTACCTATTTGATTGGCGTGTCGCCTGGCATCGTGTCAGGCCGTGCAGGCCACAGGGACGCATGCGCGGCGCAACCAAGAGGAGGGAAGGCGACACACATGCGTCTGACACGTGTATATCGCCACTCCAAAGCAAAACGTTGCGCAACTTTACCGAACGGTAGTGGGAGGGATGGTCGAATATTCGCAGGTAGATGAGTTAGCTTGGTGGCTCGGATGAGTTAGCCTGCCGTCCAGTTCGGCTCATTTCCAAACAAGAAACGAGCCGAACTGGACGGCAGGCTAACTCATCCAAACTGGACGGCAGGCACATCCGAGCAAACAGCGCGACAACAAGAAAGGGGGCGCCCAAAGGCGCCCCCTCCAGCTTAGGTATGTGTTTGGACCTAGAGCTTCGTGACGTTGGAAGCCTGAAGCTTGCCGTTCTGGCCGGTCGTGACCTCGAACTCGACAGGCTGGCCCTCGTCGAGGGTCTTGAAGCCGTCCATCTGGATCTCGCTGTAGTGGACGAACAGGTCGTCGCCGTCCTCGCGAGAGATGAAGCCGTAGCCCTTGTCGGGGTTGAACCACTTAACAGTACCCTGTGCCATGACGTGCCTTTCTTTCTGTGTCCCCAAGGGGACAATGCTGCGCTTTCGCGCGATACCAACGTGACCCTCTTTAGGCCACGAGGGGAATTCTACCCCAACGCGCATGGTGCGGTCACATGAATCTTGTAGACGGTATGCCGCGGCGGCTGGCTCCGCAGCCAGCCCGGCCCAGCTGCGAGGTCCCCGCATGGAACGTTTTTCTCGCCGAGGTCCCCAGATGGAACGTTACGAGCCGCAAAATGGCCCTCAAACGTGCCATACGGGGACTTCGGGGCACGGGATGTGCAGTGTGGGGACTTCGCGGCGCGAGCGCAGGCGAGAAGGGCTAGCCGTACAGCTCCTCATCGAGGTCGGCGAGCTCCGCGGGCACGTTGCAGAGGTCCCAGCCAAAGGCGCCCGCCACGGCCTCAGCCTGCGCGCGGCGCTGCGTGGCCAGGTCATCATCCCCCGCATCCTCGTAGGCGTCGGCCAGGCGGTCGAGCGTGTAGGCCACGTAGCCGGCGATCTCGTCTCCGATGCCCGTCAGCTGCATCATCGTCACGAAGGACGCAGGCTCGAGCGACATCGCTGCGTCAGCCGAGAGGTTCATGAGGTCGGCCACGGCCTCCTCCGCCCCGAGCGAGCGGTCGATCTGCTGGTCAAGGATGACCTCGCGAAGCGCCCCGGCAACGGCCAGGGTGAACTGCTTGATCATCTGCTGGATGTAGTCGTGCTCGAGCATGCGCTTCTCCCTTACTGCGTAGGCGGCGTGAGGCCCAGGTGCTCGAAGGCCGCGACGGTTGCCTGGCGGCCGCGCGGCGTGCGCACCATGAGCCCCTGCTGCATGAGGTAGGGTTCGTAGACGTCCTCGAGGGTGGACGGGTCCTCTCCCACGGCGCTTGCGACCGTCGCCAGGCCCACGGGGCGCCCGGCAAAGGTCTGCGTGAGAGCGTGGAGGATCTTGAGGTCCATCCAGTCGAGGCCCAGGGCGTCGATGCGGTTGAAGGCGAGCGCCTCGGCCGCAACGTCCGACGTGATCTGCCCATCGGCATTGACGAGCGCATAGGCGCGCACGAGCTTGAGCAGGCGGTTGGCGAGGCGCGGGGTGCCGCGGCTGCGCGAGGCCACCTGCTGGGCCGCGTCCTCGTCGATCTGCACGTCGAGGATGCGGGCCGAGCGCATGACGATCTGCGCCAGCTCGTCGTTGTCGTAGTAGTCCAGGTGGTACGAGACGCCAAAGCGGTCGCGCAAGGGCCCGGTGAGAAGGCCCATGCGCGTGGTGGCGCCCACGAGGGTGAAGCGCGGCAGGTCAAGGCGCACCGAGCGCGCGGCCGGACCCTTGCCGATGATGATGTCGAGCGCGAAGTCCTCCATCGCCGGGTAGAGCACCTCCTCGACCTGGTGGTTGAGGCGGTGAATCTCATCGACGAAGAGGATGTCACCCTCCTCGAGGTTGGTGAGGATGGCGGCGAGATCGCCCGTGCGCTCGATGGCGGGGCCGCTCGTCGTGCGCAGGCGACCGCCCATCTCGGTGGCCACGACGCCCGCGAGCGTCGTCTTGCCCAGGCCCGGAGGACCCGAGAAGATCACATGGTCAAGCGGCTCGTTGCGGAGCTTTGCCGCCTCGATGAGGACGCGCAGGCCCTCCTTGATGCGGCGCTGGCCGCAGTACTCGTCGAGCGTCTTGGGGCGCAGTGCGCGGTCGATGGCGATGTCGTCGGCCGTAAGCTCGGTCGTGACCGGGCGCGGCCCCGCGGGTACCGATGACCCGGCGTCAGAGAACAGGTCGTCCTCCGTGGCTTCCCACATCACGCACCACCTCCGAGCCTCTTGAGCGCGTACGACAGGGCACCCTCGATGGTAGCAGCATCGCTGGCGTCGTAGCCGTCAAGCGCGAGGGTAGCCTCCTGCGAGGTGAAGCCCATGGAGAGCAGCGCCTGCACAACCTCGTCCACGACGGAGCCTGCGACGGGCGCGGGCTCCTGGGGCACGTCCGTGGCCTCCCCCACCAAGTGCAGCAGAGTGGCGTCCTTCTGGAAGACGCCCTGCAGCTCGAGCATCAGGCGGCCGGCGAGCTTCTTTCCCACGCGCGGCACCACGGTGAGGCGCGAGGCGTCACCCGAGGCCACCACGGCCGCAAGCTGGGCCGGCGTGAAGGACGACAGCACCAGCAGCGCGAGGCTCGGGCCCACGCCCGAGATACCCACCAGCCGGTCGAAGAGCGCGCGCTCCTCCTTGGAGCCAAAGCCGTAGAGGTCCACGGCGTCCTCGCGCACGACCATGCGTGTGAGGACGCGCACGCCCTGGGTGCCCGCCGGCGGCAGCTCCGCCGCGGTGGTTGCCGAGACGCCCAGCTCGTAGCCGACGCCCTGGACGTCGAGGACGAGCGTGGACGAGGTGAGCTCGACGATGGTGCCAACAAGCTGGACGATCATGCGCTTGCCCTTCTCTTCGCCTCATTGGCCTGGCGTGCCGCGGCCGTCATCTCTCGTGCCTCGGCACGCGCCTGGTCCGCCTGTGCCAGCTCGGCCGCGCGCACGGCGTCCGCTGCGCTTCCACGGCGTCCAAGCTCGGCCGTGCGCCTGAGGTTGGCGTGGCAGATGGCCGCGGCAAGGGCGTCGGCGGCGTGGTCGGGCTTGGGATCGTGGTCAAGGCAGAGGACGCTCCTGACCATGTAGGTGACCTGGTGCTTGTCGGCCGCTCCGGTGCCCACCACGGCCTCCTTGATCTGCATGGGGGTGTACTCCCCCACCACGAGGTCGGCCTCGGCGGCAGCCACAAGCGCCGCGCCGCGCGCTTGCGCCGTGAGGATGGCCGAGCGCTCGTTGCGACCGAAGAAGATCTTCTCGATGCCCAGCTCGGTGGGCTCGTAGGTGGCGATGGCCTGTGCGATGCCGGCATGGATGGTAGCCAGGCGGTCTGCCAGGGGCCGCGAGGAGGACGTGCTGATGCAGCCGTACGCGCGCGCACGGCAGTCGCCACCGCGCGTCTGGACGATGGCCCAGCCGGTGTTGGCAAGGCCTGGGTCGATGCCCATGACGATCATGCGTCCTCCCTTCTCAAGTAGACGAACGATTGTTCTATGGTAGCACGTTGTGAGAACATGGCAACCCAGAAGCTCAGTTTTCCGAGAAGGGCGGATCCCAGATGCCGCCCTTCTGCAGGTCGTCGAGGATGGCCGAGGCCTCCCAGGGGTCCTCGCCCTCCCCGCCCATGACGGTCCAGCCGCCGTCCTCGTCGACGGTGACCGTCATGCCCTCGGACTCGAGCATCTGGCGCACGAGGTCGCTTGCCTCGTCCAGGCGGTCGCGCAGCTCGAAGGCCGAGGCGCCGTTGGCGAGCACGCGCTCGAGGAAGGCCGAGTAGTACCCACCAGGCTCAGGCGATGCCAGCACCTCGGCGTCGCCGCGAACGCGGTCGCGCCATGCGTCGGGCAGCCGCTGCGACGCCTCGGCGAGCGTGCGCGTGGAGGCCGTAAGGACGCGGCCGCAAGCCAGCGGGTTCGTCTCGCATGCGCGCTGTCGCGCGACGACCTCGCTCGCAAGCCCGGTGACGTCGTGCGCCACGATGTCGGTGAGCTCGAGGCGTCCCTCCAGGTGGTTCAGGAGGATGCGGTCCACGGCACCGATGCGCGCCCGGTCGCCGCCGGGGACCTCGCCGATGCCAGGGATGTTAGGCACCGGGATGGCTGCGCCCTCGGTGGGCACCACGGGCGAGACGGCGTTTCTCGTCTGCGCAAGGTCCAGCAGGTCGGAGCGGTACACGTCACCAAAGGGCAGGACGCAGTCGGCAGGAACCACGCCAGGGCACGGCTCGAGGGCGATGCCCGTCTTGTCGTGCGGCAGCAGCACCACGGCCCCCAGCGAACGCGCCATGGCCGAGAGCATCGCGCAGAACACGTCGTCGGCCGCGCCCGCCTCCGCAAGGTCGGGCAGCGCCAGGCGCTCCTCGACCACCTCGCGCACGTCGATGCGCAGGTCCTGCGCAAGGCGGCGCATGGGGTCGTCCGCCGCGGCGCTTCTCGCCCGGCGAAGGAGCGCGTGCACGTGCGTTGGCCCCACGGCA
>Ga0065709_1006137_pt1 | contig 18480 bp, 18 predicted proteins | sample Hoacrofraction14_2_FD_59096 | JGI IMG/M metagenome (GOLD analysis project Ga0065709, IMG submission 59096) | Hoatzin crop microbial communities from Cojedes, Venezuela, sample from fiber fraction 14 v1 | ecosystem: Host-associated > Birds > Digestive system > Esophagus > Crop | place: Venezuela...
AGTCTTCGGTCCTATATAGTTGTCCACTATGTACAGCTTTTTCTTTGCCTTGCTGTAGATATCGGCGTAGGCCGCATCCGCTTCAAAGGTCTGCCCGGCATATATCACATATTCGATGCCATTGTCAGGAAGGGAGAAACTCTGAATGACCTTGGTCAAATCGTCTTTGGTGACCATCCTTCCCCTTATCTCACTAATTTCCTTCGTATGTTCGGATATCTGGACAGACAGTCTTGCAACATCCGAAGAATTCAAGAGCATAGGATCTTGGGTGATATAGTCCTACATAACGCTTTTTGTTTGGAACCCGCATAAATACTGGATTCTTTAAATCCAAAATACTATTCAAACTCGATTGTCCCGGGCGGTTTGCTGGTGAGATCGTAGAATACGCGGTTGACGTGGTCGACCTCGTTGACGATACGGTTCATCACCTTCTGAAGCACCGCCCACGGAATCTCGACAGCCTCCGCCGTCATAAAGTCCGAAGTCTTAACTGCCCTCAGCGCTATGGCGTAATCATACGTCCTGAAATCACCCATGACTCCGACCGACCGCATATTCGTCAGCGCCGCGAAATACTGGCTCGGAAGCCACGCAGGATTTTCGCCGTGCTCCTCCTTATACTCTGCGGCCGCGTTCGCAATCTCTTCGCGGTAGACGGCGTCCGCATCCTGGACCATTTTCACCTTCTCCTCAGTTACCTCGCCGACGATTCTGACTCCGAGTCCCGGGCCCGGGAACGGCTGCCTGTCGACGAGATAATCCGGCAGGCCGAGTTCGCGCCCGAGCGCCCTCACCTCATCCTTGAACAGCATCCTGAGAGGCTCTATGATTTCCTTGAAATCCACGTGGTCCGGCAGGCCGCCGACGTTGTGGTGCGACTTGATTACGGCCGATTTACCGAGTCCGCTCTCAATGACGTCAGGATAAATCGTACCCTGTACGAGGAAATCCACGGTACCGATTTTCTTAGCTTCTTCCTCAAATACGCGGATGAATTCCTCGCCGATGATTTTTCTCTTTTCCTCAGGTTCGGTGACGCCCGCGAGTTTGTCGTAGTAACGCTGCTGAGCGTTGACCCTGACAAAGTTCAGGTCGTAGTCTCCCGACTCGCCGAATACCGCTTCGACCTCGTCAGCCTCGTTCTTGCGGAGAAGTCCGTGGTCGACGAAAACGCAGGTAAGCTGATTGCCGACTGCCTTGGACAGGAGCACTGCAGCCACCGATGAGTCGACACCACCCGACAGGGCGCAGAGCACTTTGCCGTCTCCCACCTTCTCGCGGATTGCCTTGATCTGAGTCTCGGCGTATGAGCCCATGTGCCAGTCCTGATCGCAGCCGCAGACGCCGAGAACGAAATTCTTAAGCATTCCGAAACCCTGAACCGTGTGGTTGACCTCCGGATGGAACTGGACAGCGTAGAATTTTCTGCTGCGGTTCTCCATGCCGGCGACCGGGCACTTGTCCGAGTGAGCAGTCACAACGAAGCCCTCCGGGACTTCTGCGATGTAGTCGGTGTGGCTCATCCAGACAACGGTTTTGTCATCGGCATCCTTCAGGATTCCGCCCTTGTCATCGACTGTCACCTCGGTGTGGCCGTACTCACTTGTCGGCGCGGTGCCGATCCTGCCACCCAGCTGATATGCCATGAGCTGAGCGCCGTAGCAGATGCCGAGAAGCGGAACGCCGAGTTCGTATACTGCAGGGTCGACCGACGGCGCGTCATCAAGATACGCGCTCTGAGGGCCTCCCGTGAAAATTATTCCCTTAGGGTCGTAGCTTCTGATGAAGTCCATGTCGACACTCTCGTAGCCGTGGACCTCGCTGTAGACTCCGCACTCACGCACACGGCGCGCTATCAGCTGATTGTATTGACCGCCGAAATCAATAATCAGAATCTTATTCTCCGCCATTACCAATATCCTCCTTCTTTCCCTTAAATTATATGTGATTTTAAGGGAATCGCCATTTGTTTAAGGGCAATTATTCGCCTCAGATATACTCTCTCAACAGTTTTGCCAGAACTGCGTTGCCTTCCTCTGTCAGATGAACTCCGTCCGGTGCAATCGGGATGTCATGTCCCGTAAGGTCTGCGCAGCGTACCCCGAATTCTTCAGCTGCCTTGCTGTACGTCTCCCCAAGACGCAATGATTCTGCCGGAGTTCTGTCATCATATACGAAGTATCCTTCATGCATATCCGGAGGGGTTATTATGAGCACATTCTGAGGATTGCTCTTCCACGGTTCCTGCTCCATAAGTGCGGCCAGCAGCCCTCTCATCCTGTCCGCGGCCTCATCAGCGGAAGGATTGTTCATCGATGTCAGATCATTGGTACCGAGCATAATCCACAGGCAGTTTTCATCCTCAGGATTGACATTTGCGGATATATTCATCACTGCACGTTCGATTGAACCTGCGTCGTGAGGAATTGTTCTGCCGTTCAGTCCGAGGTTAACAGTCTCCCCTTCAAACCCGAGTCTGTTAATCCATCTCACCTCTTCCGGATATCTGCCCCCGAGATAGCCCCTCGGATCGTATCCGTACGTATTCGAATCACCGTAGCAAATCAATCTTCTCATCTTTTCTTCTTAGCTGCTTTCAGCACTTCGGCGACGTCCATCACCATCGAAGCTGCAACGCCCCAGATTGACCTCCCGGCGTAAGTGTAAACCGGTACATCTCTCTGACCCCTGCTCCAGCTGTATCCCTCCGGCGCCTCAATCTTCTCACCCGAGAACTCCTCATCCGGCACCTGCACAATGTCGAGATGCTGAATCTCCGGGTTGTGATTCACGAAATAATCAACCGGCACAAGCATCGTGTCCGAAATATCTTCAGTGTTCAGATTCCATTCAGCCGTTTTCACCCTTCCGACAAAGGTGTAAATCGTCACGCCCGTCGGTCCGTGAATCGTATCCATCTGCTGAATCACGTATACGTCCTTTGCTCCGATTCCGAGATCCGTCTCAATCTCGCTGAGTGCCCTGTCGACAGGCGCTTCGCCGTTCTCAATACGTCCCGTCGGGAAGTCGAGTTCCCCCGCCTGAGCGAGATGTCCCTTCGCACGGGCACGCTCGACAAAGAGCATGTATTCCGTGCCGTCTTTCTCTACGAGCGGAATGAAGCTTGCGTAGTAGCATCGTTTCCCTATGACCTGCGGTTCCCCCTTCAAAGCGAGAATCCCGTCTATTTCGTGCTCGAATTCCGACTCTGCGGCCTTGCTCACCGTGTTGACCGAACGGTTGTCGCGGAGTGTTATTACTGAAGCGATTATCATCAGGATAACTCCGACGATGGTGTTCCACGCGATGGACTCATGAAGGACGAGCATCGCAAAGAAAGGCGCGATTGCAGGTTTCATAAAGAACGTGATTGAGCCCGTGATGGCGTCGGAATATCTGACAGCCAGGAAGTAAAACATGTAGCCGAGGCCTGTCACGACGATGCCGCAGTAGAGCATGACCTTCCAGTTCTCTGCGATGCCCGACACAACCGGGCGGCGGGTCACGAGAAGGATTACGAGAAGCATCGCGGCTCCTCCGATGAAGCCGATGCTGGTCTGTGTGAATGTTCCGATTTTTGCGAGGGTTTTCTTGCCCATAACTGCGTACGTCGCGAAGGTTATTGCAGCGAATATGAGGAGGAAGCATCCCTGAGGAGTGTTGCCCTCCTGGACTTTCCACGGGCATATGAGGAAAGTAATTGCAACGATTCCGATGCAGAATGACATCCATTTCTTGTTTGTCATTTTCTCCGATGTGAAGAAATGCGCAATGACCATCGTGAAAATAGGGTTGCTGCAGATGAGTCCTGCTGATGTTGCGGCATTGCATTTTGCGACGCCGAGCTGGAAGCAGACCATGCTCACGACAATGCCGACAAAGCTCGTCAGCATAACCCATCCGAAGTCCTTTCCTGTTATTACAGGCGGCCTTTTTCTTGCCTCTTCCACCGCAAACGGAACGAGGAACAGCCCTCCTATAAGAAACCGGAGGAAAGTCAGCTGAAATGCATCAAAAGAATTGCCCGCTATTTTGAGGGCAACCTCCATCGTCGCAAACAGCACTGCGGATATTATTATGTATACGGGAACTTTTCTGCTTGTCATGCATAAATAATAACATCAACCCGGGTTTTGCGGTATACTTAATCCAGGTATGAGATGGAAAACAGTATTTAAGATTTTCAGGAGGGATATAGGGCGGCTCCTGCGTAACTGGGTGGCTCTCGTGGTGACAATAGGTATATGTTTCCTGCCGGCGCTGTACGCGTGGTTCAACATCGGCGCGAACATGGATCCTTACTCGAACACGGGGAACCTCAGCATAGGCGTCGCCTGCAACGATACCGGTGCAACAACAGAGCAAACCGGCTCTCTTAACGTGGGTGAAACCATCATCGAAAATCTTAAAGAAAACGATTCTCTCGGCTGGGATTTTGTCAGCGAAGAGGAAGCCGTGCAGGGAGTAAAAAGCGGCAAATACTACGCTTCCCTTGTAATCCCGGAAACATTTACTGCTGACATGCTCTCCTTCCTTGACGGCGAGGTCGGACAGCCGGAGATACAGTACTATGTAAATGAAAAGAAAAATGCCATAGCACCGAAGGTAACAGACACAGGTGCCACGACCATACAGAATATGATCAACGAGACTTTCACCGAAACTGTCGGCAAGACGGTTGCGGAGATGCTCGGTGAGTATTCCGGAAAAATCATTGAAGATGTTAACGAGTCCAACAACCGCATAGTTTCAAATCTCGAGGAAGTCAAAAGCCTCCTCTCAAAATACGACAAGAACATAAGCGCGGCAAGTAAGGCTGTATCAAGCGGCAGAAGTGATCTCAAAACCGCTCAAAAAGCGATAAACAAAGCAATTTCCACCAATGATGCCATCACCAAGGTCATTGATGAAAACGACAAGAAGCTCAAGGAAATTGACAGCAAGCTTGAGGAAATCGGTGCGGATGATCTCAAAATCGTTCAGGATTTCCACACCAAAATAAGCACGGCTCAGGCAAAGATAAGCGGAGTCAATGTCGTGACCGGAGCCGAGCTGGACAGGATTGATCTTGCCGCCGATGATCTTGACTCCAGCCTCAAGAGCGTCAACAAGACACTTTCACTTACCTCGGATTCCCTCGAAGCGGTCAGCGAACAACTCGACGCAGTCATCAATGACGTCGAAGGTATACGTTATACCGAGATTTTTGCTTTGCTCAGCAAAGTGAACGGCATCAATGCGGAGGAAATCGGCAGCTTCCTCAAAGAGCCGATTGAACTGCAGTCCGAAGTTCTTTATCCTGTCGAAAATTACGGAAGCGGTATGGCACCTTTCTACACCATGCTTGCAATCTGGGTCAGCGGTCTCGTTCTCATCGCGATACTTCACCTCGAAGTCGACCGTGAGGGCTTTCCTGATATGACCCCTAACGAAGCATATCTCGGCAGATGGCTGCTGTTTGTAATACTCGGTATATTCCAGTCGCTGATAATATGTCTCGGTGACATTTATCTCCTGCATATTCAGTGCATCCACCCTGTGCTCTTCTGCATCACGGGCGTAGAAGCGGCAATAGTATTCGTCAGCCTCATATACGCGCTGGCGACCAGTTTCCGTCATATCGGAAAAGCTCTGGCCGTAATACTGGTAATTCTGCAGATTCCGGGATCTGCAGGCACATATCCTATAGAGATGACCGGAATGTATTTCCGCATCATACACCCTATCCTGCCGTTCACATACGGCATCAATGCAATGAGAGAGGCCATTGCCGGTCTTTATAAAAATTACTATATTGAAAACCTGCTGATTCTGGGTATCTTCTTTATCATTGCTATGTTCATCGGTCTGGTGCTGAGGCTCACTATGCTGAACCTCAACAGAATGTTCGATATCGAACTCGGCAAAACCGGGCTGATGGAATGCGAAGATATCGGTCAGAGATACGAGTACCGTAAGATAAAGAGGATTGCGGACAGCGTTCATCTGGACGACGAAATGCAGGAAAGTCTCGACAGACGCAGAGAAAAATTCGAAGCCGGCTATGAAGCAAGGACCAGGAGAGGAATACTTCTCATGATATTCGTACCTCTTACGATGCTCATACTAATGTTCCTGATTCCTTATAAAATGGTTATGCTCACGCTATGGATTACAACCATGATTGTCATAGCCATCTATCTGATTGTTGTTGTTTTCATTCATACCAACAACATCGAGCACAATCAGGTGGCTGAACAGGACGGAGGTGATTCGGATGCGTAACATATTCAGAATCATCAGGGACGACTTCAACAGCTTCCGTCACAACGTCATAGCCTGGATAGTTATAATAGGTCTCGTTGCCCTGCCTTCGCTTTATGCGTGGTTTAATATAGCGGCATCATGGGATCCGTATTCCAATACGGGAAATCTGGACATAGCCGTAGCAAATACAGACCTCGGTTACGACGGTGATCTCCTGCCGGTCAGCATAAACATGGGAGATAATCTGGTTTCCTCGGTCTGCAGGAACAGCAGCTTCAACTGGATTGTAACCGACGAAGAGTCTGCTATCGAAGGCGTCAGATCATCCGATTACTATGCGGCAATCGTAATTCCGGAAGATTTCAGTGAGAACATGATGAGCATGTTCACGGGAAGCGTGAGCAAGGCTTCAATTGTTTACTACTCCAATGAGAAAGAAAATGCTATCGCGACCAAGGTCACAGACAAGGGTGCGAGTGCTGTGGATCAGAAAATCGAGGACACCTTCTCGGCAACTGTAGCGGAAATTGCGCTCAATGTAATCAAAGACGTTGCTGAGCTCGAGGGCGATGAAAATGCAACTGAATCCACCATAAGTACGATAATAAGCAGAATCAACACTTCCGCGGCGGGAATACACGCCCTTGCGGCAACAACAGAGTCGCTTTCGCAGACCATAGGCACTTTGTCGGAGCTCCTTGAAGCTGCGACAGACTCCAACGTAGATACAGACGCGATAACAGCGGAACTTCGTAACAAAATAAACAAAATCGACGTAACAACAGACCTCGATAAAGTCGCTTCCATTACAGACGGCGACCTCAAAAAGAAACTGACCAAGATAAGCACCGATCTCAAGACTGCCAAGGCAGATACTCTGACAAGCCTTGATAATCTTGATAATGCATCGGACAAGGTAGACAGTTCGACGGCAACTGTCATTAAAGACATCAACAAGCTGTGTTCAACGATTAACAGCACGGCTGACTCTCTGGATGGCACTTATTCAGAGCTTAAAGGTTTGGCGGACAGGCTGCAGGCAGCTCTCGATTCAGGCGACATGGAAACAATCCGCGCGATTCTCGGTGAAGATTCCTCTGAACTGAGTTCATTCCTCGCGACACCGGTCAACCTCAATACGACCAAGGTTTACCCTGTCGAGAACTACGGTTCCGCGATGGCTCCGTTCTATACTTCACTTGCCATATGGGTCGGAGGTACGGTCCTGATTGCGATGATGGAAGTCGAGCTTTCGGAAGAGCGCCGCAAGAACATGGTGAAGCTGAGATACTATCAGGAGTACTTCGGCAGATATCTCCTCTTCCTTATTATCGGAGTTCTGCAGGCACTGCTTGTATGCGCGGGAGACCTGTGGTACCTCGGCATACAGTGCGTACATCCGGGGCTTTTCCTGCTTGCAGGTGTCGTTTCTTCGATAGTATTTGTAAATCTCGCTTACACGCTGACCGCATCGTTCGGCAACGTCGGAAAAGCAATATGCGTAATACTGTTGGTAATACAGGTTGCGGGATCAGGAGGAACCTTCCCTATCGAAATGGAGCCTGAGATATTTCAGAAGATATATCCCCTCCTGCCGTTTGCACACAGCATGCCGGCAATGCGTGAGGCAATCGCGGGACTCTACGGCAATACTTACTGGATGGAGCTTGGAAAGCTACTGATGTTCCTTGTATACTCACTTGCTTTCGGACTCATATTCAGGCTGCCTCTCCTCAAGGCCGGTCACAAGCTTGAGGAAAAGCTTTCAGACGTAAAAATCATGGGATAATATCACATATCAAAACGAGGCCACGCGGCCTCGTTTTACTTTGCATTTTTATTTACATCTATTTGATTGTCTCCGCCATTGAGATTACTTCATCCTTGCTGAGGCCCTTTCCTCCCATGTCGATATCTATCGCATAGGTGTAACCGTCAGCCTCCCAGATTGCAACATATACGGCGCCGTCATTTCCCTTGACAGTGACATCCTTGCCGCCTACTCCGACTGTCTCAGCCTCTGAATAATCATTGTAGTCACCGCTTATGTCGCCGCTGCCCGGCTGCTTGCGGATTCTGTAAGCCTCATTTCCGGAGGCATCGCTCCAGATGATTTCAATCATGTTGCCGTCCATTACACTGTACGAGACATCATCATATCCATCCGGTGCATCAGGTACTGTAATATCAAATCCCGCTGCTTCGGTTGCTTCCTCAAAACTTTCATATTCAACGTAAGGATTAGCCGTCTGAGTGTTCTCGGAATCATCGCTTCCGCATGCTGCCAGGGAAAATACGAGAACTGCGGCCATCATGGCGGCAATAATAATTCTGATTGATTTCTTCATTCCGGGGGTACCTCCTGTTAAGTCTCTCCTCTTTATTTAACGATTTAACACTTCTATTTAACGCTGACTTCTCCTGCGAGGACCTTCTTGTAATCCTCGTAATTCTTTGCCAGCAGTGCCGGTGTATCGAGCTCGTACGGGCACTTCGAAGCACACTGGTTGCAGTGCAGGCAGTCTTCGATTTTCTTCATTTCAGCCTGCCAGTCTTCGCTGAGCCATGCCTCCGAAGGAGCCCTCCTCAGCATCAGGGACATTCTCGCACACTGATTTATGGTTATTCCGACAGGACATGGCATGCAGTATCCGCAACCTCTGCAGAAATCGCCCGCAAGCTCCTCCTTTTCCTTTTCAATAAACGCAGAAATTTCATCATTCATCTCCGGGGTGTCGTCCATATACGAAAGCCACTCATCGAGTTCGCTTTCTTTCTGGATTCCCCAGATAGGCAGCACGTTTTCAAACTGCGAAGTGAATGCCATGGCCGCCCGCGAGTTTGTGATGAGTCCGCCGGCAAGTCCCTTCATGCAGATGAATCCCATGTCATTTTTAATGCACAGGTTCACGAGTTCAAGTTCCTTGTCGCCTGACAGATACGAGAACGGAAACTGCATTGTCTCGTAAAGTCCACTCTCCGCTGCATCAAGTGCAACCTGCAGCTTGTGCGCCGTGATACCTATATGCTTTATGAGGCCCTTATCTTTAGCCTCGAGCATGCATTCATACATTCCCGTCCCGTCGCCCGGTGCATATACCTGCTCCGCGCAGTGGAACTGATACACATCGATATAATCAGTCTGCAGCATCTTAAGCGATATTTCAAGGTCCTCCCAAAACTTTTCCGGAGTCTTTCCCATAGTCTTGGTGGAAATGTATATATCGCTTCTTACGTCACTCAGGGCCGCTCCGATTTTCTCTTCGCTGTCGCTGTATGCCCTCGCAGTGTCAAACCAGCGCATTCCGCCCTCATAGGCTTTGCGCAGCAGATGCCCGGCGTCTTCCTTGCTGATTCTCTGGATCGGCAGTGCACCGAACGCATTCTGAGGCACCGTAATTCCGGTGCTTCCCATCCGGATGTTCTTCATTTCTTACCCCCTTACAGGCTTTCGTCAACATCTACCTTATCTATCATAACATTCAGGATCTCAACATCGGTCTGCTTCATTCCGATCTTTCCGATGTATCCCATGTTCTTGATCGTCTTTTCGATATCCTCCTCGATGAATCCCTCACCGCCGTGGAAGGCTTTCTGGCTCACGCTCATGTAGTGTGCCATGAGTGCGGCATTAACCGACGAAGCTATTTTGGCGGCGCAGCTCGGCTTCGCTCCGTCGCACACGATTCCTCCGACGTTGCCGAGGGTATTTGCGATTGTGCGGCCGATGGATTTGTAATCTCCGCCTGCCATGTATGTTATCGCGGCTCCCGCGCCGCATCCGGCACTTACAGCTCCACAGAACGCGGAAAGAGCTCCGATGTAGTGCTTAATATAAATGGAAACGAGATTGCTGACGATAAGAGCCCTGTATCTCTTTTCCTCCGATACCTTCCATTCATCCGCATAAACAAGGACAGGCATAGTAACCGTGATTCCCTGGTTTCCGCTTCCCGAGTTAATTACAACCGGCAGAGGGCATCCGCTCATCCTCGCATCGGACCCCGCAGCTGCTCTTGCACATGCGAGGGTCTTGCAGTCAGAACCCCAGTTTTCAAGCAGAGTTTTTCCGACAGCGGCACCCCATCTGTTATCAAGGCCCTCCTGGGAAATTGCGCTGTTGCATACAATCTGACGATCAAGGACTTCCTTCACCTCATTGATATCAACGCTTGCCGCATATTCAATCAGGCCATCCAGAGTCATCATGCTTCTGTCGCCTTTGAACGTTACACTGCCGTCGGTGCAGGCATTATTATCCTTGCCGGTAAGCTGTTCTTTTCCGTCGTAGAGGATGCTTACGATGTTGGTATGTATGTCTCTGATAGTGACCGTGGCTTCGTGATTTTCACCCGTAGCCGTTGCACGGATATACAGATTCGGAACGTCAGGCTCGAGTTCAACCTCGCAGAATCCCCGGGACACCATCTCTCCTGCCCTGCGTCTGTCATCGTCTGTAACGTCCGCTATTACCTCGAGTTCCTTTGAGGAATCCCCGCCTATCAGGCCGAGTGTCGCGGCAACCTCGATTCCCTTTTGGTTGCCGGAATTAGGGACAGTAACGCCCTTGACGTTCTTGATGATATTACCGGAACATCTCACGGTGAGATGCTTTGCTTCTTCGCCGAGAACTTCTCCGACCTTTGCTGTCGCGAGGGCGATGGCAATCGGCTCGGTGCATCCCATAGCGGGAATGAGTTCCTCGGTCAGAATAAGTGTATAATTATCAATCTGCTCTTTGCTGAGTTTCATCTGATTCCCCCCTTTTTAACAATACCGTCAATTCATTATATATGATTTGACGCTTAAAAAGCACCCTGCGCCGGACGTTTCAGAAAAAACAAGGCGGAGGCATGAGCCCCCGCCCGATTTGCAAACTCCCGCTTTTGCTTTTTTATCGAAATCCAGCGAGAACACTCCCACTTCTAAGCCGCATGGCGTAAGCGGTGGGAGCATGTCACAAATCGCTACTTGTCGGCTACCGTGACTTCGACTGTGTAGTTTCCGGATACTCCCGGCATGCTTTCAAGGGTTGTCCTGATAAAGTTTTCCGCCCTCTCAGCTGCCTTATCCAGCAATCCGCTTTCGATGGCTTCTGTCTCAGCCTGCTCCTTGAGTTGACTTTCGAACTTTGTGACCTCCTCTGCCGAAAGGCTGTTGAATATGCCGTTGTGCTGTTCCTTTATCTCAACGGTATCCATATCAAGAGCATTCGACAGCACCTTGACTGAGCCTGTTGTAACAAGGATTTTATCTCCTTCCATTGTCACGTCAATATCCGACGCATCGATACCGGCCTTGACCGTTCCGGAATAGTTTGCAATGTAATAGGTCTCCGTGAACGGAATGTCCACATCATTATTGAGGATTGTAATTTTTTTGGAGCCCGTTGTGTATTTCACGTCGCTGTATGTGTAATTGCATTCCTCGGATGCAAATTCGCTGATATCCTCAAGCTGAGTCTTGAGATCCTCGACGTAAATCGTAGGTGTTGTGTCCTTATTCAGAATTCCTTTTCCGACGAGGAGCATTCCAACCGCACCGATTATTACTCCCAGTATAAGTCCCTTCAGAAATTTCATTCCGGCGCTCCTTTCACTCCAGGGTCTCGAGTTTTGAATCCGCGTGGTATCTCGACTTGAAAGCTTTCACGCTCGCCATGTGCGGCGTATCGAGGTGCATCTTCTGAAATTCCGGATCTTCCCACTCCTCGTGAAGCAGCAGCATCGTGTCGCTGCCTTCCGGAACCTCGTACTCATATCTGATGCATCCGTCCTCTTTCATGCAGCATTTTTCAATCTTATAATCCCTGCAGGATTCAAGGAATCCGTCCCTTTTCTCCTTATCCGGGAATGTATATGTAACAAGAAGTTTCATATTCTTACCTCCGTTCTGATTATACAATATATTTCCTGACCGCCGCACCCATGATTTCCGCAAGAATCTTGTGTCCTGCCGCCGCGGGATGCAGACCATCCCAGTTTTCAAAAGGATCTATCGCATCATATACATAAACGTAATCAATGCCTTCGGATGCACAGATTTCTCTGATTATTCCGTCATATTCGATTATGCATTCATTGCGCCAGTTCTTGCTTCTGTCCCATCTTATAGGGTTTGTCAGTCTCTCATCCACCGGTGTGAGTCCCATGTAAATAACCTTATCGGTATATCGTTTCGCCCTGCGGATAAGTTCAGTCACGTCGTTTCTGAATTGCTCCCTTCCGGTCCTGAGCTTCAGTTCACGCGACGAAGCATCCGAAGGGATGAGCTGCGTGTCGTTAATTCCCGCAGATAGAACCACAACGTTATTCGCTTCTTCCAGAACTCTCCTGCCGCATTCATCGTCGATGCGGCCTGTTATCTCACTTACAATCTGTCCTGAAATTCCCATATTAAAAACGTGGGCACTGATAATGGATTTGTCATTGTCAATTGCAAGGCGCATGCGGTTAACCCAGCCTGCGCACTCCATATCCCATGCACCGAATGTAATGCTGTCTCCGAAAACTATAATCTTGTTCTTCATCAGAATGTTATCCCCGCTGCTTCGATGATGAGTCCCCACGCTATACCGGTGAGGTAGAGGAGCAATGTAATCCTAAGGTTATCCTTCATGTGGCGGTTTGTCCGGAAGAGCACGAGCAGTCCGACTCCTGCTCCGACCATGAGACCTGCCATCATCTGTCCCGCGCTCAGGAGCTCGTTGAGATAAAGCTCGGTCAGCATTACCGACGAAGCGCAGTTAGGTATCAGTCCGACGATACCCGCGAGCAGCACGCCTGTCACCGGACGCTTCGTCAGGAAACCTCCGACTGCATCCTCACCGATTCCTTCGACGAGAAGCGTAATCGCAAAGCTTATTATGAAAATGAATATTACAATCTGTATCGTATGCCTCAGGGCAGGCATGAGGATTCCGTGTTCCTCTTCATCATCGCATCCGCAGTGCGCCTGTTCGCAGAGGTCGTGAATATGCTTTTCCGTTCTGCGTATGCCGATGGCCTTGAGAATCGCATCGACCGCAAGACCCGTAATCACTCCCATGACTGCCTTGGCGAGCAGTATCTTTCCCACCGAGCCCGCCGGGACAGCTTCGGATATCATAAGCGGCAGCATCTCATCGGATGTGGACAGGAATACCGCGAGAAGAGTTCCCACGGTAATAACACCGCCCGAGTAAAGGCTCGCGGCGGCAGCCGAAAATCCGCACTGAGGTACAATTCCTATTACTCCGCCGATGACCGGGCCGAATCTGCCGGCACGTTCAAGCGCAGTCTCGGATTTTTCACCCGCGCGGTCCTCAAGATATTCCATTGCAAGGTATGTGACAAAGAGAAACGGTACCAGTTTGACCGTATCCACTGCCGCATCCTTTAAGCAATCCAGTATAAATTCCATCCTTATCTCCGGTACTAATCATTTGAAATCTTAACCGCCTGGGCAGGTCCGCCGAATCCCGCCCCGACAAGCGCCGTCGGAATCTCGCGCATCATCTTAAAGTAAACATCCCAGTAATCTTCGTTTTTTGTCCAGAGTCTTACCGTGTAAGTGAGTCCGCCGGCAACGCCCGCAAGCGGCTCAATCTGAGGTGCCGGATCTGACAGAACCTCATCGCATTTCGAAACAGCTTCCTTTATTGTCCACCTTACATCGTCGATTGCATAATCTCCCGAAACATTGAACTCAAGGTCCACTCTTCTCTCCGGCGCAGCTGACAGATTCTGAACCGAGGCGTTCATCAGCGTACCGTTAGGTATCGAGACCTGCTTATTGTCTACGGTGTTGATTACAGTGTAGATAAGAGAAATGCTCTTGACGGTTCCCTCTTCCCCGCTCGTTACGATGTAGTCTCCGACATTGAACGGTCTGAAAATGAGGAGCATAATGCCACCCGCAAAGTTACTGAGTGCTCCCTGCAGAGCCATGCCCACGGCGAGTGCGCAGGATGCGAGAACAGCAACAACCGAAGCCATCGGAACGCCGAGTATACTGATTATCGAAATAAACAGCAGTGCATAAAGAAGTGCCTTCAGCACATTTCCGATATACGACTTGGCCGTCGGATCCATATTGCTCATGCTCTTGAGTTTGTTAAGCAGTTTGAGCAGTTTCTTAATTACGAATTTTCCGACGATAAATACAATAATCGCAAGCAGGATCTTTCCGCCCGCCTGCGTACACATCTCAACTAAATTGTCCATGAACTTTTCCATTCATATCCTCCGTTTATCTGCCGGACTATTTGCCGGCTGCCCTTCTCTTGAGGTGCTTAAGTACCTTTTTATTCACAGGAAATCTCTTGCGCGCAGGGATATCCTCAGCATATTTTGCCGCCAGCTCAGCCGCATCTTCACGGCTCAGGCAGTCGATCATATCCTCAAAGAGTCCGTGCACCGATGAGAACATAAAATATTCCGTGCTCATATCCCGGCATCCGCTCTGCCCCGCATAAACAAATGAAAGTATTTCCTTTGCGCGGCCGCTGTCCCCGGATTCGGCAACCTCCTGTGTCATCACTTCCGCCAGGTCAGTGATTTTTTCCGTAAAACTGTCCTCGAGTGCCATATCCTTTTTTGACTGGATAATCGAATTCAGTCCATCCGTAAAGGTCCTTGATTCCTGTTCCTTCCACACGGCATCCTTGTATTCATCATATAATTTTTTAAGTTCGCTTATATCTGTCATTATTCCGGTATCCTGAAATCCTGCGGCTGCCACTTCATGTTCACAAACGTCAGCATAAACCACGAACACAGCATATGCGTGAGCTGAAGCACTGTTTTGGCATCACCGCTTCTTTTGCTTTCTGCGTTCTCCTCCGCGTCGCGGCAGCTCGCTTCGACGACCGTAAAAGCGTCCGAAACGTAATCCGGCACGTTACCGAACTCCGAAAGTCCCGCTATAAGTTCATCCTGCGGAATTCCTTCCTCCGCCGGCTGTTTGTTGAATTCGTAAATCGAGCGCATCATGCTCCTGCAAAGCTTTCCCGCCGAAACGATACTTTCCGCAGGTGCGCTGTACATCGTATTCTCGGCATCCTCGCCGAATCTCTCAAGCGAAGGATACTTCTCCGCGAGAAATGAAAAATTTGTACTCATTATTTTTCCTCCGGCGTCTATTCTACCACAATAACGCCCGATTCCAATGGCCGGTATCTCAGAATCAGATAAGCTGTTATACCGCCGTATGGTATTTATTTTTTATTTTGTATCTGATAAAATACAAGCGACGCGGATGCAGAATCCGCACAGGTATAGGTTATATGGTTTATATGGAAAAGGAGGCAGCTATGCAAAAGCTCAAGAATTCATTGCCGCTTCAGATTATCGTGGCTCTTATCCTCGGTATCATAGCGGGACTGATCTTCCTTGCGGCAGGCATTCCGGAATGGCCGGGGACTTATATCAAGTTCATCGGAACCATCTTCCTGAACCTGCTCAAGTTCGTAGTAGTTCCTATGGTTCTGACATCCATTATCTCGGGTGTTGTATCCATGGAGGACATCAAGAAGGTAGGCTCAGTCGGTATCAAGACAGTTATATACTATCTGTGCACGACAGCTATCGCCATCATCATCGGACTCATCTACGCTATGCTGATGAAGGGTTCATACATGACCCTCTCAACATCGGACCTTGAGTACGAGGCGACAACAACAACATGGCAGGATACGGTCATCAACATCTTCCCGTCCAACCTGATTCAGCCTATGGCAGAGTCCACGATGCTTCAGATTATCGTAATCGCTCTCTTCATCGGATTCGGAATCATCATCGCGGGCGAGAAGGGCAAGATGGTCAAGGATCTCAATGAGAGCCTGCTCGAGGTATTCATGGTTGTAATGAGAGGAATCATCAAGATGACTCCGATCGCAGTATTCTGCCTGATCTGCCCTGTAGTTGCAGAGAACGGCCCTGAGATCCTCGGATCCCTCGCACTGGTACTGCTCACAGCTTACCTCGGATACTTCACACACGCTTTCGTTACATACTCACTTGCCGTTAAGACACTGGGTAACATGAGCCCTGGCAAGTTCCTGAAGGGTGCTCTTCCTGCATTCATCTTTGCTTTCTCGAGCACATCCTCGATTGCTACACTTCCTGTAACAATGGAGTGCGCTGAGAACCTCGGATGCAGAAAGGATGTATCAAGCTTCTCACTGCCGCTCGGTGCCACCATCAACATGGACGGTACTGCTATCTATCAGGGTGTATGCGCCGTATTCATCGCTACATGCTACGGCATCAACCTGACAGGCGGCCAGATTATCACAATCGTACTCACAGCGACACTCGCGTCCATCGGTACAGCAGGAACACCTGGTGCCGGAATGGTAATGCTCGCTATGGTACTCCAGAGCGTAGGCCTGCCTGTTGAAGGTATCGCCCTCGTTGCAGGTATCGACCGTCTCTTCGATATGGGACGTACAGGTATCAACGTAGTCGGCGACCTCTCAGCTGCATGTGTTGTAACCAACATGGCCAACAAAAAGGATGCCAAGACAGGCGTCAAGACAGAGCTTCCGGACATGACAGACGAAGTTCAGTAAACGCATAACAAGACATTAAAAAGCTGCCTGCGGAAATCTGCAGGCAGTTTTTTAATGTCTCTGTTTCTTTGTTTCAGTTATCTGCGCGTTTCTTTTATCTGTGCGACTCTTCAATCTTTTCACTGAGCCAGCTTGTCCACTCGTCAAACCCCTCGCCCGTTTTGGACGACAGGAAGATAATCTTGCTGTCAGGATTAAGAGCATGAATTCTCTCAACCACTGCATCCCTGTCGAATTTGAAGAATTTCACCGTGTCAATCTTGTTAATCAGCACTACGTCGGCGACTGTGAACATCAGAGGATACTTGAGCGGCTTGTCATCTCCCTCAGGAACCGACAGGATCTCTACGTTAATGTTCGCTCCCGTGTCCTGCTCGGCTGTACATACCAGGTTTCCGATATTCTCAAGAAAAACGAGATCCATCTTGTCATCAGGGAATTCACTGCGGAATCCTTCAAGAGCGCTCTTTGTCATCGAAGCGTCCATCGAGCATTCGCCTCCGGTATGAACCTGAATCGTGCGCACTCCTGCGTCACGCATTTTCTCTGCGTCTACAACTGCAGCGATGTCTGCTTCCATAACGCCGATGTTATATTTATCCTTCAGGTCATTTATAGTACGGAGAAGCGTTGTCGACTTTCCTGAGCCCGGTGACGACATGATGTTCACGAGGAATGTGCCGTGCTCTTTATTGATTCCGCGGATCTCATCCGCAATGCTGTCATTGAGCGCCATGACTCCGACGTTCAGTTCGAATACTTTCACATCGCCCATTATTTCGCCCTCCATTCATTAACAGTGTTTCTCATCCACTCAATCCACGGCTCGAATCCCTCGCCCGTCTCAGCGGAAACCGGGAACACCGGAATGCCCGCTTTGCAGCCGTGAATATTCTCAACAACGCGGTTCATGTCGAAATCAAAGACCTCCATCGCGTCGATCTTGTTAATCAGAACGACATCCGCTACGGTGAACATAAGCGGGTACTTGAGAGGTTTGTCGTCTCCCTCAGGCACCGAGAGGATAACGACTTTGGTCTGCGCGCCTGTGTCGAATTCCGCAGGGCATACGAGGTTCCCCACATTCTCCAGGAAAACGAGGTCATGGTCGTCCGTTCCTATCTCGGCAAGAGCCTGTCTCGACATGTCTGCGCTCAGGTGGCACATGCCGCCCGTGTGAAGCTGCACCGAATCGATGCCCGCGTCGAGCATAGTCTTGGCATCGACATCGCTGTCTATGTCCGCCTCGAGAATGCCGATTCTGAAATCGTCCTTCAGCATCTGCGCTGTTCTGAGGAGTGTTGTCGTCTTGCCGGATCCCGGTGAAGACATGATGTTCACATAATACGTGTCACTTCCCCTGAGCTCGTCTCTCAGAACCTCAGCATCAGCATCATTATCATCAATGATCTTTTCTTTCAGTTCAATAATCTTAGGTTTGTTCTCAGCCATTGTATTTGTCCTCTTTCTGATACCCGCGGCTGCGGATAAATGTGCTTCTCTGATTATAACATACCCGGCAACCACCGCAACGGCAGCTGCCGGGTAACAATCAGTGCAAATTGTGCATTACCGGGTTTTAGCCTAAGAGCCGCAGGAATTCTTCTCCGGCTTCTTTTATTTCTGTCTGCTTCAGCCACACGATGTTGAACTCGTGCTGCCTGCCGAGATGCTTA
>Ga0065709_1000047_pt1 | contig 18433 bp, 9 predicted proteins | sample Hoacrofraction14_2_FD_59096 | JGI IMG/M metagenome (GOLD analysis project Ga0065709, IMG submission 59096) | Hoatzin crop microbial communities from Cojedes, Venezuela, sample from fiber fraction 14 v1 | ecosystem: Host-associated > Birds > Digestive system > Esophagus > Crop | place: Venezuela...
GTAAGAACCTGGTGACCGTCAAGAACTTCGGTAACCACGGCAAGACCCTCGAGATTGTGCTCAACAGCGACGGCACGCTCACGATTAACTCGCAGGTAGCATGGAGCGCTGGCGACAACCAGGGCGACTTCTACACCTACGCTGCTAACTGGGAGACGGGCAAAACCACCTCGGGAACGATTAGCGGTCTTGCCCGGACGCAGGAACTCACTTGGGGCAACTGGGTGATGTACAGCTCCAAGAACTACATCACGGGCAAGTTTGCCGACGCCACCATCACCGGCATCGAGTTCTCGATTCCCGTGAACACGGTGACCTCGCTCGATGGTAGCGGTACGCAGGCCGACCCCTTCCGCATCCGCACCCTCGACGACCTGATTTACTTGGCTGACACGGTCAACGCCAACGAGGACAAGAGCTTCGGCGGCCCCTACATCTACTACAGCCGCACGTTTGCCGACAAGTACTTTGTCATCGAGAACGACATCGACATGAGCAACTACCGCTTCACCCCCATTGGCGACGACTACTATCATCGCTTTGCAGGTGTGATTGACGGTCAAAACCACACGCTCACGGGCCTGAACGTGAACACTGGCAGTAACGGTTGCGCCGGTCTGTTTGGCTTCCTCGACTCGACCTCGGTCATCAAGAACGTCAACCTCAAGAACGTTGAAGTTCGCACTGCTGGCTACTATTGCGGCGCCATGACGGCGACCAGCTATGGTAGCATCGAGAACTGTACCGTCACCGGTACCGTCTACAACACCATGAACACCACGGGTGGTATCGCAGCCATCACGCGCAACATGAGCGACTGCTCGTTCAACGGCACGGTAACGGGCCTGGGCGGCGCTTGCGGTGGCGTNGCAGGTGAAATCACCGGTACCATGCAACGTTGCTCGGCAGTAGGCACCCTCACCGTGGGTGGCGCGGCCACGGGCGTTCCTAGTGGTGGCGTCNCTGGCTCGGTATATGGCGACAANGCTAAGTGTATCAACTGCTACTTCAGCGGCGTGCTCAACGGCGGCAACTACAAGAACCTNGCACTGGGCGGCATCGCTGGCCAGAACGTGCGTGGCGTCATCGANGGTTGCTTCACGGCAGCCACCATCTACGGCCTCTATGGCAACGCCATGGTGGGCGGTATCGTGGGTAACCTNGGCGGCACCGTGCAAAACAGCTATGCTACCGGTTTCATCCAGTGTACATCGTCGCGCACCACGGGTGGTATCGTGGGTAACGTTTCCTACTACGTCCTCTCGACGGGCGACACGCTGCAAAGTACCGTAAAGAACTGCTACTATGCAGGTTGCTTGCGTGCCGAGACCTTCAACTACGACCCCGACACCGAGGTTCGTGAGACGCTGGGTAAGATTGCCGCNGGCGCTAATCCCACCATCGAAAACGTCTACTTCGACAACCAGATGACCGACATGCGCTCGACCCACTATGGCGTGCGCTCGGCTGTGCTGACCTCGGCCAGCGGCCCCGGCTTCAGCAGCGACGTGTGGACCTACACCGAGGGCTACTATCCCCGCATCACGGCTATCGCCGACAACGATGCTGCTAAACTCAGTGCTACNGCACTCGACTACAACACNGCTGTCCCCGACAAGACCGAATACATNGCCAACAACACCGCCATCAAGACCCTGGGCAACACCAAGGCTTACCTGCTCAACAACGGCANGGTGGGCTCCACNGGNCACTGCGGTAGCATCACCAATGGCACGTTCACGCTCAACGGCCAGTATGGCAACGACACCATCTTGCTGGCCAACACAGCCATGGGCAACGTGATTCCCGTGCTCATCCCCATCAAGGTGGCTCCCAAGATGTTTGACGGCGAGGGAACCGAGTCTAACCCGTTCCAAATCAAGACCAAGGCCGATGTAATCACCCTGGGCAAGATGACCTCGGAGAAAGACCAATTCTTCACCAACGTCTACTTCCAGCAGATGAACGACATCGACATGGAGAAGGACACCACCTTCAAGGGCCTGGCAACGCACCTCACCTCGCAATCGAACTANCGCTTNGCCGGTATCTACGACGGCGCTGGCCACACCCTGAAGAACCTCAAGATTTACATCATGGGCTGGACGACCGAGCCCACCGCAACCTCAATAGGTACGCCTAACACCGACGACGACCGCACCTCGATTTACAAGGGCTTTGTGGGCCGCCTCGACCCGACGGGCGTGGTTAAGAACCTCACCATCGACGAGAATAGTGAGTGCGACCTGTGGGCACAAGCCGGTATGTTTGTAGGCTACTGCTATGGCACGGTCGAGAACTGCCGCAACTATGGCACGCTGCGTTGCTACAGCGGTACCGGTGGCGGTATCGTNGGCTCGCTGCAAGGCACGGGCGTTGTGCGCAACTGCTTGAACGCTGGCCACATCTATGGTGGCTGGAACTACTATGGTGGCATCGTGGGTACTGCCAGCGGCACCATCGAGAACTGTATGAACGTGGGTACCGTCGAAATCAAGCAACTCAGCACCTTCCAATCTAAGGCTGCCAGCCTCAAGACGGTGGGTGGTATTGCTGGACAGGCCGTCGGCGCCATGCTCAAGAACCTGGTGAACGCCGGTCACGTGGTGGCTCTTGGCGGCAATGCGGGTGGCCTCTTCGGTAACTACACGAGCACCAGCAAGGACGCTGGCTACAACGACACCTACAACTGTATCGACTATGGTACCGTCTTCTCGGGCGATGCCACGACNACGGGCGCCATTGGCGGTAGCGGTTATCCCACCAAGGCTACCATCGAAAACGTCTACTACGACAAGCAAGTCACGGGCNTGAAGGCTGCTGCCAACTCGTCGGTTCCCAGCATCACCGCTGTCGAGACCTCGGAACTGACCTCGGGCACGCCACTGACGGGCTTCAGCACCGACATCTGGCAATTCACCGCAGGTCAATATCCTATCCTGAAGAACTTTGCCGACCTGCCCGTTGTGCAATCGGCTGCTAAGACCATCGTGAACGTCGTTTCGGGTCAAACGGTGAANTCGCTCTCGGANGANGCTACCTTGAGNTCGGCNCAGTGGACGCTGGAAGACGGCACCAAGTTCAGCGTCGATGGTACCACCCTGAANGTGCCCACCGTCGATACCGAAATCGTTTCCGATACCCTGAATGTGACNAACGGCACGTTCACCACGCGCTATGCCCTCACCGCGATTCCCAAGAACCCGCTGGCAGGCTCGGGCACGCTCGAAGACCCGTTCCAAATCGTTGACCCCTACACGTGGGATGCCTTTGCACACTACATGGCCGACACGCAGAACAGCTTCGCCGACCAGTATGTGAAGGTGATGAACGACATCAACTTCGCCGACACCACGTTCGTGCCCTTCGGCTACGACGGCATCACCGGCTTTGATGGTCACCTGCTGGGTAACAACGTGACGGTGAGCAACATCAGNTACACCGCGACCGCTAAGTACCAGGGCGCAATCTGCAAACTGGGNGCTTCGGGTACCGTGCAAGACCTCACCCTCCAGGGCAAGATTACCACGGCACAGACCTACACCGGCGGCTTCTTCGGTGAAATGAATGGNATNGCCACCAACTGTGTCAACAACATCGCCATCGAGGCTACTGCCAACTACGCTGGTGGCTTCGCTGGCCTGGCTAACGGCACGGCTAAGTTTGTCAACTGCGAGAACAAGGCCGAAATCACGAGTACCAAGGGCTATGTCGCTGGCTTCGTCGCTTCGGCTAAGTCGGGCATCAAGTTCATCNAGTGCATCAACTCGGGCAACGTGACCAACACGGGCGCAACGAGCACCAAGTACACCGGNGGCTTCATCGCTTANGGNGCTGGCGCTTGCCTCTATTACCGCTGTGTCAACACGGGCACCATCACCAGCGAGAAGGGTACCATCGCAGCCGGTCTCACCGCCTACGCTGCTGGTAGCGACACTATTAAGTTCCTGCACTGCCACAACAGCGGTCTCATCAAGGGTGCTTCGTCGATTGGCGGCCTCTTTGGTGCAACGGGCACCAGTGGCAACTCGGTAATGGCGCTNTATGCCATTGACTGCTACAANGATGGCGAAATCCACTCGTTGCTCAAGGCCTCGCAAGGCGTGGGCGGCCTCTTCGGCGCACTCAGCAAGGGTAGCTACATCGATAGCTGCTACAACGTGGGCACCGTCACCACCGACGTGGGNAACTACGCAGGNGGCGTCTGGGGTCACTATGTGAACGCGACGAGCGAGGAAACCCGCATCCATGTAACCAACTGCTACAACACCGCTCCCATTTCTTGTGGTGGTAACTACGCTTCGGGTCTGGGTACCNTTCCCGGCTACGCAACCATCGAGAACTGCTACAACACGGGCGACGTGAAGGCAGTGACGGCTGCAGCTGGCGTGGGCAACATCATGGGCCACGAGGCTTACATCAACAANTGCTGGAACTCGGGTAACGTCGAGACCTCGAAGAACGCTGCTGGTGGTATCACCGGTATGGGTATCTATCGCTCTTACGTGACCAACTGCTTCAACACGGGTGACGTGAAGGCAGGAACCGAGTCGGCTGGTGGCCTGGGCGGCGCAACGCGTTCGCACTACACCAACTGCTACAACCGCGGTAACGTATCGGGTCCCAAGGCCGTCGGCGGTCTGCTGGGCTTGTGCTACAACACGACCTCGGCCAACTACACGGCCAACGAGTTCCACAACTGCTACAATGCGGGTATCGTGACATCCGACGACGTCGCNCTCGGTGGTAACATCGTGGGTAACACCACCGCNTGGAACACCGACAAGGGNAANCTCGTNGAGAACACCTACTACGAAATCGACTATCGCGGCATGGCGTTCGCAGCCGACACCATCGGTGGCACGCTCACGACCGTTAAGGANCTGGCNGCCAGCGAAGACCTGCCCGGCAACTGGAGCTATGGCGACGAGTACACCTATCCTATTATTAAAGGTATGGAAGAGAACCTGTGCGCCAAGACGTTTGCCGTTGCCGTCGTCCTCATCGAGCCCGACACCTACGACAACGTCACCGGCCGCTTCTACATGGGCGAGCAGGACAACGTAACGTGGACCTCGTCGACCGACAGCATCTACATCAACGATTACGCCTTCATTGGCGGTCCCGTTGATAAGATGTACACGCCCGTGACGATGACCGCCGTCAGCGACGATGGTCAGTTCCAGGCTCCCTGGTATATCCAGATGAACGCCGAAACNGGCCTCGACGAGAAGCAACTCACCGACCGCCAGCTCATCGGCAGCCGCTACTACAACATCACCGGTGCCGCCGTNAGCGAGCCTCAAAAGGGCAACATCTACATCCGCATCGACGAGTACAACGACGGCAGCCAATCGGCAGTGAAAGTTAGNTTCTANGCGTTGAAATTCGCGCAGACTTGCGCAGACTACGCAGACTTTTAATAAGAGTGGAGGTATCACTAGCTGGTATCTCCACTCTTCATTTTATAAAAGGTCTGCGNNGTCTGCGNAGGTCTGCGCGAATACTCATNTACGATTTTACCTCTAAAAAGTGGGGATTTAGTTTCGATATTGGGAAAAAAGTGATATTTTTTTGTGGAAATGTTTTTATTAGAATGTTTTCGTCATTAATTTTGTGANAGCTATTTACGAGTAGTGTGCTGATGTGTGACGCGAAAGAGGGCCGCGTCGGTCGAAAACACATGGCGTTTTTTAGGAAAAAATCCTTTTAAAAATCTAGTCCCTCGCAACGTATTTTACATGAAGAAAAGTACCAGATTTTTCACCCTGCTGCCGGTTGCGCTGGCGGCGTTGGGTGCGGTCGCATGGGCCTCGGGATTGACCCCNGCCTCGGGCGAGGATAGNCTGCCCCAGGTGGCCGATGCTGCCATTACGAGAAATCCGATAGCCAATCAATTCACGCCTGTTGCNACGCCCGCGGTGAGCGACGTGGCCGCTCCAGCTACTACCCTGCGACGAAGCGCACCGCGCAAAGCCATCTCATCGGTGAGCGACCTCGTTGGACGTTATGTGATGACGTTCGACGCGGTGAGCACCAACTTCCTCGATGGTGGCGCTTCGCCCACGATTCGCGAGGGCTCGACCAGCGATAGCATCATCATCACCAACTTCTGGACCGATGGTATCGAGGTGACCGCTGCAGTCGATATTACCAATAAAACCATCACCATCCCTAACCAGGTGGTGATGAACGACGCCACCTACGGCGCGTGCGACGTCACGGTGATGACCTCGGCTGGCAAGCCCGACCGCACAGCAGCCATCACGGGTACGATTTCNANCGANGGNGTCATCACCCTGAGCGGCTANTGGGGCATCTCTATCCGCAAGGGCACNTANGCCAACTATTTCCTCTATGCAGGTCAAAACACGATGCTTGAGCCCGCCAACGGCAACATGCACGTCAACCTCGCCGACACCACGCTCGCATACGACTGGGCAGTNATTCTTGAGCAAACGGGCAAGAACNTGGTGACGGTGAAGAACGTGGGCAACTTCGGTAAGACCATCGAAATCGTGCTCAACAGCGATGCCACCGTCTCGGTTGCCACGCAACTCGTGCTTGAAGGCGGTGACACCTACGGNGACTACTACACATACGCTGCCGACTGGACCAGCGGCGTGGCCACCAGCAAAACCATCACGGGTGCTGTGACCACACAGAATATCACCTGGGGCAACTGGGTGATGTATAGTTCCAACGGCTACTACACGGGCAAACTCGCCGATGCTACCATCACGGGTATCGAGTTCTCGATTCCCACCACGTCGGCTACCACGCTCACCGGTAGCGGTACCGAGAGCGACCCCTTCCGCATCCGCACCCTCGACGACCTCGTAACGATTTCCGATAGCGTGGCCAACAATAACAACTTCACCTACGGCTCGGGCTATTCTGCTTATAGCAAGACCTTTGCTGGCAAATACTTTGTTGTCGAGAACGACATCGACATGAGCGGCTACCGCTTCACGCCCATCGGCGCCGACTACAATCACCGCTTTGCCGGTATCATCGATGGACAGAATCACACGCTCACTGGCTTGAACGTGAGCACGGGTACCAACGGCTATGCTGGCTTGTTTGGTTATGCCGACTCGGTATCGGTGATTAAGAACCTCACCCTGAGCAATGTAACCGTCAAGAGCGAATACTACTACACGGGTGGCCTCGTGGGTATGGGCTACGGTGACATCGAGAACTGTACCGTCTCGGGTACTGTCACGAGTTCAGGCGTTGCTTGCGGTGGTATCGCGGGCGTAGGTATGAACTTCAAGAACTGCTCGTTCTCGGGTACCATCAAGGGTACGGGCGGCTTTGTAGGCGGTATCGTGGGTCAAAGCTTTGGCAAGATTGAAAGCTGTAACNCTGCGGCCACGATTACCGTGAGCAGCGAGACCGAGAACTATACCGGCGGCGGCATCGTGGGTACGATGTACGGCCTGGGCACCACGTGTACCGACNGCTACTTCACCGGTAGCGTCGATGGCACCAGCGCACGCAACCTGTTCATTGGTGGCATTGTGGGCCAGAACTTCAAGGGTACCGTCGATGGCTGCTTCTCGGTAGCCAACGTCTATGGTGCCGACACGCAAGCCGCTGTGGGTGGTGTTGTAGGTACGCTCAACGGCACGCTCACCAACAGCTATGCAATGGGCTATGTGCACAGCGTGGCATCGGAAAGCACCGGTGGTATCGTGGGTAGCGTTCGCCTCCAGGTCAATGACGGCGACACCGTGCAAAGTGTGATTAAGAACTGCTACTTCGCCGGTCGCCTCAGGGCCGAGAACTACCTCTATGACAGCGAAACNGGGGTTCGTGAGACCTTAGGTGCCATCTACGATGGCTGNAACCCCACCGTCGAGAACGTTTACTTCGACTGCCAAATGGTGGACTACACCTCGACACACTACCGNGCNCTCACGAGCGAACTGACCTCGGCATCGGGNCCCAGCGGATTTGACGCCAGCAAGTGGACCTTCACCGAGGGCTACTATCCCCGCTTGACCGCCATCGCCGACAACGANGTGGCTAAGCAGGGTGCTTCGGTTCTGGCGCTGTCGCCCAACTTCCCCGACAACACCTCCTATGTATCGGAGAACGCCACCATCACCACCCTGGGTAACACTCGGGCNTATCTGCTCAAGAACTCGGCCATCACTACNACGGGTTATTGCGGCAGCATCAGTAANGGTAGCTACGTGCTCAACAATACCATNGGTAAGGACACGCTCGTGTTCATCAACACCAGCAATACCTCCGTCACTGCGCGCATGATTATCCTCTCGGTTTGCCCGAAGGCNTTTGACGGCAATGGCAAGGAGGACGACCCGTTCCTGATTAGAACCAAGGCCGATGTGATGAAGCTGGGCGAACTCACCACGACCTACGACCAGCACTTCAACAACACTTACTTCAAGCAGATGAACGACATCGACATGGAGAACGATAGCTCGTTCCTGGGTATCGCTTGTAAGTTTGATGACGCTGTAACCAACCGCTTCGGTGGTATCTACGACGGCGACGGACACTCGCTGCACAACCTGTGGCTCTACTACATCAGCTGGACTACGCTGCCCACCGAGACCTCGCTGGGTAAGCCCAACATCAAGGGTCCCAAGAGCACCATCTACAAGGGCTTCGTGGGCACCCTGGCATCGACGGGCGTTGTGAAGAACCTCACCATGGCGAGCGACTGCCAGTTTGACCTCTACAGCTATGCTGGCACCTTTGTAGGTTACAACTATGGTACCGTCGAGAACTGTAAGAACTACGGCACCGTGCGCTGCTACAGCTCGTGCGGCGGTGGTATCGTGGGACGTAACAACAAGACGGGCGTTGTCCGCAACTGCTTGAATGCTGGTGACGTTTATGGTGGCTGGGCTACCTACGGCGGTATTGCCGGCTCNTCGGCAGGTCTCGTCGAGAACTGTATGAACGTGGGTAACGTGGTCATCAAGAAAATCTCTAACCTCGTCTCCTCGACATCGATGATGAAGGGCGCTGGTGGTATCGTGGGTACTGCAACGGGCTCTATTCTCAAGAATCTGGTGAACGCCGGTCACGTCGAGGCTCCTGGTGGCACCGTCGGTGGTCTGTTTGGTAACTACAGCAGCACCACGGCTGGTGAATATTACTTGGGCTCTAACGATACCTACTGCTGCTTGAACTATGGTACCGTCTTCTCGGGCACGGCTACGAAGGTGGGCTCGATTGGTGGCTCGGGTTATCCCTCTAAGGGCGAGCTCCACGCCATCTACTACGACCACCAAGTGACGGGTCTGCAAGCTGCTGCTAACGCTGCAGTCAACTCCATGACCGAGATGAGCACCGCCGACCTCATCAGCGGTAACGCTATCGANAGNCTCCCCACCGAGGACTGGACCTTCACCGCNGGTCAATATCCCGTCCTGAAGGTATTTGCCGACGTCGATGTCGTTAAGGAAGCTGCAAAGACCATCCTCAACATCAAGTCGGGACAAACCGTTAAGACCCTCATGAGCGACGCAACGCTGAGCGACGCAACGTGGACGCTCGTCGATGGCACCCAATTCAAGGTCAACGGCTCGACCCTGAACGTGCCCATCGCACTGACCGAGCAAATCATCGACACCCTGAATGTAACCAACGGTGGCTTCCACACGACCTACGCNCTCGTTTCGGTAATGGAATTCCCGCTGGCAGGCTCGGGTACGCTCGAAGACCCGTTCCAAATCGTTGACCCGCACACCTGGGATGCGTTTGCCGAGTACATGGCGCTCACGCAAAACAGCGTTGCTGGCAAGTATGTCAAGATTATGAACGACATCAACTTCAGCGACACCACGTTCGTGCCCTTCGGCTACGACGGCATCACGGGCTTCGACGGCTACCTGCTGGGTAACAACACCACCGTGAGCGGCATCAGCTACACCGCCACCGACTCCTATCAGGGCGCCATCTGCAACCTCGGTGAGAGCGGTACGGTTCAAGACCTCACGCTTCAGGGCAAGATTACCNCNGNTAAGGCAAGCACGGGCGGCTTCTTCGGCTACTGCTATGGCAAGGTGACCAACTGTGTCAACAACATCGAGGTCGNNTCGACCGCTGCAACCGTGGGTGGCTTCGCCGCCGTAACGGGAACGAGCACCGTGTTTGACCACTGTATCAACAATGCAGCCGTCACGGGTGCCAAGGGTTCTGTGGGCGGCTTCGTGGGAAGCGCCGACCAAGGCATCTGGTTCCTCTACTGTGTTAACAACGGTAGCATCACCAACTCGGGTACCACGAAATATGCTGGTGGCTTCATCGCCTCGGGTAAGGGTGCTTACTATGACCACTGCTACAACACGGGCACCATCACCAGCCAGAAGGGTGCTGGCGTGGCTGGTCTGCAAGGCGGTGCACTGGGCACGACCGACACTGTTACCCTCGTGGCTTGCTACAACGAGGGCGTTATCACCGGCGCAAGCTCGGTAGGCGGTCTGGTGGGTACCACCTCGACGACCCGCAACAACTCGCCCATCATGGCCGACTCGTGCTACAACACGGGCGCTATTAGCTCGCTGCTCAAGGCGACCTACGGCACCGGTGGTCTGTTCGGTATGATTACGGGTGGCTCGGTGATTAGCAACTGCTACAACACGGGTAAGGTTACCTCGGCACAAAGCATCTACAACGGCGGTCTGTGGGGTAACTTCATCGCTGCTCGTGTCGAGAGCACGGGAAGCGTCCTCGTGAGCGACTGCTACAACACGGGCGACGTCATCTGCCAGGGCAACCACGCTTCGGGCATCGGCACGCTGGGTGCTTACGCTACCCTCGAGCGTTGCTACAACACGGGTAACGTCGAGGCCGCACTCGCTGCATCGGGNATNGGNAACACCCTGGGCAACGATATCTACATCAACGACTGCTGGAACGCTGGTAATGTGACCTCGACCGGTAAGTACGCCGGTGGTATCAACGGATGGGGCACCTATCGCACTTATGTGACCAACTGCTTCAACACTGGTAACGTCACCGCTGAACTCAACGCTGGTGGTCTGGGTGGCTACACGCGCAGCGTCTACACCAACTGCTACAACCGCGGCACCATCACGGCGACCATNGGAGCAGGCGGCNTNCTGGGTGCTGGCTACAACACCACTACCACCANCAACACCGCTTCCACGTTCAANAACTGCTACAACGCCGGTATGGTAACGCCCACCGACTCGCTCTGTGGTAACATCATGGGCGACACCCGCACCTGGGATACCACCAAGGGCAACGTCATCGAGAACACCTACTATGTGACCGACTACTATGGCGCAACCTACGCAGCCGACACCATCGGTGGCACCGCCACGACCGTTAAGGAACTGGCAGCAATCACCGAGATGGCTGGCAACTGGAGCTATGGCGACGAATTCACCTATCCCATCATCAAGGGCATGGAGGAGAACGCCTGCGCTAAGACGTTTGCCGTGGCTGTTGTCCTGCGCGACGGCGACACCTACGACAACGTCACCGGCCAGTTCTTCATGGGTGAACAAGACAACGTGACCTGGACCTCGTCGACCGACAGCATCTACATCAATGACTACGCNTTCATTGGCGGCCCCATTGACCGCATGTTCGCTCCCGTGGTCATGACCGCTGTCGACGACAACGACCAGTTCCACGCTCCGTGGTACCTGACGTTGAACGCCGAGACTGGCCTCGACGAGAAGCAACTCGCCGACCGTCAACTCATCGGCAGCCGCTACTACAACATCACCGGTGCAGCTGTGAGCGTGCCCGAAGTAGGCAACATCTACATCCGCATCGACGAATACAACGACGGCACNCGTTCGGCCGTCAAAGTACGATACTAATCCTACGGAAAAAGTTAGCTATTAGGCTTTAATTGACTTCAGATGTTAGTCACTTGGCTTTGTTATTAGGGATTATTTAATAGCTAACAACTCGGGGGGTTGACGCCGCACGGCTGTCAACCCCCTTTTTCATTGTATATCCCGCGAATTTACTGCTTGATGCCCAGTAGAATGGAGGAGGCGTAGTGGATGAAGGGGGCACCGATGGCNCCGTGGGTGGTGATGTGGTACTGGCGCTCGATGTCGCTGGGCTGGTAGATGATGGTTTGGAGATTGCGGTCGGTGAGTCCGCTGGAGCGCAGGAAATGAGCCATGTTGTAGGTGCACTCGACAGGGACGACCTCGTCGTTGAGGTAGTGGAAGAGGAAGATTTTGGTGCGTGTGCTGGGTTGCCAGCTGTGATTCAGCGAGTTGCGGTGAATCACTTGGCGGTAGGCGCGGGCTAGGGTGGTTGTGGAGTCCGCCAGGGTGGGGGAGGCCAACAGGGCGACTTTCACGCTGTCGGTCGCGCCATAGAGCGAGAATATCTGTTGGTTGATTTCATCGCCATGAAGTTGACCGTTGTACCAGCGGGCAATGTTGCGTGCCAGCGGGGCGGTGTAGAGGTCGGCATCGCTGTAGGTGGCAAACGCGGGATTCCCCTTCATCTGCTCGATGGCGGTGATGTTGGAGAAAATCAGCGGCAGCGCAACGGGGTATTTCACGTAGGCCCCAGGGGTGAAGTAGATGTTGTAGATTTCNTCGAGGTCGTAAGGCCCAGCGCCGCAGATGACGCAGTCAAATTTCAACTGCTGGTATTTGCTGATGCTCTCGGCCACCTTGAGCGTNGCCATGCTGCTGTGNCCGCCCTGCGAGTANCCCACCGAGGCGAGGATGTCGCCATAGCCGATGTGCAGCGCNGCCAGCACTTGCTTTGCAGCCAGCAAGCCATCGAGCGCGTTCACAGCCGTGATGTCGCCATAGAGGTAAGCCTGCTTGTTGACCACGCTGCAGCCGAAGCCATAGTTGTCGGTCGTGACAATGATGAAGTTGCTGCCCGTCCCGCTATAGAGCAAGTATTTGTCGCTCAGTAGCATCGATTCCATCGACATCGACGGGTTGAGNGANGCGCATCCACTCGCATTCGTGAGCGTGTATTGATGATTGAGAATCAGNCCCCGAGCCTCACGCTGGCCATAATAGACGCTATCGGTCATCGCAATGGCCCCATGCATGATGGTGTCGTTGCCCGCAGGCGTGACCGTGGGGAACGCGTAGGTCACCTTCACAAACGTCCCCAGATTATAGTTCGCCACCTGCCTAGTNGCCGACAGGTCGATGTTGAGAATCTGCTGCGCCCAGAGCACAACAGCGCAAGCGTTCAACGCCAGCAACAATAATAAACGTCTTTTCATTATCAACGATTTAAAGCACGCGNGACACCCTATCGCGGTAAATGGCACTCNTCNACAAATTCCTCGTAGAGTGCCACCGGCCCCATCCACCAAAATTTAGTACTTTCTTTCTCGAGATTTTTGTAAGTTTGTGATTGATAGAACCTTGTGAGGGCGTCGTGGTGCGACACATTGTGNTTTTTAGAAAACATCTCCACCACCGCTGCCACCTTCCCCGGCAGCAGCAAGTACAAGTTCTCTTGAGTAATCTCAGGTATCACCAGTTCACCTGAGCTATTGTAGTGAAACGGCAATGTATTCATCGAGTTCAGCCATTAGCCATGAGGCGCCCTGGGTGTGGAGGACGTCATAGTTGTCGGCAAGGTATTTGAGGGCTCCAGTGCGCTCGAGCAGTTGCATGGCGGTGGCACCATCGAGGTGCTTGTGCTGCTTGTATTGCTCGATGCAGAAGGATACAAAATAGAGTTTATTGTCGAGTTTCGGAGGATTCATGGCTGNNGNGGGGGTTACTGGTGGCGNGAGAAGAGGGTGAGGAAGAGGCGGCGGCCCAGGAACGAGGCGATGATGCCCATGCGGTTCTTGAAGCGGATGTGGGGGTCGACGAGGCAGTGCAGGCGCAACGCGCAGATGTTGTTCCAGCAACGGTCGGCAACGGNGGCGTAACGCTCNTCGCTGCGGTCGCACAGGAGCAGGATGTTGAAGTTGGCGCTGAGTTTGCGNCTGCGCACGGCGGGCAGGAAGCGGGGTGCTTCGCGNCCAACGCGTTGCTCGAGCTCGTCGGTGACATCGAGCACNGCGGTGCGGTCGAGGNTCATCACGCCCAGCGTGCTCTGCGGTCGATGCAGGTAGGCATAGAGGGTGATGGGGACATAGACCACGCGNGTGCACTGCGACAGCANCGGGTACTCGGCNTCGAGGTCCTCGTAGATGCGGCCCTCCTTGAAACGGTAGTTATTGAACAGGGCNACNCGGAACANGCGNCGGCACAGCGAACTGGTGAGGCGCCGCTGGTAGAACGAGTCGTTGATGGCNGCATCGTGCTCAAAGATGATGGGGTCGGGCATCTCGCTGGGCAGCGTGTCGTCGATGGCTTGGCGGTCNAACTTGTTCTCGTCCTCCTCAATCCACGCGCACTCGGCGATGTCGGCCTGCGCCATGCACAGGTATTCCCACAGCACCTCGATNAACCAGGGCACGATGTAGTCGTCGCTGTCGACAAAGGCCACAAACGAGCCCGTGACCATGTCGAGCGCCACGTTGCGTGCCCGCGCCTGCCCAGCATGGGCAATGTGCGCCACCTTNACCTGCTCGTTGTTGTGCGCATAGTCGTCGACCATGCGTGCCGAGCCATCAGTCGAGCCATCGTCCACAATGATGATTTCGAGGTTGGTGTAGGTTTGCCGCAAGACGCTATCGATGCATCGCGGCAAAAACTCCTCGACGTTGTAGACGGGGATAATGACCGATATCAGTGGGGCATCATTGTCCATACTGCGTTCAGTTACAGGCAGCGGCGTGAATGGGATGCGTTATCGCACCTTCCACTCACAGCCGTCCTTGGTGTCTTTTACGTCAAATCCAGCCTCGTTCATGCGGTCGCGGATGAGGTCGCTGGTGGCCCAGTCGCGTTGCGCCTTTGCGTTGCGGCGGATTTCGAGCAACAGGTCCACGGCCTTGCGGTAGGGCGTGAGGTCGACGGCAGCATCGCCAGCCGTCACGTCGCGCACACCTAGGATGTCGAACAGATAGGTGTCGAACAGCGCGCGCAGCTTGTCGATGTCGCCCGCAGTGAGCGTGGCGTGGCCATCGTTCACCTGGTTGATGACCTTGCACGCCTCAAAGAGGGTGGCAATGACGATGGGCGTGTTCAGGTCGTCGTTCATCGCTTGCGCGCAGCAATCGGCCATGTTGTCGATGTCGGCGTTTGCCGTCGAGGCCTCGGCGGGCTTGAGCGCGAGCAGGCGGTGGTAGCCGTCGATGAGGCGCTCGTAGGCCTTAGCAGCGGCCTGCAGGGCTTCGTTCGAGAAATCGACCGTGCCGCGGTAGTGCGCTTGCAGGATGAACAGGCGGATNGTCATGGGCGAGTAGGCCTGGTCGAGCAGGTCGTGCTTGCCCGTGAAGAATTGCTCCAGGGTGATGAAGTTGCCCAGCGACTTACCCATCTTCTTGCCGTTGATGGTAATCATGTTGTTGTGCATCCAGTAGTGCACCATTTCGTCGCCTTGCGACGCCACCGCCTGTGCAATCTCGCACTCGTGGTGCGGGAACACGAGGTCCATGCCGCCGCCGTGGATGTCGAAGTGCTCGCCCAGGTACTTGCGNCCCATGGCGGTGCACTCGCAGTGCCATCCGGGGAAGCCGTCGCTCCAGGGCGAGGGCCAGCGCATGATGTGCTCGGGCTGCGCCTTTTTCCACAGCGCAAAGTCGGCTTGATGCTTCTTTTCGCCCACGCCGTCGAGGTCGCGGCTGGCGTTNATNACGTCGTCGAGGTTACGTCCCGAGAGCACGCCATAGTGGTGCTTCTTGTTGTAAGCCTCGGTGTCGAAATAGATGCTGCCGTTGCTCTCGTAGGCAAATCCGTTGGCCANGATTTCCTTGACCAGCTGCTCTTGCTCGATGATGTGTCCCGAGGCGTGCGGCTCGATGCTGGGAGGCAGCACGTTGAGCGCCTCCATGGCGTGGTGGTAGCGATTGGTGTAGTATTGCACCACCTCCATGGGNTCGAGTTGCTCGAGGCGGGCTTTCTTTGCAATCTTGTCCTCGCCCTCGTCGGCATCGTGCTCGAGGTGGCCCACATCGGTGATGTTGCGCACATAGCGCACCTTGTAGCCCAGATGCTTGAGGTAGCGGAANAGCACGTCGAACGTCACGGCAGGCCTGGCGTGGCCCAGATGCGGGTCGCCATAGACCGTGGGACCGCAGACGTACATGCCCACGTTGGGCTCGCACAGGGGCACAAAGCGCTCCTTGGTGCGCGTGCGGGTGTTATAGATAAATAGTGGATTTTCCATCGTGGTTGATGCGTTGTTATCCTATTGAATCACACTCGATTAAGCCTGTCCCTTGGGGATGGGGAAGTTGATGGGGCCATTGCCGCCGTTGCCAGGCGTGCGCGGCGTNATNTCGCCGAAGGTCATCTCGTAGCGCTGCACGTTCTGCTGCAGGGCGATGAGGAGCTGCTTAGCGCTCTCGGGAGTCATCACGGCGCGGGCTTGAACGCGGGCCTTGGGAGCACCNGGCGAACGCATAATCAGGTCGATGAAAAATTCGCCGCCNGTGTGGCTAATCACAGCNAGATTGGTATAGCGTCCCTGCATTTCTTCCTTGGGGACTTCGATTTCGAGTTGTTGCTTGTTGGNNTTGTTTTCGTTTGCCATTGTTCTGATAATGATGTGGTTGATAATATGCTTNACTGAGGGACCTCGCTANGGCTTGATGAACAGCCGGTGGTCGGTGTCGGGCCAGGTGAGGTCGTTGATGTAGAATCTAATTGCGCGGCACGANTCCCGNTTCCACAGGGCGCCCATGTTGAACGACGCGTANGCCTCGGTCCAGTAGTAGGTGGTGTCGTTGTGGACNTCGTGNATGAGGTAGCAGTCGACGGTGTCGTTGTNCCACGTGGTGCTGTCGACAATCATGTAGAAATGCCGTGGGTGCTCGGTGTACTGNGCCTGGCAGTGCAGGTTGATGTACTCGCCCGTGCGCCACACGCTGCGCAGCTTGATAGCCAGGCGGTTATACTCGTCGATGGGCTTGGTGGTNTAGCGCACCGAGTCGCTCACGATGGTCGAGATGCCATAGACGTTGACCTGCCGCTGCGAGGCACCATCGTTGTCGTCGGCATAGTTGTAGCGTAGCAGCACGCGCTGGTAGGGCTTGAGTTTGTCGACCGCTTGCGACGAGCGCAGGGTGACTGCTGCCGAGTCGTCGCGGCCCCAGTAGACGTAGGTTGCGCCNCCGTTGTCGCCACCCATGTAGGTCACGATGTCGTAGCGGTAGTGCGTGTAAGCGGGGTCGATGTCCTCGTTTTCCTTGCAAGCACTCACGATGGCGAGCAGCGGCAACAGTGCCGCCACGAGCGTGAGCAGGTGGAGTGTCGATAACTTGCGTCTCATGGCTTGCTGGGGNTTGAGGGTGANACAGTTGNGCTCGACGTTGCCTCCACGATGAGGCCGTCGCGCATGTGCAACACGCGGTCGGATTGCTGGGCAAGGCTCTCNTCGTGGGTCACGATGACGAACGTCTGCTTCANCTCGTCGCGCAGTTCAAAAAACAAGCGATGCAGTTCCTGCTTGTTGGTGCTATCGAGGCTCCCCGAGGGCTCGTCGGCGAGCACCACCTGAGGTTTGTTGATGAGNGCGCGNGCCACGGCCACACGTTGCCGCTCGCCACCCGATAGCTGTGCCGGCTTGTGGTCCAAGCGGTCNCTCAGTCCCATGCGGTCGAGCAGCTGGCGAGCATGCGCCATCGCGTCGGCACGGCGGTCGCCNCCTATCATCGCGGGNAGNGCCACGTTCTCGACGGTGGTAAACTCGGGNAGCANCTGGTGGAACTGGAACACAAACCCGATGTTGCGGTTGCGGAAACGTGCCAACTGGTTGCCGCGCAGTTGCAGCACATTTTGGCCGTCATAGCGCACCTCGCCCTCGTCGGGCAAGTCGAGCGTTCCCACGATTTGCAANAGCGTAGTTTTTCCTGCACCGCTGGGTCCCACGATGGTAACCACCTCGCCCTGGCCGATGCTCACATCCACGCCTCGCAGCACTTCGAGCGAGCCATAGCGCTTAATGATATGTGATGCCTCAATCATAATGATTCACGTTTCTGCAACGCAAAGGTACATCAATTCCCGCAATCCCGCAAATTCGGCGCACCTGGCGNCCACAAAATCACTTGCGAGTGAGGTAACGGTAGATGCGGGTGGCCTCGCCCAGCAACAGCACGGGCATCGTGAACACGATGATGATGCCCCAGTCGGTGAGCGATAGCGGGGTGACGTTGAACATGCGGCCGCCCACGTTGACGATAAACACCTGACCCACAATGATGAGCACCGCAATAAGCAGGAAGTAGTGGCAGTTGCGCAGGTGGAATGCCGAGTGGCCCGAGCGGAACGCGCGTGCGTTAAACAGGTTCCAGAATTGCAGCATCACAAAGGTGGTGAAAAATATCGTCAACTCGTAAGCATCGAGGCCGCGCCCC